>JGI20191J14862_1000732_pt1 | contig 10924 bp, 9 predicted proteins | sample NGESurdeep092012_7_FD_14862 | JGI IMG/M metagenome (IMG submission 14862)
ACGCCATGACAACAAGCTGACAGTTCCTGGCCGTGTAAAGCACCCGGCGAAAGTCTTTATTCTTGACGGTAATGTCCTCGATATTTTGCACATAACCTTTCGTAGCAACTCCTCCAGTTGACGATTTTAACGTCTGTGAAAAAGCGGGCACAGGCACGCTCAGTGTCAGCAGAACCACCGTTGCCACCATTAGAGAGATAGAACATATTTTTTTCATGGCACGTTCTCCTTTTATTGTTGCTACTGTAGGGGTGCAATGGGAATTGCCGGGGGCTGTGGAGCGTGAAACCGGAGCCATTCTGTCTCTTTCTCGGTGCGGCCGAGGCATTTTGACCCCGCCCAGTTGACGGGCATTCTGGCTGGACGGCGATTTAGGTTCGAGTAATCGACCTTTTCCCTGAAGGCTCCCCGGGGTAATGGCTCAGCGCGCGAGCCTTCGGGATCAGACCTCGCTGGCCGTCGAGAAACGGCGTTCCAACCGAACCGTGTACATCCTCCGGAGCGGGTCCCGAGCAGCCTGAACCGTCAGCCCTAGCTGTTCACGGAACCTGACGGAAGAGGTCCGGTGGGAACCTCTTTCACGGGGGATGGAAGAATTTCCACGCCGCGGGTGCGCGGCCGCTGCTCCGCCGGGAAATCAAGCTCGGTTCGCCCCTGGCAAGGCTGGCAGGGCTATTGCGAGCCGATGTCGGCAGGGAGGGCCGGTGAGGAGTCCGTCCCCGCCGCTCCTGCCCCCACCGGTCAGTGAATTGAAAGGAGACCCTCGAAATGGTCAAAGACCCTGTCTGCAAAATGAGCGTCGACGAGAAATCCGCGCACAAAAGCACCCATGCGGGGCAGACCCACGTGTTCTGCAGCCCTGGCTGCAAGACGAAGTTCGACAAAGAGCCTGGAAAGTTCGTGGCCCCTGCCGCGAAGGAAGTGGAGAAGGTAAAGAAGACCTGATCCACGGCGGCGGATGGTTCGGGATGACCGGAATGGGAGGGGGATGACAAATCCCCCTCCTAGTCGTCGTCCTCGTTATCTGCGCCGGGCTCTTCTTCGTCAGGAGCCGTTCGCGGGACAGCCTCTAGTCCGAGTTCTCGGTCGGTGTAGGGGCGCAATGGGAATTGCCGGGGCTGCAGCCCGTAGAAACCTGGGCCGTAGACGGGCATTCTGGCTGGACGGCGGTTTAGGTTCGAGTAATCGGCCTTTTCCTAGAAGGCGTCCCCGGGCTGATGTCTCAGAGCGCGGTGGTCCGGGACTACCGAGCCCTCAAAACTGGGCGACGCCGGGCGAACCGGCTCGTCCTAACCGTCGCGGGGTGAGGAGCTTGCCGTGGCTGAATACTGGAGACACCGAGTCAAGGGCTTCCCTGCTGCCTCGGTAACTATTTCGAAGAACGTCCGGGCGCAGCGTCCGACGGCCGGCCCGGACCTTCGTGCGTCTCCACGGGTCTCTCCGGATTGTCGTCGGCATCTTGGACGCCCTGTACGGCCTCCGCCTCGAAGGCCTGCCCGGTCTCGACGAGCTCTTCGACGCTCTCGTCGGCCTCGTCCACAACGGGCGAAAGCCCCTCGGTGTCGCCCGACTGCCCTCCGCTGTCGGATCCGACCTGGCCATGGTCGGGTCGGTATTCGTCGAGCGTTGTGTGCCTGTCCCCCGATTTCATTGCAGATCTCCCATGCGGTCTTCCCGCAGCCCTCGGACCGAATGGACCGCCGTTGCAACTCGGGCTTACGCACGATTCCTGCCGCACGCACGACGTAAGCGTGCGGCCCCGTCGCACCGAGAAGGTGTAGGGATGCAATGGGAATTGCCGGGGGCTGCAGCGCGCAGAGATCCAGAGTCACGCCCGCTCGGATGGCGATCTAGGTTCGAGTAATCGGCCCTTTTCCATGAAGGCTCCCCGGAGTAATGGCTCAGCGCGCGAGACTCTGGGATCAGTCCTCGCTGACCATCCAGAAACGGCGCTCGAACCGCACCGTCTACATCCTTCGGAAGTGTTCGAGAGCAGCCTAGGAGACCCCAGTGCACGGTCCAGAGCACAGTGTCGAGAGAAGTCGGGCGGCTGCTGCCACTTCTGGTTCGAAAAGAAGCCTGAAGGGCGGTCACCCGGAGGAACGGCGGTCGACGTGCGCGCGCGGAGGCATTGCGGTGGCCGTGGCGCTGGTCTGCGAACGCCAGCGCCCGCCGCAATTCCCATTGCACCCCTACAGTCTCCGGCAATACCCCTAGGCCGTACCTCCCTGCTGTTTGCTCCCCCGAGAGACCCGCGCCTCGCGACCCACGAGCGCTCGGTGGGCCCGCCGTTCCGCCGTGTCGATCCGACAGGAGCGGACGACCCGCCGCACCGCCGGGATCCGGGCCGGTGCGACACTGAGACTGCGCACGCCGAGACCCAAGAGGATCTCGATCCCCGCCGGGTCCGCTGCGAGTTCACCGCAGACAGTGAGCTCGCGGCTCCGGCCCGCCGCCGCCCGGCAGACCGCATCGATGGCCCTGAGGAGAGCCGGCTGGAGCGGCTGGAAATACGGGGCCGCCGCCAGATCCTGCCGGTCGACCACGAGGACGTGCTGGATCAGGTCGTTCGTCCCGAGGCTCAGGAAGTCCAGCTCGGCTGCCAGGTCGCGGGCGAGCCACACGGCGGCCGGCGTCTCGATCAGGGCTCCGAGCGGAGCGCGAGCGTTCGCGGCGTGCCCCTCGCGTCCGAGGTCCGAGGCCAACCGCGCCACCGTCCGCTTCACCTCCCGCACCTCGTCGAGGCTCGTAACCATCGGCAGGAGGATCCTGACCGGATGGCTCGCGGCCGCCCGGAGCAGCGCCCGGAGCTGAGTCTCCAGCACGTCGCGGTGCTGGAGGAGCAGCCGCAACCCCCGGGGCGCAAGCGCCGGGTTGGGAGAAGCCGCGAGCGGGAAGTACGGGAGGCCCTTCTCGCCGCCGATGTCGAGAAGCCGAATCACGACCGGCCGCGGAGCGAGCCGGCCGGCGACGCTCGAGGCGATCGAGAGCTGTTCGTCCTCGGAAGGGAAGCGGTCGCGGATCGCAAAGGCGAACTCCGTCCGGAAGAGACCGACTCCGTCTGCGCCGTAAGCCACTGCGGCCTCGGCGTCGGCGGTCTTTCCGATGTTGGCATAGACCCGGACATCGGCGCCGTCCTCCGTCCGCGAAGGAAGCTCGGCCTGCGACTCGGCGAGCTGCTCGCGCTCGCGAAGCTGACTCTCGAGCTGCTCGTACTCGGCCTCCACGCGGACGTCCGGGTTGATGAACACCAGCCCCGCGTGGCCGTCGACGATAACCCGATCACCGTTCCGAATGCGGGAGGCCACACCGGCCAGCCCGGTGACTCCCGGAACTCCGACCGAGCGCGCGAGGAGCGCCGCGTGGCTCATGGCGCTCGTCTCTTCGGCCACGAGCCCTCGGACGTGCTCCATGGCGGTGATCGACGGTAGGATCTCGCGAGCGACGAGTATCCCGTCGGTGGGAATCCCTCCCAGCGGGTCGTTCTGCCCAAGGTTGAGGATTGTCAAGAGTCGGTGCCCGACGTCTCGTACCTCGGAGGCCCGCTCGTGGAAGAAGGTATCCGGGATCTCTGCGAATCGTTGAGCGTACTGAGACGTCGCGTCACGGACGGCCTGCTCTGCGGTGACGCCGTCCTGCTCGATGAGGCGCAGCGCCAGCCCGATCAGAGCGGGATCCTCCAGCATGAGGATCTGGCCCTCGAGTAGGTCCGGCATTGCCGTCCTGGCGCGCCCGCTCCGAGCTCTGAGCACACCCTGTAGGGACCGCAACGCGCTCTGAGCTTCTTGCACCGCGCGCCTCAGCCACTGCGACTCCACGGCTCGATTGGCACCGGGAGCTTCCGCGAGCTGCCGAGTCGGCGCGGGAGCCGGCTGGGCCTCGACGAAGAGAACCGCGGTGCCGCGTGCGATTCCCGGCGAGAGCGGCGATCCTTTCAGCATCATCGTGTTCTCCATCGTCCGCCTTCGGGAGCGCTTCGCTCGGACGGCTTGCCGGGCCAACGACGACGACGGTCGTTTCGGGGGAGTCTACCCAATACGTTCGCAGCGCCTCGGCCGTCCGGTAGCTCAGATAAGGAGCGTCGTCAGGGGGTCGGGGGATGGGCGTTACGGGCGTAACGCGTCTCCCAGTCCAGGATGTGGAGGGTTCGGGCGTAGATCTCCTCCACCTCCTCGCGGCTGTTCCCGATCGCCGACATGCCGAGCTTACCGAACTCCGACAGCGCGCCGATCAGGTGGAAGAGAACGCCCGACTCCTTGTTGAAGCTGTAGTGGAGGCGGTTGATCGTCAGGATCTCGATCAGGTCTTCCGGGAGGAGGCCGCGGTACGCCGCCGACCGCAGGTTGTCCGTGGCGCGGTAGAATTTGGACTGGCCCCGGGCGGAGAGGAAGAGCCCAGTCGAAGGGTCGGTCTGGCCGCCCGTGATGAACTGTAATGCGAGATAAGGGTGTGTCGTGCCACCCATCCGGAGGTTGATCTCCAGCCCGTGGACCCTCCAGCCGCTGGCGCCGGCCGGACGGGTGACGAGGAAGTCCACCCCGAACCGACCGACGACCCCCTTGTCGGCGAGGACCGCCCCGATCTTCATGGCGGCGGCCTGAATCTTCATCCGGTACTCGTCGTTGGCGGGGAAGGTGCAGCCGAGGAAGACCTGCCCGCTCATGCCGCCGAGGATCTGGTCGTGGGTCGAGATCGGGACGACGGTCTTGTGGGGATCGACCCGGAGCTGGACGCTCGGCGACGCCTTCACGTCCCCCTCGAGGAACTCCTCGACGATGCCGCCCATTCGGTGGAGCTTGTCGAAGTACTGCTCCCGCTCTTCCTCTTCGGTGGCGACGGCGAACTCCAGGAAGGAGAGGGCGTTGTGGACCGCTGCCCTGCTCGGCTCCTCCGGGTAGCGGAAGATGGCGTTGCCCTCGCCCGAGAAGCTATCGTTGAGCTTGATGACGGCCTTCCTCAACCCGGGCCGGAGCTTACGAAGCTCGACCAGAGCCCCCACGACCTCCTCTTCCGAGCGGAGGTCTTCCATCCCCGTGGGGAGCTCGACTCCCGCCTCGCGGAAGACCTTCCGGGAGCCCGACTTCGTGCCGAGGTGGTTCAGGCTCGGGTCGACCCCGTTCAACGGGATTCCCAGGAGGACGGCCAGCTTTCGCTCGAGCGGCGTGGAGCTGAAGACGGTGAGGTAGGCTCGGGAGCGGTCGCTGATGCCGGCCCCGATCCTCTCGATGAGCCGCGGGCGCTCCAGAATCTTCTCGGTGAGCGACCGCGGCGATGCATCGTGGGCGCACAGGAGCGTCAGGCGGGTGCGGGCATGGCTGGCCGGAATCCCGACGAGGAGCTCGAGGTAGTACTCCAGGATGAGTGGATGGACGGGCTGCGAGGTCACGAAAACAACGCGGGCCCGCGGGTTGCGGAGCCGGATCAGCAGGAAGAGGAGGCGTTCCTCGTAAAAGCTCGCGCCCTCGAGCTTGCGGAGCTCGCCCTGATCCAGGGTGAGCGAAGGAACGACGACCGACGTGTGGGGCTCTTCATCGCGCAGTGCGATCGCGTCCCAGACTTCAGCGAGCCGGGGTTGGAGCTTCTCGAATTCGGCGATCTCGCGTTCGAGAGTCAGGTCCCACGCGTAGGGTGGCTTAGGGATCACAGGACACCCATTTTAGAGCGATGCGTAGGGGTGCAATGGGAATTGCGGGGCGCTGTGGCGCATAGAGACCAGAGTCACGCCCCCAGTTTCCTTCTCAGTCCCGGGGGGTAGACGGGCATTCTTTCGGGATCGGAGCCCTTCATGCGCTCTTTTCGGCCGCCGCAAGGCGGCAGTCCTCCGGTGCCGCTTCCCGCGCTCCTGCACGCCACTCACCTTCTCGGCCTCGCCCTCGGGTCGGCCCTCGGTCGGCTGCGGGAATCGGGGGCGGCGGCTGCGAGGATGTTCGAAAGGGCCGAGGAGCAGGCCCTTCTTCTCAGAATGACGCGCGATCGCGGCCCCAAGGGGGCGGGGGTCCGAGCGACCCCGGCAAGGGTTCGCGACGGGCGAGGAGGCCGAGGATGACGGTAAGGCAGTCCCTCATCGAAGGAAGTGTCTCACCGCGCCCCGTGATCACGTCGCTACCCACGTAACGTTCCACTTGTCCAGAGGATCGGGGCATGCCGGATCAAGTAACATGCTCTGATAAAATCCGAAACTGCTGTTCCGCCTGGGTCCCCACCGGATGGCCAGGGCACGCCATTCAAATCCGAAGGCGACCAGACCAGCCAGAATATCGAGGCCGTTCTGGATTTCTACACGCGTGAAGAGCAAAAGATCAGCCGCTCGCAACGGATCCTCGAGCGCATCAGCAATTTTGTCGGGCAGCCGGTCTTTCTCGGCTTCATTCTGGTCTTTGTCGCGCTTTGGATGGTCGCCAACGCCGTATTGCACCGGCTTGGCATGGCCGAATTCGATCCGGCGCCGTTTCCCTGGCTGCAGGGGATCGTCGGTCTGGGTGCGTTGCTGACCGCGACCGTGGTTCTGACCAAGCAGAACCGGCTCGCCAAGCTTGCGGAACAGAGGGAGCACTTAGACCTGAAAGTAACGCTCTTGACCGAGCAGAAGGCCGCCAAGCTTATCGACCTCCTGGAAGAGCTAAGACGCGACTTACCTAATGTCAGCAACCGCCATGATCCTGAGGCGGCAGCACTGCAGCAGTCGATGAGTCCCGATCGGGTGCTTGCCGCACTGGACGAGCGATTGAAGCCCGTCGGAAAAGCCAAAGAGGACGCAGGCGGCAACGGATGAAACCGCGATTGCTGCGCTGAAGTGTAGGGGTGCAATGGGAATTGCGGGGGGTATGTGACGCGTAGAGACCAGAGTCACGCCCTCGGTTTCCTTCTCAATCCCAGCCCGCAGGCGGGAATTCTGTCCGCGCGGCAGTTTAGGTTCGAGTAATCGGCCTTTTCCTAGAAGGCGTCCCCGGAGTAATGGCTCAGCGCGCGAGCCTCCGGGACCAGGCTCCGCTGACGGTCGAGAAGCGGCGCTCCAACCGCACCGTGTACATCCTCCAGAGTCGTTCTCGAGCAGCCTAGGGCCCGGGCTGATGGCTCAGAGCGGGGTGGTCAGGGACTACCGAGCGCTCGCGATCGGAAGGCGGCGGGCGAACCGGCTCGTGCTAACCGCGGTGGGACGAAGAGCGGCATCACCTGCAGGGCGTACGAACGATCGCGACGCCACTCGTCCGAAAGCGCCCGCGGCCACCGCAAATCCTCATTGCGTCCCTACAAGTGCCCACAGGTCGCGGCGGCACCGTCGTAGAACGCCATTAAGGCGCCATGTGGCGGTTGGTCTTCCGCAGGCACAGCAGCACTACTAGCGCATAGACCATCCTGGCCGGTTCAGGGCTGAGGCCGGAACCGAGGGTTCGAGAAGCTCGATTGCAGCGTGCATCGAGGTCTTAATCTCGGCCTTCATCGACATCACTGTATTGACGGCTTTCTCCATCACCCTGGCTGCCGCTGTCCCTCGGGAAGGTACACGAACCTCGAGTAGACGCGGCCCTAACGTATCAATGACGTCTCGCGTGAACTGCTTGGATCTCATTTGCCGGCGCACAAGAGGCAGGTTGAGGAGACCCAGAAGCGCCTCTGTGCTTAGGCCCTCTTTCTTAACTGCGCGCAGTCGAAAGAGGCCGCCGCAGAACAAGGCGGGAAGGTCCTCCTTCAAGACGAGGGCCGAACTTCCAACGAGGTATGTTCCATCGCGGACGACCACGATGTCACCCTCCTGCAATGTTCCCTTCGGCGTGTAGGCCCCATAGATCTGCTCGCTCACGCCTTGGGTCGGATCCCGAAACAGTTCCCAGTTCACAAGGTCGGAAGTTCGGATGAATGGAATGGTCCCGGTGCCATAAGCCATCTTCCCGACCTCTACGCCAGTAGACACGGAAAGAACGCCGCTATCGACAAGTTGCCCGAGAGTCGTCCACGGCTGACCGTCAGCGACCTCTGCGGTCTTGAGGTCACTCTCGAGCTCTGGATCGTAGTAGCGCGGTATGAGAATCCGATTGATAAGCCTGGCACGACGTTGTTGAAAGCCGTAATGGGATACCGCTCGAGGCCCAGGTGTTCGGTCAGTAGTTGTCGCCTTCGCGATAAGATCTTTGACGGTAGCGTGCAGCTCTAGGATGGTCCTGACGATCTCTACGACTCGCTGTCGAGTTTTCGCATCCTTCGGCACGGGTACGCGAATGCTAAGGTGCCTCTCTCCAATTTTGTCACTGATCTCTGCGGAGAACTGTCGGGCTCGAACCTGGCGCCGAACGAAGCGGGTGGAGAGTGCAGCCAGAAGCAGGTAGGGATCCACCTTGCTCTCCGGTCGCACTCGAAGGCGGTATACGTGGTCCTGGAGCAGCATCGGAAGGTCTGACTCGCTAACGAGCGCGACGTCCCCGATGAGGTATGTGCCGTGAGCGACGAATAGTATGTCGTTCGGTTGGATGTCGATCCGGTGCTTATATCGGGCGTATACCTCTTCCGAGACACCCTTCTTGAAATCGGACCGGATACGCCAGTGAAAGAAGTCACTCGTTCGGATGAACGGGATACTGCCACTCCCGTAATTCTCGCGGGGTAGCCAGACTCCGAGTTGAGAGCCGCGCCTCCCCGGTGTCAGAACATCACTAAGGAGAGGCAGATCGAAGATCTTGGAGGCAACGCTTGCGGCACTGTCGAGGTCCGGATCATAGAACTTTGGAATCAGTACGCGACCAGTGAGCCGTCTATGCGCGATTGTAAAATGAAGGTGCGAATACACTAGTTCTTCCACTCAAGCCTGGGATGGAGCTGCTCGGCGATCCTTGGCAAATCGTCAAGAAGAACCTCCGTTCCGTCTGGCTGGATCCTCAGGGTTGGGTTCCCGCGAGAGTCGTGCCCGCACCAGTCTGCGATCGCCATTTCGATGTCGTAGTCAGCGGGCGGCCGTCGATTTTCTAGGATAACGATGCAGGTCTTCGCGTGTGTGGAAGGCTGAAAGATCTCGTCCGGTAACGACACAAATGCGCGCAGTACGAAGTTCTCGAGGAGCCATTTCACAACGTAGCCGTATTTCGGCATTCCGAAGATGCTTTCCGGAAGCACGATACCTAACCTGCCACCAGGCCTTAGAAACTGGACACACCGCTCGATAAACAGCAGCTGTGGTGACTTCTCCTTCTTGAACTCAGAACCAGATACCGTCCAATCATCGCTCGGTCGCTTAGGCTTCTTCCACTTCCTTGCCAGTTGGTACTGGCCCAGTTTGTGGCTGCCAGCGACCTTAATCTTTGAACCAAACGGTGGGTTGATGAGAACGACGTCGAAGTGCTTCAATGCAATCTGTGCCTGCGCTCCGCCGCTCCAATTTCCTGGTTCGTCCAAGCTATCTTCACAGAAGACGCCGCCCCGACCATTTCCTACGATAGCCATGTAGGCCTTTGTCACTTTCGTAAGAAAGGAGTCCTTGTCAAGGCCTCGGATAAACTGCATTGCCGCATCGCGCTTCTTACTCTCGAGAACGGCGGCTTTCCACTTCTTCCTTTTTCCCTTTTGTTCGAGGAGACCCCAGACGTGTTCGAGTGCAACGATGAGGAAGCCGCCTGAACCGCACGCAGGGTCAATTATCCTTTCCCCAGGCGTTGGACTAAGCAAGGTGACCATAAGTTGCACGACGTTACGGGGCGTAAAAAACTGCCCCTCTTCGCCGCGGACCGCTGGACCGATGAACACCTCGAATGCTTCACCGATGGCGTCACGAGAGGCTTCGAGGATGGCGTAGTTTTGGAGTTCTTCAACAACGTATCGAAGGCTCCGACTATCGAGCGTGATCTTCTCGTCGGCCTGGAAGACGTCCGAGTACTCTTTCTTGACCGCCTCGAAAAGCTTGTGGATTCGTTCCGCGATACGGTCTTCCGGTTCGTCGACCGTCGCGCGGAAGCTGGTCTGATCGTCCGGCCCCTTGTCTAGCTCGTCAAAGATCTTGCAGAAAAGGAGGCTCATGATTTCCTGCGCAAGCCGCTGATCTGTAGTAATGCCGACCGTATTTCCCGCGAGGTGGTTTCGGATGTCACGGAACACCGACTTCAGGTTGGCTGGAGGGACAAGCTCCTTCCGGGTAAGCGAGCCAATATCGGATATGGATTGGTCCGCCGCGGCAGAGTCGGCAGCACAACCCAGTCGATACTGCCGTCCTTAAGGAGCTTCTTGTGAAGGTAGAGATGATCCTGGCCGTTGAACCAGACGCCTTCGAGATGAAGGCAGTGAGTGGCAAGGATGCTTTTCGGAGCAAGGAGTTCCAGCGCCTCTTCGAGGACATCAGGCTCAAGCGCGTCAACGTGATCCTCGCCGGATCACTGGATCGCGTGTCCCGGTCAGTGAAGGACTTCCAGCACCTCCTCGAGGTCTTGACGAAGGAGGAGGTCGAACTGATTTCCCTCAAGGAAACGCTCGACACGTCGACGGCTCACGGGCGGTTTTTCGTCAACCTCATGGCGTCATTGGCCGAGCTCGAGCGCGACCGCACAGCGGAGCGGAATTCAGCGACAACGCTTTCCCGTGCCGACCGTGGCCTCTGGAACGGCGGAATGCTCCTGGGCTACGACCTCGGCGAGAGGAAGGGCTCCCTCGTCGTGAACGAGCGCGAGGCCGAGATCGTGAGGTCGGCGTTCGAGACGTACCTTCAGACCGGCTCGATCCTGAAGACCGTCACGACCCTCAACGACCGGGGCTTTCGGACGAAGGGTTACTCGTCCCGTCGCGGCAAGACCCACCCGCCGAAGAGGTTCTGGTACACGAGCATGCGGTGGCTCCTGTGCAACCCCGCGTACATCGCGAAGAAGGAGGTCAACAAGAAGAAGCGGAACCTCGACCAGTCGAAACTCCCCGAGAGCAAGCGCTACAGGATCGTGGACGCGAACTGGCC
>JGI20191J14862_1000740_pt1 | contig 10872 bp, 8 predicted proteins | sample NGESurdeep092012_7_FD_14862 | JGI IMG/M metagenome (IMG submission 14862)
CTAGACGTCGCGTTAGTGCAGAGTCGCGGCAGATTTCATTACCCCGGTCCATAATCGGGCTGACACCTCGAACTCATCAACGACCCAGCGAGCATTCCCTGCGACCTTTCGCGTCTGCGTTTGCGCGGATCAGGTTTTGAGAAGGGACAAGTGATCAACGCTATGCCCGCAAGAGCTATTACCGAAAGTTGTGGATCGATGACGGCATGAAAAAGGCGGCGTACCCTTCCGCGTAGGCAACGCGAACCCCGGTGGGAGCCGGGTGGAAGGAGGACGCCACCGATGCAGAAGGTAGTCGAGGACGAGGGTGCGAGGGAAGCGGGCGAGGAGCTTTTGCTGCTGGACGAGATCGCGCGGATGGGAGCGCGGCGGATGCTGATCGCGGCGCTCAGAACCGAAGCTGACGATTACGTCGCGCGACATCATGAGGAGCGCGACGAGCGCGGGCACGCGCTGGTGGTGCACAACGGGCAGGCCCAGGCGCGCAAGCCTACCCTGGGGGCGGGGACGGTGGAGCTGCGGACGCCACGAGTCGATGATCGCCGGCGCGACGGCGAGGGGCGCCGCCAGCGCTTCACCAGCCGCATTCTGCCACCCTACATGCGCCGCTCGCCCAAGGTGGCCGAAGTGCTGCCCATCCTGTACTTGCGCGGGCTTTCGACCGGCGATTTCCGCCCCGCGTTGGCAGCGCTGTTGGGCGAAGACGCGGCCGGGCTGTCGCCGACCAACATCGCCCGACTCACCACCTGCTGGGAGAAGGAGTACGCCGACTTTCGTCACCGCGAGCTCAGCGGTCACGAGTACGTTTACGTATGGGTGGACGGAGTGCACTTCAACATCCGGCTCGAGGATGAGCGGCTCTGCACGCTGGTGATGATCGGCGCGCGGCCCAACGGCGAGAAGGAGTTGCTCGCGGTCGAGGACGGCTACCGGGAAAGCGCGGAGAGCTGGAAGACGTTATTGCGCGATCTCAAACGGCGCGGGATGGCCGCGCCGGTAGTAGCGGTGGGCGACGGCGCGCTGGGGTTCTGGGCCGCGGCGCGCGAGGTGTGGCCCGAGACCCGCGCGCAGGGCTGCTGGTGCCACAAGCTTGCCAACGTGCTCGACAAGTTGCCCCAGCGCCTTCAGCCGCGCGCCAAACGCGCGCTGCACGAGATGATGTACGCCGAGCGCCGCACCGACTGCGAGGCCGCCAGGACTCGCTTCGAGGCGGAGTATCAGGCCAAGTACCCCAAGGCGGTGGAGTCGCTTACCGCCCACTGGGAGCGCCTGGTTACCTTCTTCGACTTCCCAGCTGAACACTGGAAGCACCTGCGCACCACCAACGTGATCGAATCGCCGTTCGCCACCGTGCGGCTGCGCGAGCGCGCGACCAGGGGCGCCGGTTCAAGAACCAAGGGGCTGCTGATGGCGTTCAAGCTGCTCGACATGGCGCAGCTTCGCTGGCGGCGCCTCGATGGCGCTCAGCTATTGCCGCTGGTTCGTGCCGGCGTGAAGTTCCTCGATGGAGTTGGCGAGGATCGACTGAAAACCTTTACTCACTCAACTGACAACCAACCCAGGGAAGCCGCCTGATCATGACCGGCCGATCCACAACATTTGACAATTACTCTGCCCGCAAAACTACTCGGTTCTCTTTCGCAGCGGATTCACAAAGCGATGTATCGCCGGATCAGGCTCATCAAATTCGAAAGTCAACCAATCATCGTCTTCTTTTTCTGATTTTTCTAATTGTACCGCGCGGATTGAGCGTCCCTGCTTGAGCGCGCGCTCGAGAAATCCCACAAAGTCTTTGTGACTCGCTAGATATCGCTCGGAATCTAGTTGTCCTGCCAACAATGCGTGTACCGTGCGGGCCGAGATTTTGACTCGTTTGGAACTCAAAGACCCTCCTCCAAAGTGCGAATTTTCAAACAAGCGAAACCAGCCCGGCACTGACCGATATGCATTAATCGCGAGCCGCGCCGGGGGCGGCAGAATATCTATTGATTTGTATAGAATCTCCGTGAGCCGATTGTCGCTTGCCTTCGTTTTTAGGTAGCCATTCAGAAAGACATCTCGGGTAAGCCTGACCGAGGTCAAATCCCGATACGGAACTGTTCTCACCACCGTTATGTACGACACGGTCGAGTGCTCACGAAAGAAGTTACCTAGGATGCTTCGCAAGCTGAAGGTTGTGGCGCCGCCGGATAGACCCGAAAGATAACTCGCTCCGGCATCACACACGACGATGCCTAGAGTCCCTTCAAACCCCGACCGCTTCAGTGTCTTTGCCTTCATGCGAAGCGCGTTGTACAGAGCATTGGTCTTCCGGGCCTTTAGGGAGGTGTAGCTGGGATATCCTGCGCCCGAGAATCCACGACGTCTAGGATCGTAGGTGACGGCGATTTCCACTCCCGGCTCTTTCAGAGCATGGGTATGGACGCGGTTCGGTTCGACCCGGATATTGCCAAGAAAAACCGCGTAAGTTTTCTCAACGAACCGACCGATGTCTCGGCGGCTCGGGAGCAGTAAGCGAGTTTTCTGCTCAGGAAATTCACCTACCTCCTCGCCACCAACTTGAAAATGAAATCCACCCGGAGGGAGTTGTTTCTCCTTTGCCAATTCGTGAAACGCAACCTCGAAATCTTGGATGGGATTGTCACGCTCATAACCAGCGTCGGAAACCGAAGTAATCTCGACAACAAACGGCTCAATTCCGGCGCAGTCGGAAACGAACAGATCCGGCCGTGAGGTTCCTCCCAGATCGGGTTCGTATTGAACACGACCGAGTTTGCTGAGGGAATTGAGGAGGACGACTTCCCATTCAGCGCCGGCTTCTTGACCATCTTCAAGATTGAGTAGGCGCACGTGTCGGTCCGTTTGCGAAGCGGTCATGAACGGCGCATTTTCATTGATCATGCGCTGGAGGATTCTTCGCGCAAATATGCTCAAGAGACGGTCATCGTCTTAATCGTCCAAACCGCGGAATTGTCGCTCTCCTGCATGACCGACCGCGAGGCTCGCTGAAGCGTCACGGATGCCAGTCGAGCCGAACGTTTCATGATATCATGACTCACAGCTACCGACGCACACGGAGAGCATACGACACGCGAAAAAGTGCTCGGTTTTCTTGAAAATAGTTGCTGTCGGTGTGTCTCGGTGACCGTGGTAGGATTATTGGCCTGGCATTCAGGAGCTCGCGCGTTCGATCCGCGTCAGCTCCACGGAGCCGCCAAACGCGGCAATTAGGGCTCAAAGATAAACATTGCAAACTGTTTGCGTCTGTTCAACCTATTGTGGCTTCTTCCCGTAGAGCTTGATGTCAGCCATGCCGAGATTCATTGATTGCATATTCCCGGTAGGAATTGTGTCAGCCCAAAATAGTCCGTCCTCGCCATTTATAGAAATTTCGGCTAAGATGAGGTGTGCATGTTCAGTCATGACACTCTGAACTTCTTCGATCCCAACAAGGACATTCCTGCTCATTATGAAAACCAACTGACGCGAGCTTTCCTCGTTGCGTTGCGGCTCAGCCCCGCGGCTCATCAGGTGTGGCTGTCTCTTGCAGCTCCTGGCCACAAACTTTATGAGTTGCCGCGGCCATGGATCTTTGACACTCAGCGCTGGCAAATGTTTGGCTCACCACCCGACGTAGACGAGCCGATTGAGGGAATCAGCGTGCTTCAGGCGGCCGACGTGCAGGAGGTCGGTGGACCAGTTCAAATCACGGATCGTCGACAGGTGCTGGACGGAATTGTGCGCTATGGCGATGAGCTGCTGATCGTCATCGAGACCAAGCTGGACGGCCCCGTAGCTACGGGACAAGCTCAGGACCTTAACGTCCACGGAGCGCACGTCCGCTTCGATGGTGGCGTACAGACGGTCTCCTGGCGCGACCTGCTGGCCGCGTGGTTCGATCTCGTCGAGAGCGAGGTCGTTGCCGGCACTGAGCGGACGCTCATCATCGACTTCCTGGACTTTGTCGAACGGCATTTTTCACGGCTCGGTCCCTTCACGACGCTCGGGCGGTGCAAGGACAATAAATTCCGTGTGAGCCGACGGCTAAACGCCGTGCTGAATGAGATCTCCGGCGGCCTCACGACGCCTTGGTTGGAATTGCCCGGCCGATCCACCGTCGACCGCACCTTCCTGGAATTCGTCGAGGCGCCGCAGCAAATCCAACTTGTAGTATACCCGGCTGACACTCTCACCCAAGCCAGAGCCTTCTACACCCGCCACGGAGCCGCCTCAACCGTGCTCGCGCTTCGTGATGGGGGCTGGAGCGTCGAGCCGCACTTCCACTTCGGCTACATGGCCTCCGGCCTCGTGTGGACCACGGCAGACTCACGGGTTGAGGAATACGTTGCCTATTGGCGCAAGCAGATCGACAGCACGAGGGCAGTACCCCGCGAAAAGTGGGACGAGTTTTGGGCGGATCTTGTTCAGCGAGGGTTCGCCCGATCCGATGAAAAACCACAGTTCGATCAGTCATTCACTAATACAGGCCGCAAGTCGGCAACCCCGCGGCCCGGCCTGAAGTGCTATTATTCTTGGAAGCTGCCCGACGCAAAACTCCTGGACGAGGACAACCGGCTGGTTGCCGTCGTCGCCGACCAACTGAATGTCGTGCTGCGAGCACTCGGGGAGAAGCCGTATGTAATCACTAAAATCTGACAGGCTTTACAAATGACCTGGACACCTTGCCCACTGACAGCCCGAGCGATACGCGTTGCAGACGCCAAGGTAGGGGTCCTACCGGACCGAGAGAGAATGAGTGAAATCACAGATAAATCCATTCACGAATTACTTGGTCTTAAGCGGCGGGCATTTAAGTTACGAGAAGCCTGCTTTGATTTGTTCGTCGAAACAGATCAGCAACTTCTTGAAATGAGAAAGCACACTCCAAATGACGCTCCAGAGCCCTTTTTTTCTTCGATCAAATCGTCGAATCGACACGAATTATTTTCGGTTCAAGGCTAGGTATTGTTCCAAACGCTGCCGCTGGCGATTCGAGCAACAGATATTTCGCAACGGGTAGCGGACCGTGATTTCTGCCTTTTCTTTGGTCGTGAATTCTGGCCAATAGAGTGCACCACGTGGTTCGAGTGCCGGGTAACTCGATGGCAGACTCGTGCGCGGACGCAATAGACAGCGGATCGGGAAGGTTGGCGGGTCGAACGCATCGTATCGAGGGAGCTGATATGGACATCGTGGCTCTCCGATACATAGGCTTCAAGTCTCCGACCGCGGAGGGCTAGAGAACCTTCGGCCCCCGAAATCTTCGGCCTGGTTCTTGTCAAATACCCGCTGTGCCTACTAAAAACTCCGAAAGCGGCGAAAAGTCTAGAGTTTTGGGATGGGCCACCGTAGTGTCGCCGGCATGCTTAAGTTCGAGCGATCGATCGTTTCTCGGCTTGTATGCCGATTCCGTAGTCGGGCGGCTGTGGAACTAGAGAACCTCGCCCTGCGTCATCAGTTGCACGTACTTCGCCGCCAGCGGCCGGGTCGGCTCCGGCTGTTCGCGCTCGACCGCCTGCTCTGGGTCTTGCTCTACCGATTATGGCCACGCTGTCTGGAGGTGATGGTGTTGGTCAAGCCGGCCACCATCGTCCAATGGCACCGTCAGGGATTCCGTCTGTTTTGGCGTTGGCGCTCCAGATCCGGGCGGCCGTCAGTGGATCGCGAGGTTCGGGATCTGATTCGGCAAATGAGCAGCGCCAACCGGCTCTGGGGTGCGCCCCGGATCCACGGTGAGCTGCTCAAACTCGGCATCGAGGTCAGCCAAGCGACCGTCGCGAAGTACATGGTGCGAAGGCGGGGAACACCTTCTCAGAACTGGAGGACTTTTCTGCGCAATCACGCCTCTGCGCAATCACGCCGAAGGCATCGCCGCCATCGACATGTTTGTCGTGGCGTCCGCATCATTTCGGCTGCTCTACGTGATGATCATTCTGGCCCACGATCGAAGGAATATCGTGAGCACAGCTGTCACCGAGCACCCGACCGCAGCCTGGCTCTCGCGCCAGGTAACAGAAGCATTCCCGTGGGACACGGCGCCCCGGTATCTGCTGCGCGACCGTGACGCATCGTATGGCGCGGACTTTCGCAGCCGGGTCGAAGCGATGGGCATCACGGAAGTCATCACGGCGCCACGCTCACCCTGGCAGAACGCTTACGTCGAGCGTGTAATCGGTTCGATCCGTCGCGAGTGTCTGGATCACGTCGTGATCTTCAATGAGCGCCATCTGCGCCGCGTCCTGTCCTCGTACGTCGACTACTACCAACGCACCCGCACTCATCTTTCGCTCGACAAGGATTGCCCGGACCCGCGCCCGATCCAGCCGCCCAGAATCGGAAGAGTCGTCGCGCTCCCGCAGGTCGGCGGTCTGCATCATCGCTACGAACGCCTCGCTGCCTGATTCGTCCCGGATTCCTGCTCACCAGTGGTAGCGTCGCGGCCGGTACGCGGTCGTCTGAGGATCTATCTATCGGAGGCTTTTCGATCTCGATCAGGGGCGACCGTTTTGCCGTCCTGATTGCAGCCCGTCTCGCTTAAGCGCATCAATTCGATAGCAATTCCCGCAGCCGCTCGAATTCCGGTTCAGATGGAATTTTTAGTAGGCGCAAGCGAGTTGACGGTTAACAGCCGATGAAAGCTTGTCGACGATTCTCTGGTTCCGGCAATGGCAATGCCCTGCTCCCCGATTTCCCGCCAATCATAAGTAGAGTGCGCCGATTGTTGATACGCCCCACGTTCCGGATCTGAACCAGCATCAGATGGTTGAGACTCGGGCGGTGACTATCAGGTTCGCCCCATAGTGTATGGCCGCATTTCAGAACGGGAACTCCTGAACCGACCATCCGTTTCCGCGCCGCCCTTCAATCCAGTTCAAGAATTGGGCAATGCTATCGACCTGATCGTCGTGACGCCCGTGAGGAAACAGGAGCAGTTCGGCCTGCAGATCGCCGAGCCAGGGCGCTTGTTTGAGCAGGTAGACTTGACCTGCCTCAATCTTGGCCGATTGAGCACTCATCCGGGTTATCTTGTCGCCTTCGGGAAGAACGCCGATCGGATTCGGCATCCCTGAAGTATTCTCCCGGCTGATGTCCTGGACAAGTTGCGTCCCGGAACTCTGGTCTTCAATCAGCACGGAGTTGGCGTCGTGTTTGGCCGCGTGAGACATCACACGCCGTTTCAGATCGGGGTAGTTCAGCTTTTTGCGCAACACATCAAAGAGGTAGTAGCTGTTCCCCTGCACCAGCCAGCTGGTGCAGACCGAATAGTCGTTGAGCTCGTTCGATTTCGAGGCCGTGTCCCAACTTTGTACGATCTGATCATTTGGCACTCGAGCGGGGAGCGCATCGAAAAATTGAAACCAGCTCCACTTTATGATCTCACCCTCGGGCGGAACCGGGCACTGCTGGTATTGAGCACTGAAGTTGAAGCTACCAAGGGTGCTCTTGAGCTTTTCGAGAACGTCTCGCGATTCGCGCGCTTCGTGAAGAGGATCTCCCACCTGACGCTGATGAAACTCATCGTCTCCTATTGGAATCAGCTGTTCGCTATCTGCGATCGCGGGCAGATTAAGATGGGTCCAGTGCTCCCGCGGCATCACATAGCCGGCCAGGTCTTCGACATGGAGACGCTGCATGATCAGGATGATGACGTCGTCGCGCTTGCTGTCCAGGCGCGAGTAGAGGGTGCTGTCGAACCAATTATTGGCTGCGGAGCGCTTCGCTTCCGACATTGCCCCTTCGGGGTTAATCGGATCATCGACGATGATCAGGTTTCCGCCCCGTCCCGTCAGGGTACCGCCCACCGAGGTCGAATAGCGGTAGCCTTGGCGCGTCGTCACGTAGTTCAGTTCCGCATTCTTCTCGCGGCGGATCCTGGTACTGGGGAAAGCACTACGGTACCAATCGGACTCCATGACCGTCCGGCAATCTCCAGCGTGCTTGCTGGCCAGATTCTCGGAATAGCTGGCGCAAATGATCCGCTTTGACGGGTCCCGACCCAAAACCCACGCCGGAAACGCGACCGACGCGCAGATGGATTTTCCATAGCGAGGCGGAAGCGTAATCACCAGGCGCTTGATGGCCCCGTTCGCGCATTGCTTCAAGTGCCACGCCATCGCGTCGATATGCCAGTTATAAAGGTAAGGTTGCGCGGGCGCGACCGTCTGAAACGTTCGATGAATAAATGTCGACAGATCGTTGCGGACCTTGAGCCGAATCAGCTGGCGCTTGGGCGAACTCATGACTGGCTCCCGCTGTTATCGGGCAGCACGTCCGGCTTCGTCGATGATTCTGCTTTCCTATGAATGCGAGCTTCAAGGACCTCCATGAGTTCTTGCTCGTTGGCATCGAGCGGCTGCTCGACATCGATGGCCGTGTCCGCGAAACCAAGAGCGCGAAACATCGTGTTTAGAAGTGTAGTGGCACTGCGCGAGTCTCCCTTGAGGGTTTTCGCAACCAGGCTCTTAACGATCGCGCGCTGCTTTGACATCCTGAACTTGCGATCGCCCTCAGTGACCGTGATCCGCTCCTGCAAGACTTCGCTTAGATCGGTACGCAAATTCTTCGTTCCTTTCGGGCGGCCTTTGGAATTTCCGGAGCAGCCCTTCCTGAACCGGCTGTGCACCGGCGGCTTCCCAAAGCCCACTTCACCAACGTTTCCCATCTTCCCATCCCCATCCATTTGCTGTGGTTCCATACTCTTAGAGTTCCTTTTCGGCGCGCTCGGTCTGCGTGTCTGCGAAAGTGACGCCGGTTGTGGCGTGGGTTGCGACTTTGCCGGTAAATTTCTGGTACCGTTTGATCGTTACATCGACGTACGCCGGATCGAGTTCCATCAGGTATCCTCGCCTGCCGGTCTTCTCCGCTGCCAATAGAGTCGTTCCGCTGCCACCGAAGCAGTCGAGCACGATTCCATGGCGTTTCGAGCAGTCGAGAATCGCATCGGCAACCAACGCGGTTGGTTTGACCGTCGGATGCATGGCCAGGTCGTCCATTCTGCCGGCGCGCATCGTATTGACGCCGGCGTAGTCCCAAACGTTGGTGCGATAGCGGCCGTGGCGGCCAAGCTCGATATTGTTGATGTGAGCATCCGTGCCATTCTTGAAAACGAAAACCAATTCATGCTTCGAGCGGTACAGCGATCCCATCCCGCCGTTGTTCTTGTTCCACACGCAGACGTTCTTCAGCTCGCTGTAGACGCCGCGACCCGCTGAGGTCAGCTCGAAGCAGTGTCGCCAATCCATAAAAATGAAGTGGATCGAACCGTCGACGCTGAAATTGGCCAGGTGCCCGAGCGTCGTCTTTAGGAACTCTATGAACCCGCTCTCCGACATTTCGCCGGATGCCATCTGAAACTCGCGATGCTTGATAGCACCCAAACCGCAGACATTGCCGTCGATTCGGACGTTGTAGGGCGCATCGGCAAACACCATTTGTGCTTTCTCCCACTCAAGCAACGAATCGAATGATTCGGCTTTGGTCGCGTCGGCACAAAGCAGCCGATGGTCGCCCAACTCCCACAGATCTCCCACACGGGTCACCGGGGGTACCGACTCGTCGATTTCCGGAACCTCGTCGGCTCGATCGCTTGTACCGTCGAGATCGATCTCTTGAATCAGTACGTCGATCTCCGGCGTGTCAAACCCGGTAATTGTCGCGTCGAAGTTGAGGTCAAGGTTCGACAAGTACTGCAGCTCCAGAGCCAGGAGTTCGCGATCCCAGCCGGCGTTTTCGGCCAGCCGGTTGTCAGCGATCACATACGCGCGCTTTTGCGCTTCTGTCATATGGTCCAGGCGAATAGTCGGCACCTCGCCGATGCCGAGCAGCTTGGCGGCTTCGATCCGGCCGTGACCGGCGATTACTCCGCGGTCCGGACCGATTAGCACCGGGTTGGTGAACCCGAACTCGCGTATGCTGCGTCCGATCTGTTCAATCTGTTTTGGCGAATGCGTCCGCGGATTGCGTGCAGATGGTTTCAGCGAAGCAATCGGTAGATTTTCGATTTGTAGTTTGTTGGTGTAGTTATCAATCACGGGACGGTTCCTCATATTTCCGAGACTTGAAAGCTCGAATCTCGGCATTGCGACAAGGTTTTTAATAGCGATTCGACGGACGCTTTTGGCGACACTATCGAAGACTGCTCGACGCCCTCGTGGGCCAGTGGCGGCCCAACGCAGCGAGCACACAACCTCGCGCACTCAAGGCTAGACATTGAGCAATCAAGAACATGCGGAAGTGTGAATATGTCTACTTGTGACGAGAACCCGTTGATTTCGGACAAGCGATCGCTCCTTAAGAGAGTCCGAGGTTACCCTCGGGTTAAGGTTCGATCGCCTTCCGTACAACGGGGGCGAGCGGTGAGAGCGCAGCCTCACCTGAACGACGCCCGCGTCCACCCTGGATTTTTAACTCTGTAGCACAACTACCTGAGTCCTCCGGACTATCTCCGGAGATATTCTTCGGTTTAAGGCGCGGGTCGCCGCCGAAGTAAATTTTGTATCACACTGGTTTTTGGAGGTGGTCAGAGTCGGGGAAACCCTTGGAAATGCAGGATTTTTTCGTTTTGGGTGCTGAGCGCCATTTTTCCCACGCAGAGAGGGACTCGAAGCACCAAAGAGCCAGTTTGGCTTTATATTAATTGAGCTGGCGATTGTCACTTTTCGAATTTGATTCTCCGCGTGAAGAAAAATAGCGCACCAGCCCAGAAATGAGCGCGAATCCCAGCAAAAACCCGATCCTGGTTTTGCTTCGGCGGTAGCGATCTTCACCGCTGTCGGTACCGAAAACCTGATCCAGGGTGACGGGCCAAGTCGGACTGTGGTACTCGAACGCCCGATGGTCGAGTTTCTGATCAAGCTCCTGCTCGTGGCGCGA
>JGI20191J14862_1000747_pt1 | contig 10793 bp, 8 predicted proteins | sample NGESurdeep092012_7_FD_14862 | JGI IMG/M metagenome (IMG submission 14862)
GGCAGACCTTCGCTGGTCACCTGATTCACGGGCGCCATCGTCACGCCCATGCCGTGCGTGAAAGTCAGCCTCGAATTGATGAATGTGCGGGTGGGAAGCGACTCGGAATTCAGCTCGCGGGCCGCAATGTGAACCTGCCGGTACTTGCCATCGATCATGTACCGATCGTCGTCCGAGGACACGAAGTCGTAGTAAGTCCGAATTTCCTGGAGCTGCTTCAACGTCTGCATCAGCAGGTCGCGCTCCCAGAGCCGCACGTTATCTACGGTGGCCGCGTTCGCCTTTATGTTCGCATTCGTCAGCTGAACTTCGCCCGACAGGTCCTTCCCCTCGACCTTGTCCAGGCCCCACGCGTTGCGCGTGGCATCGATGTGTTGCCTGATATAGGGCGTCTCGCGCGTCAGCTCATTGGCCGAGACAACGAGCTTCTGGAAGGCGGCGGGGACAATCCCGCGGGCCAGCAGGCTCACTGCCACGTAGAAAACGGTCGCCGAGACGGCTGACCAGACGAGTTTGTCGCGCGCGATTCCGAAGACGACCCACGCGGCGGCAATGAGCGCCGTGATCGCACAGATGTAGAGCCCCGGCAGCGCGATGTGAACGTCGGTGTAGCTCGCGCCCACGAGTGGCCCGGTGGTCGAGAAGAGAAGACTGGATGTGTCGACGATCCAGAGGCGTATCGCTATCAGCACGAACAGCAGTGCCAGAAGTCCGCCGAGATGTCGCGCCGCCCTCGGCTTGGCGGACGCGCGGCGCGGAGGCAGCGTGATGTCGTTTCGCAGCCAGTACATCGCGCCCGTCGCGACAAGCGAGAGCAGGGTGAGCGTTATCAGCGTACCCAGCACTCCCGAGATCAGCGGGAGGCGGAAGAGATAGAACGAGATGTCGCGGTTGAAGAGCGTATCCCGCGTTCCGAGCGCTACACCGTTCATTCCCTTGAGGAGCGTCAGCCACCACGCGGAGAGCGAGATCGCGCTCAGAAAGGAGAGAAGGACAGCGGCTGGCAGAAAGAGCTTGGTGAACATCCGCGAGACATCTACCGTCACGCCGTCGCCGCGATTCACGAACAGCACGGGGAACCCGGTCGCGGCCCCGCGCGCCATCCGTACGTTGCCGTAGAAGTAGGCGAAGGTGAACGCACCGCCCACAAAGAACAGGCCGACCCGCCAGATCAACGAAGTGGCGAAGACCGTCTGAAAACCGATTTCCTTGAACCAGAGCCAGTCCGTGAAAAAGCCGGCCAGCCACGGAACGACGATCAGCGCGACAAAGATGGCAGCCACGATCCACAGCACGATCCGCCGGAGGGAGCGTGGGAATGGAGGCAGGCGCGCGGGCCCGGGACGTTCGAATGGTGTACCCATACGACAAGAACATGCACCCAGGAGCCCAGGAACACAAAAGGGCATCCATTGGATGCCCTTCTTTCCTGAGACTTGCCTGGCCTGATTTCTTTGGTGCCGGCCGGCTACGCTCGACTCACGAACGCGGAGCGCCCGCGGCCTTCGTCGTGATCACGACGACTCCGTACGACGCGTCGGGACCGTACTGCTTGAGCGCTGCGTGTCCCTTGATCACAAGGATCTCTGAGATCTGCTCGGGGGTCAGCGACGGCACCTGATCGCGCTGGAGCCGCACACCGTCGACGACGAAGAGAAGCGGAACCTGCGTCATGCCGAGCGCGACACCGCTCGCAACAGAGCGTCCCGAGGGCTGCGGTGAGAGGGCGCGCTCCGCCGTGCAGGCGGTGGCGGCAGCGGCGAGTGCGAGAATCAGTGTCAGATGAGCGAGTTTCATATTTTCCCCGAAGGCGGTGTCCAACCTCAGCTGTAGCATTGGCCGTGCCACCGCCCTTGACCCCGCGAAACACAAGGTCGAGCTCACCCGTTGACTAGGTGGCGGGTTTCCAGCTCCCTTTTGCGACCGCCGGTATGAACGATTCCAGCCCCGGCGGCGGGAAGGCGAGGGTCTGCCCCTTTTCGGCGCTCATATAGGCCGCCATGAGGATCTTCACGACCTCAAAACCGTCATCGAAAGTGAGCATTGGCTTCTCGCCGCTCAGAAACGCGCGAGCCATGTGGCGGTTCTCGGCGCTGTAGCCATACACCGACGCCTCTTCGGCGACGACGGGCATCAAACCCATCTCGGCGTTCTGCTTTTCGACGAGATCCTCGCCGGATTTTCCCTTCACTTCCCTGCTGAAAAACATCTTGAGGCTCGAGTCGAGCGTATTCCATGACATCGAGTACTCGGGCCCGAGCAATTCCGCCGACAGCCTGAGACCAGCCCCGATGAACGCCCACGAGGTCGTCACCTCGCCGACCAGAGGCTCTCCGTCCTCCGATTCGTACTCTATAGTGGCGCGGGCGAAGTCCTCGGATGGACGTTTGGTGTAGTCGACGTCCTTCCCCATCGTCTCCGAGAGCTGCTTAGCGTATTTGGCGCGCGACCACTTGAGGGAGGCGATGTGGGCGCTGATCCGCACCGGCTTGATCGAAGAGCGCGGAGAACCGGGTTTGGTGAGGAGATGCCGCACCACTTCGACAGAGTGGCACATCATATCGTTGAGGACTCCGCCCCCCTGGAGCGACCCCTGCCAGAACCACGGCATGTGGGGGCCGCTGTGCTCCTCGGCGGCCCGGGCGAGGTACGGACGGCCCGTCAGCGCGGCGCCGCGCGCCCATATCAGCTCGCGTCCGCGGGTAATGTCGGGAGCGAACAGCTGGTTCTCGAGATACCCCGTGCTCAGGCCGACGCTGCGCGCGAGGTCGGCCACTTTTTTTGCTTCGGCGACGTTCCGCGCAAGCGGCTTTTCGCAGGCGAGCCCCCTCAGAGTTCCGACGCCGCTCTTGATCGCGCCGACAATCTCTTCGATGTTCGCGATGCGCGCCTGATTGGGACCGCACAGCCATAGCGCGTTGATCGCGGGATCGGCGACCATGTCACGGATCGATTGGTACGGACGCGCCTCGCCGACGTCGAGCTCTCGCGCCAGTGCCGCCGAAGAAGCCGCGTTCTTTTCGTTCGGACTCCAGACTCCGCGGACATCGATCTCGCGCACGGATGTCAGCGACTGAATGTGGAAGCGCGCGTTGAAGCCGCTTCCCACGAAACCGATACCGAGACGTTCTGTGCTCATGTCGTTCGCCGAAAAGGTTCGCGGTCAGTTCATCAATCGGGTGTGAGGCGCAGCTTCTTCCTGTCGAACTTCGCGTACGTCACGCCCAGTTTGCTGAGCGCGGCCGGAGGGCATCCAGCCCAGTCGGACGCGAACAGGTTGCCCTCATACTTGAGATCCTTCACGCCGATTCTGCTCGACCAGAATCCGGATGACGTGAGATCGCGGAAGCGATTGAAGAAGTTGACGCCATCCGTCACTGCTGCCGTCGCGCGGGCAGGCCACGCAATGTCGTTGAGGATTGCTTCGCGCTGCGGCTCCGTGGCATCGGCGAACGGCTTCCCGAATCTGGTATTCGATTGCGCATCGATCCAGGCAAGTCCGGGTCGCATCCACTGCTGGCCGTTCGGCCGATCGATCATCATGAAATCCATGAACTCGGGGACGCCGGCATCGCTGGCGCTGCCCGATCGCTCGTCGCGCGGGATGATCATGTCGGCGAGGATACGCGCGGTCCTTAATTCCGCCGGCGTGAAGAACTTCGGTGCGAACGGAGTGCCATCCGCGGCCGAGCGCAAGGCGTTGTCGACGAAGCGCCGAGCTTTCTCCTGCTCCGCGGTGGGCCAGCTCAGAAATGCGGCGACCGGGAGCGCCGCCAGAAGTTGAACCGCGTCGCGCCGGCTCATGTCCTTTGCTGGTGCTTCGTCCTCGGGGAGCGGCGCGCCCTGCACTGGATTCTCGTTATCGTTCGACACTAGAGTGCCCCCCGCTTCCGCTCTTGCGCGATGTACTCGCTCGTCCGCATCGAGAGCGCGAGTATCGTCCAGGTCGGATTCTTGTCGGCCTGCGAGACGAACGGGCCGCCATCGGTCACGAAGAGATTCTTGACGTCGTGCGCCCGGCAGTTCGCGTCGAGAACGGACTTCGACGAATCGGCGCCCATGCGGACTGTTCCAAGCTCGTGGATGATGGAACCGCCCGTCGCGATGCCGTAGCCCTTGGTCTGATCGGGCATATTGTCGAACACCTGCCCGCCCATCTCCTCCACCAATGCGCGGAAAGTCTGCTGCATGTGGCGAACCTGGTTGTTCTCGTAGTCGGTCCACTGCCAATGGAAGCGGAGCACGGGAATTCCGTACTTGTCCTTCACGACCGGATCGAGCTCGCAATAGCTCTTGTCGTTCGGAATCATCTCCCCGCGACCGGAGAAGTAGACGCTTGCGCCATAGTAGCGGCGGTAGTCTTCCTTGAGGGACTTGCCATACCCGCCGCCCGACGGATAGCGCTGGACTCCGCCCATGAAACCGTAGCCGGGCGGATTCAGCCCGCCACCGACTTCGATGTGGTAGCCGCGGGGGAAATCGAGCTTCTTGTTGTCGACCCACCACGGCATATAGATGTGCATGCCGCCGACGCCGTCCTCGTTGTGTGGGACGTGATCCATCATCTTGGGGATGAAGCCCGAGACGTCACTCCCGGTGGTATCGGTGAGATATTTCCCGACGACCCCGCTCGAGTTGGCGATTCCGTTCGGAAACTGCGGAGACTTGGAGTTGAGCATCAAACGCGCGGTCTCGCACGCGCTCGCTGCCAGGACGACCACTTTCGCGTCCGCGTGCCTTTCCGCGCCGGTCTTCGTGTCAATGTAGGTCACTCCGCTGGCGAGCCCGCGATTATTCAGCGTGACTTCGTGAGCCATCGCGTTGGTCACGAGCGTCAGGCGTCCAGTCTTGAGCGCCGGTGCAATCAGCACGTTGGTCGAGGAGAAATTCGAATTCGTCTTGCAGCCGCGGTTGCACTGGCCGCAATAGTGGCAGGCCATACGTCCGTTGTGCGGCTTCGTGATGATCGATAGGCGTGATGCGACGCAGGTGATGTTCAGTCGGTCGGCCGCGTCCTTCACCATCAACTCATAGCAGCGCGGCGGTGGCGGAGGGAGAAAGTATCCGCCTGGATGGTTCGGCAGATTGTCGTTGTTCCCGAAGATTCCGATCAGCTTGTCGATGCGGTCGTAGTACGGGGCGAGATCCGAATATGCGATCGGCCAGTCGTCACCGAGACCGTCGCGGCTCTTTGCCCTGAAGTCGTCGGGACCGAAGCGGAGCGAGACACGCCCCCAGTGATTGGTGCGGCCTCCCACCATTCTGGCGCGCCACCACATGAAGTCGGTTCCTTCGGCTTTTGTGAATGGCTCTCCCTGAAGCTCCCACCCGCCGACGCAGGCGTCGAATTCACCGAACGGACGATCCGGCGTTGACGCTCCTCGGCGCGGCGACTCATATGGCATTTTGAGCATCGCCGAGTCCTTCGTGTTGTCCCACGGTCCGCCCGCCTCGAGGAGCAGAACGTTCGCGCCGGCGCGGGTGAGCACGTAGGCAGCCATTCCACCGCCGGCACCGGATCCTACAATGCAGACGTCATACGTCTTCCGCTGTGGCAATGGCAGGGAGGAGAAGGAGCCCGAGGTCATCGCAAATCCGCCGTTGAGGACACGAGAAACTACGACCCGCTATGGCTAGGCACTAGACCCGGCCGATATCATCTTTGTGATGGCGACCTGAGGGTCTTTACCCGTAGAATCAGGAGCCGGCCTTTGTTCAGAAAGGTGACGGAACAGCCGCGAAGCAGTCTTTCTACCGAGCGAAGTACTCACGCCCAACCCCGTTCGCGCGTGCCCCAGCCCTACACAAGTGACAGCGCGAATCTCTACCGCATCGAGACCACCCGAAAGGCGGTCATTCTCACGATGCTGGGCGGCGAAGAGCTCCGGGGAAACGTGTTCATCCATTTCTCCTCGTACCGGCCGTTCGAGCTGGAAGACGTGTCCGAGCTGTTGAACGCCGAGACCCCGTTCTTTCCCCTGGAGCTCGAAAACTCCGAAGTCATCCTGGTCCCGAAGGAGCGCGTCGCGGAAGCCGCAGCGGATCGTGGCGCTGACACCTCCGACCAGCCTCCGCGCGAGGCGCGAACCCCCACTGCTCTCCTGCAGGTCGTTCTCGTCGGAGGCGAGGTTTGCCTCGGCTCCATTCGACTCGACGCGCCGCCGGACCGGGCGCGGGTGCTCGATTATCTGAACGCGCTCACATCGCGGTTTCTCACTCTGTATACCTCAAACGAAGCGCGGCTGATCAATCGTTCCCTGATCGATCGCGTTCGTCCACTGGACTGACATGGCCCAGTTAGATCGCTTTCTCAACCTGCTAGTAACCAACAACGGCTCCGCGCTCATACTTGCCGAGGGCGACGTCGCGACGGTTATCATCAAGGATTCCGCTCGCCCGGTGATGAAGCAGCAGCTTACCAGCGCGCAGATACTTACGCTGTTGCGCGAGATCGCACCCTCCGATAAGCCGCACGCCCTCGATGCAACAGGCGCGGTGCGTTTTGAGTACTCGTCCGCGGACGGGACGTTCGACGTGGCACTAACCCAGACCGGAAAGATCTTGGCCCGAATCGAGCCGAAAGCTGTTTCGACAAATGGGGTCAAGCCCAACGCGGCGCCCGCAAAGGCTGCTGCTCCTCAGGCTGCACCTCCGCGGGCAGCGTCTCCGCAGGCGCCCGCTCCGCAAGTTGTAGCGCCGCGTGTCGAAGCCACTAGCGCCGGGACCCCGATGACGCAGGCACGACGCGTCGCCGCAACGGGCAACCCCGCGTTCGACAAGATCGAGTCCCTGCTGCGAATCCTGGTGGACAACAAGGCCTCGGACCTGCACCTGCGCGCCAGCTCGCCGCCGTTGCTGCGGTCGAGCGGAGAGATCGTTCCGATTCCCAATGAGCCGGCGCTCAGCTCGGACGAAATCGATGCGATGTTGAACACCGTGATGCTCGAGCAGAACCGCGTTGAGTTCAAGGAGCTCAACGACACGGACTTCGCGCACGAAATCCCCGGTGTCTCCAGGTTCCGCGGCAACGCTCTTCGGGAACGCAGGGGAACGGGCGCGGTATTTCGCGCCGTCCCGACGTCGGTCGTGACGGTCGAGGAGATGGGCATCTCTCAGGAAGTGCAGCGCCTTTGTCATCTGACGAAGGGGCTCGTTCTCGTCACCGGTCCCACGGGCTCGGGAAAATCGACGACGCTCTGCGCGCTGATCGACCTGATCAACCGCACGCGTTCGGATCACGTCATCACGATCGAGGATCCGATCGAGTTCGTCCACGAGAGCAAGAAGTGCCTCATCACGCAGCGCCATGTGGGCGTGCACACGTCGTCNTTCAGGCACGCGCTTCGCGCCGCGCTTCGCGAAGATCCGGATATCGTGCTCGTCGGCGAGCTTCGCGATCTCGAGACGGTGTCGATGGCGATCGAAACCGCCGAGACGGGGCACCTTGTCTTCGGCACCGTCCACACGTCGACCGCGGTCAGCACCGTCGATCGCGTCATCGATCAGTTCCCGCCCGACCGTCAGGCGCAGATCCGCGTGATGCTCTCCGAGTCGCTCAAGGGAGTCATCTCGCAGGTTCTCTGCAAGAAAATCGGCGGCGGCCGCGTCGCGGCGCGCGAGATTCTGCTCTCGACGCCCTCGGTCTCGAACCTGATTCGCGAAGGCAAGACCTTCCAGCTGCCCTCGGTGCTCCAGACATCGCGCAGACTCGGAATGGTGACGATGAACGATGCACTGATCGAGCTCGTCGATTCGAAGCAGGTAGAGCCGCTGGAAGCGTATCTCAAGGCGACCGACAAGGTCGGCATCCTGCACATGCTGAAGCAGCGCGGCAAGGATATCAGCTTCGCCGATGTCGAAGACGCAAAGGGTGCAGCAGCCGCAAACGGACCGCCCGCGAAACCGGCGGGTCGAACGGCCCCCGCTCGCTAGCGCTATCGTGCTGATAGAAAAACGCCCTCCGCAATTCGGAGGGCGTTTTTTTGTTGTGCCTCGAAGCGATCGAGGCGATCGAAGAAGTCTTAACCGGTACGGCGAAGGGGATCCTCTTCGGCGGCTACGCAAGCTCTGGGCACTCCCTGCTTCGGTATTCTCGTAACAATTGAGCGGCGCGATCCAGGCCTTGGCGATTCTATTCCATAATGTGCTGGGCTCCGGCTGCTCCTCGTGTGTGCCGGACCAGAACAAGTAGCGGAATAAGCGCGAGAATCAGCACGGCGCTCAGAACGTAGATCCGGCTGTAGGCGATGACACTGGCCTGTCCCATCAACTGCCGGTCGAGAAGCTCGAGCGCCCGCTCCCGGGCGGTCCACGGATCCGCTCCTCGGGCGACGAGCGCGCGCGTCAACATCTCCAGTCTGCTGATCGTCGTCGCATCGCCAATCGAGATGTGCTCGGCCAGAATCGCGCGGAATTGCGCGGTGTAATGGGACAACAGCGTCGCTATCGCCGCGATGCCGAGCGACCCGCCCAGCTGTCGGAAGAAGTTGTAGAGCCCCGCGCCCTGGCCTAGCTCGCGAGGGCTCAGCTCCGCCAGCGTGATTGTCGTGAGTGGAACGAACATCATCCCGAGCCCGGCGCCGCGCATGATGAGCGCCCAGAAGAAGTCGGTGCTACCGCTTTCGCCTGTGATTGTCGAAAGCTTGAACATCGCTCCGGCAAAAAGCAGAGCGCCGATCGTGATCAGGAGGCGCGGGTCGAATTTGTTGGTGATCCTGCCGACGATCGCCATCGAGACCGCTGTCGCTAACGCGCCGGGAAGGAGGACGATCCCCGTTTGCTGCGCCGTCATCCTGAGATTGCCCTGGAGAAAAACCGGTAGTGTGAACACCGATGCGAAGAGGCCGACTCCCATGACGACCCCGAGGAGCGTCCCGACCCACATCTGCCGGTACCGCAAGACGCGGAAGTCGATCACCGGATGATCGACCGTCATCTCGCGCCACACGAGGCATGCGCCGGTCACGATTCCGGTGACGGCAAGCATGATCATCGCGCGCGAGTCGAACCAATCCTCGCGCTGTCCCTGCTCGAGCAGGTACTGCAGAGAACCCACGCTCACCGCGAGCAGCGCAATTCCCATGTAGTCCACCGAGGGCGGACGGCGCTGGTACTCCGGATCGTGCACGTATCCGATGATCATCACGGCCGCGAGCACGCCGACCGGAAGATTGACGTAGAAGATCCAGGGCCAGCCGTAGTTGTCGGTGAGCCACCCTCCGAGCGTAGGACCGATGGTCGGGCCCACCATCACGCCGAGCCCGAAGAGCGCCATCGCAGTGCCCGCTTCCCTTCGTGGAAATGATTCGAACAGCACCGCCTGCGAGACGGTCATCAGCGCGCCGCCGCCCAGGCCCTGGATGATTCGCCAGAAGACGAGCGCCGACAGAGAGTGCGAGGCGCCGCAGAGAAAGCTCGCGATGGTGAAGAGAATGATCGAGCCGACGAAATAGCGCTTGCGGCCGAAGAATTCCCCGAGCCAGCCGGTGAGGGGGATGATGATGACGGCGGCGAGGATGTACCCGGTCGAGACCCATGCGATCTCGTCGAGGCTCGCGCCCAGGTTCCCCATCATGTCCGGCAGCGCGACGTTGACGATTGAGCTGTCGATGACCTGCATCAACGCCGCGAGCACTACCGCGAACGCGATCAGGTATTTGTGCGGCGCGCCCTCTATGGGCGCGGAGAGCGGCTCTACAAGAGGCTCGTCGTCGGGCTCGGTGGATTCCTCGTCGACGGCGCTAACGACTGACATAGGGTGTCAGTCGATGCAAGCCTCGTCCCACAAGCTCCGGCTCAGGGATTCTGCTGAGCCGTGTCCAGCATTCGCGCCTGCCTCGCCGCGGCGGAGTCGGCCACCGACATCGATTTCTTGACCGCCTTGGCGCCCGGGATCTGGGAGTTGGCAAGAATGCTGTCCTTTTCGCGCTGGGTGAGCGTCGGCTTGTTCTCCGCCGACTCTTCCTTGGCGCAGGCCGCGAGAGCAAGCGTGAGGATGGCGCTGGCGACTGCAATTCCGCGTTTTGAAATGAAGGCCTCGATCAGATTGGTCATGCGGGCGCTCCGGCTGGAACGCCTTCCCCAGCTGGCATCCCGCTCATGCCCCTCGGCCTGAAGAGCAGCGCGAACAGGATAAACACCACGAGCGCGCCAGCAGATGGAATGAGCCAGATCGAATGCCAGTCGTGCGTGACCTTGAGACACTCGTGCGCAGCCGCGGCCGCATCGGTGCACGATGGGTTAGCCGTTGCGTAGCGGTTCACCACTGTGCCCGACACGAAAGCGCCAATGAAGTAGCCGAGCCCGTTGGTGACGAAGTTGATGAGTCCCTGAGCCGCGGCGCGGACCTTCTCGCCGGCGCGCTGGTCGGTATAGATCTGTCCGCTGACGAAGAAGAAGTCGTAGCAGACGCCGTGGAGCAGAATCCCGATGTAGATGAGCGACATCACCGGACCTACCGCACCCATCCCGAACGCCAGGTATCGGAGCGCCCACGCCGCCATGCCCACGAGCATGATGACTTTAATGCCGAACTTCCGCAGCACGAACGGTAGCATCAGCATGAAAAAGATCTCGGACCACTGCCCGAACGTCTGGATGAAGGCCGGATTGGGCGCCTTGACTTCGTTGAGGAATGGATTGGCGAACGTGTAGTAGAACTGGAGCGGGATGCAAAGGAGGAACGATCCCGCGATGAAGACGAAGAAGTCACGGTTCTTGAGCAGAGCAAGCGCGTCGAGCCCAAGCGCATCGTGCACACTGAAGCTCGAGCCCGCCGCTTTCGGCGGAGTGTG
>JGI20191J14862_1000749_pt1 | contig 10782 bp, 10 predicted proteins | sample NGESurdeep092012_7_FD_14862 | JGI IMG/M metagenome (IMG submission 14862)
GATTCCGAAGAGAAGCGCGAGCCCGTGAGCGACATCGACACTGCAGTGGTGGATAGTCTGAAAGTGATTGACCTCAAATGGCCGATTAGAGAAGCGGACGTGCCGCTCGCCGGGGCGGACTTCCGCCGTCTGCGCGCGGGCGTGACGATCGAGCCCACGACGGGAGCAAAACGCGAAGCCGGCTACCCATGAATTCCGTCACCGGCGTCACCCGGCGGTCGCTAATTGATCCATCTCAAGGCGGGATTCGCTCATCAGCTTACTGATTGCCTACCGGCGACTGGTCGGTCCTGGCAGCTTGCCAAAATGATATTCGAAGCTAGGACACCCTCATGTTTCAGGTGCGTTTCCATGGCCGCGGCGGTCAGGGCGTGGTGACGGCGGCGGAGCTTCTCTCGGTCGCCGCATTTCTTGAACAGCGCCACGCGCAAGCCTTTCCGAGCTTCGGCTCCGAGCGTACCGGCGCGCCGGTCGTGTCGTTCTGCCGTATCGATGACAAGGAAATCCGGCTACGGGAACCGATCCTCGAACCCGATGCCCTGATCGTGCAGGACCCGACGCTGTTCAAGGCGATCGACGTCTGCCAGGGCCTGAAGCCGAACGGCTATCTGCTCGTCAACAGCCATCGCAGCCTGGCCGATCTCCGCCTCGACGCGATTGCCAAGCAACTGCCCGCCGGTCACGTTCTGACGGTGCCGGCATCCGAGCTCGCGCTCAAGCATGTCGGGCGCCCGTTTCCCAATGCCGCGCTGCTCGGCGCATTCGCGCGTCTCACCGGCATCGTCCAGTTGAAATCGGTCGCCGCCGCGATCCGTGAAGCATTTCCCGAAAAAATCGCGGAGGCGAATATTGCCGCCGCCACCGCCGCGCATGACGCCGTCGCCCACGCCAACGCGGCCGCTTGAGGGATCATCGCCATGCTCAAACAAATTGAAGGCTCACGGGCGATGGCCGAGGCGATCGCGCTATGCCGGCCCGAGGTGATTTGCGCCTACCCGATCACACCGCAGACCCACATCGTCGAGGGCCTCGGCGAGATGGTGCGGACCGGCAAACTCGCCAAGTGCGAGTTCATCAACGTCGAATCCGAATTTGCCGCGCTGTCGGTCGCGATCGGCGCTTCGGCGGCCGGCGCGCGCGCCTATACCGCCACCGCAAGCCAGGGCCTGCTTTACATGGCGGAGGCCGTCTACAACGCCTCCGGTCTCGGCCTGCCGATCGTGATGACGGTCGGTAACCGGGCGATTGGCGCGCCGATCAATATCTGGAACGACCATTCCGACGCCATGGCGATGAGCGACGCCGGATGGATGCAGCTGTTCGCGGAGACCAATCAAGAGGCAGCCGACCTGCATATCCAGGCCTTCCGCTTGGCCGAAGAACTGTCGATGCCGGTGATGGTCTGCGTCGATGGATTTATTCTGACCCACGCGGTCGAGCGCGTCGAACTGCCGGAACAGGCAGAGGTCGATGAGTATCTGCCGCCCTATGAGCCGGTCCAGGTGCTCGATCCGGACGACCCGATCTCGATTGGCGCGATGGTCGGCCCGGATGCCTTTACCGAGGTGCGCTTCCTCCAGCACTATAAGCAGACGCTCGCCCTGCGGCTCATCCCCGAATTCGCCGGCGAATTCAATAAACAGTTCGGCCGCGACTCCGGCGGATTGCTGCGCATCTACAAGGCGGATGACGCCGAGGTGCTGGTCGTCGCCATGGGTTCGGTCAACGGGACGATCAAGGACACGATCGACGAGATGCGCGCGGACGGGATTCGCATCGGTCTCGTCACGCTGGTGGCGTTCCGTCCGTTCCCGGTCGAGCCACTGCGCAAGGTTCTGGTCGGGCGCAAGCACGTCGTCGTGGTGGAGAAAAGTCTCGCCGTCGGCATGGGCGGCCAGCTCGCGCTGCATGTCGACCTTGCCCTGCGCAATGTCGCCGGCGCCCCGCAGGTGCACTCGGCGGTGGCGGGTCTCGGCGGGCGGCCGATCACGCGTCATTCCTTGCACCGTCTGTTCCGCCAGGCGCTGGTGCAGTCGTGGGAAGGCACGCATTTCCTCGACCTCAACGAGGAGATGATCGCCAAGGAGCTGCATTATGTCCGCAAGGTCCGGCGCTCCGGGCCGACGGCGGAAAACATCCTGCGACGCCTNAGCACTGGCGCGCAGAAACCNGCGGCGGAATGAGGAAGCGGCAGATGGACGATAGCACCAGCTNNGCAGCGACGCAGAANCTGCGCTTCTATCAGAAGGGNACCTTCACCGTCGGCAATCGCCTCGCNTCGGAGGCNGATCGCTCGGTNCAGGCNTCGANCGACCGATCCAATGCATTGACCTGCGGGCACCGNGCCTGTCAGGGCTGCGGCGAGGCGCTCGGCGCCCGCTACGCGCTTGATGCCGCGTTGCGCGCGACGGGTGGCAATCTGATTGCGGTGAACGCCACCGGATGCCTGGAAGTATTTACGACGCCCTATCCGGAAACCTCGTGGCAGATTCCGTGGGTTCATTCGCTGTTCGGCAACGCTGCCGCGGTCGCGACCGGAGTTGCCGCCGCCATGCGCGTGAAAGGACGGCCGCAGGTGCGGGTGGTCGCGCAAGGCGGCGATGGCGGCACCACCGATATCGGCTTCGGCTGCCTGTCGGGCATGTTCGAGCGCAACGATGACGTGCTCTATATCTGCTACGATAACGAAGGCTACATGAACACCGGCGTGCAGCGCTCGTCGGCGACGCCGCCGGCGGCGCGCACCGCGACGACGCCGGCCATGGGACCGGAGCCGGGAAACGTTTTCGGCACCGGCAAGAGCATGCCAAAGATCGCCGTCGCCCACGGCATCCCCTATGTTGCCACCGCCACAGTCGCCGACCTGCACGACCTTGAGCGCAAGGTGGTGAAGGCGATGGGCATTCATGGCGCGCGCTATCTGCAGATCCACGTGCCTTGCCCGCCCGGCTGGGGCTCGGCCTCGCAGGATACGATCCGGCTGGCGCGGCTGGCGGTCGAGTGCGGGATGTTCCCGGTGTTCGAAGCCGAGCACGGCGTCGTCACCGGCAGCCGCAAGATCCGCCGCCGGGTTCCCGTCGACGATTACTTGAAATTGCAGCGGCGCTTCGCCCACCTCTTCACCACGGACGAGGGGAAAGGTCGCATCAGTCAGCTGCAGGCGCTGGCCGACCGCAACATCGCCGAGTATCGTCTGCTCGATCATGAAGGAGACGCTTAATGGAACATCCCTTCGCGATCAGCCTTGATGTCGGCACCAGCCTCGCCAACCTGACCGGGTCGTGGCGCACCTCGCGGCCGGTCTATGTCGACCGTTTGCCGCCCTGCAACAATGCCTGTCCGGCCGGCGAGAACATTCAGAGCTGGCTCTATTACGCCGAATCCGGCGACTACGAAACCGCATGGCGCACATTGACGATTGACAACCCGATGCCAGCGGTGATGGGCCGGGTCTGCTATCACCCCTGCGAAAGCGCTTGCAATCGGGCGCAAGTCGACGAAGCGGTTGGCATCAATTCGGTCGAGCGTTTCCTCGGCGACGAGGCGATCCGCAACGGCTGGCGATTTGCGCCGCCGCTGGCCGACAGCGGCAAGCGCGTGCTGGTGGTTGGCGCGGGTCCTTCGGGCTTGTCCGCCGCGTATCACCTGCGGCGCATTGGTCATGCGGTCGAGATCCGCGAGGCCGGCCCGTTCAGCGGCGGCATGATGCGTTTCGGGATTCCCAAATATCGTCTGCCGCGCGACGTGCTTGACGCCGAGATCAACCGCATTATCGAGCTCGGCGTCGTCATGAAGCTCAACAGCAAGGTCGACCGCGTCGTCGAGAGCATGCGGGACGGCCGCTTCGACGCAGCATTCCTCGCCGTCGGCGCCCATATCGGCAAGCGCTCCTATATTCCCGCCGGTTCCGCGGCAAAGATTCTCGATGCCGTCGCTCTGCTGCGATCGATGGAAGGCGAAGACAAGCCGCTGCTCGGCCGGCGCGTCGTCGTTTACGGCGGCGGCAACACCGCCATCGACGCCGCCCGCACCGCCAAACGGCTGGGCGCGACCGAGGCGATCATCGTCTATCGCCGTACCCGCGATCGCATGCCGGCGCGCGACTTCGAGGTCGAGGAAGCGCTGCAGGAAGGCATCATGATGAAATGGCTCTCGACCATCAAGCGCATGGACGAGGGCACACTCACCGTCGAAAAGATGCAACTCGACGACAAGGGATTCCCCCAGCCGACCGGCGAGTTCGAGACGCTGGAGACCGACTCGCTGGTGCTGGCGCTCGGCCAAGATGTCGATTTGTCGCTACTCGACGGCGTGCCCGGACTGCAAATCAACGACGGCGTGGTGCAGGTCGCCGCCAACATGATGACTGGCTATGCCGGCATCTTCGCCGGCGGCGACATGGTGCCCTCCGAACGCACCGTCACGGTGGCGGTCGGTCACGGCAAGAAGGCGGCCCGCCACATTGACGCCTGGCTGCGCGGCACCGTCCATGCGCCGCCGGAAAAACACGAACTGGCGAGCATCGACAAGCTCAATACCTGGTATTACGCCGACGCGCCGAAGACGGTGCGGCCGATGCTCGAAGTCGCTCGCCGGCAAAGCACTTTCGAGGAGGTGCAGGGCGGGCTCGACGAGACCAACGCGCTCTACGAGGCGCGCCGGTGTCTTGCCTGTGGCAATTGCTTCGAGTGCGACAACTGTTACGGCGTGTGTCCGGACAATGCGGTGATCAAGCTTGGCCCCGGCCAACGCTTCCGCTTCAACTACGACTACTGCAAAGGCTGCGGCGTGTGCGCGCAGGAATGCCCTTGCGGCGCCATCGCCATGGTGGCGGAGGAGATTTAGCCGGCGCCGCCGATTTTTACGTCGCACTTGATGCAGGTCAATGCACGAATGAATAGTTTTCAGCGTGATTGCAGCCAAGAACGCAGGAGGATTTGATGCAAATCCGCAATGCTCGCTTAACTGGGAAATCCACGACAGCTGTCGAACACGACGGCCTTCTAGACTGTCGCATGGCCATGCTGGGTCTCGATCTCTCCGCGATCGAAAGTGGCGCCAGCGATACGTTCGACAAGATCAGGCGGCAGTGCACGAGCTGCGGCTATCGGGAAGCCTGCGCGGTCGACTTGAAGCGCGATCCTAACAACCCGGTGTGGGAAACTTATTGCCCGAACTCAGGGGCGCTCATTGCGCTCGCCGAGGCTTGGTGGCTCACCCATTAACCTAAGGCGCTACCCCCCCACGGGGGCCCGCGACCGGCCGCTTAAGCGCGCAGCCAAAAGCTTAGCTGCATGAGCCGCCGGTCAATGTCTGCTTTCTGCGCGGAAGACCATGCCCCTGAATCGTGTATCCGGCTGGCCAGCGCCTGATCGATTATACTTCAGCAAATATTAAATCAAACCCGCTTATGCTCTCAATCGGCATTAACCATTCAACCGGCATGCCAGCTCGTGGCCAATCTTGGCCAACCACAGGACGTGGTCCCAACACCAATGAATGCTCCACTCACATTTATCCACGAGATCGACAACGCCATCGCGCATAGTTCAGGCGATCGGCGCGCCCAGATGATCCGACACCTTACAGATCTCTATTTGGTCGACTCAGATACATATTCCGACGATGAGATTGCCCTGATTGACGACGTCTTCGTCCGCCTCGTCGTGACAATCGAGGAATCCTCGCGGGCGTTGTTGGCGAGCCGTCTTGGACCAATGTCCAAGGCGCCGCCCATGATCCTTCGCGCCTTGGCGTGCGATGACGCAATTGATGTCGCTTCCTCCGTCCTCATCCAATCCGAGAGCCTCGACGACCTGACCGTGATCGAATGCGCCAAGACCAAGAGCCAGGAGCACTTGCTTGCTATCTCGCGCCGCAAGACGCTTGGTGAGGCGGTGACTGACGTTCTCGTCGAGCGAGGAGACCAGCAAGTTGTGCTGAGCACAGCGCAGAATGCCGGCGCCAAATTTTCGAATAATGGCTTTATTATTCTCGTCAAACGCTCGAACGCCGATGACCGGCTTGCAACATGTGTAGGGTCCCGGCCGGACATTCCCCCGCAACTGTTCCGGCAACTGCTCGAAGCTGCGTCAGAATCGGTTCGCTCCAAGCTTGAAGCCGAGAGTCCCCACACCAAACGCGATATCGATCGTGTCGTCACCGACGTGACCACTCGAATTCGGACTCAAGCCACTGTTCAATCGCCAGAATACGCGGCAGCGCAGGTGCTCGTTGAATCCCTAAGCCGATCAGGACAATTGAATGCCGCCAAATTGGAGGCCTTTGCCAAAGCCGACCGGTTCGAGGAGACGGTGGTTGCGCTCGCAGTCATGTCGGACATGTCAACCAATGTCGTCGAACGCAATTTGAATGATGAGTATGCCGAATTTCTACTGATCCTGGCCAAAGCAATCGATCTATCCTGGGCGACGACCAGAACAATCCTCACGCTCGGTGCCAGAAACCATCTGTGCGCGGCGTTTAAAACGACAGACCGCTCGACAAATTCTCGGCTTTCACCGGACACGCGAGCGCTCTGGAACCACATGACAGATGTAAAAGCCAGACGCTCCTTCTGGCTCTTGCAGCGACCGCTGTGCTCTTAAGCATCGTGATCGTCATCGGACTGCCCGCAGCCAAGAGCCGACGGAAGCCACGGTTTTCGGGTTCTGGCACGTAAGCACCTGTGTCTTCCGAAACTCCGATCAGCCCCGCCGGCCAGTGTCCGCAGTTGGGGCTAGAACGGACTCAACCCGGACGTAATTCTTGGGCCGTTCGTGACCTAAGCGGAAGTCGGCGAGTGCCAGCAGCTGTCTCCTGACCGGCGGCGCAACGGGATTCCGTTACGGTCGATTCTCTGGCATCGCAGACTTTCTTGCCCTCAGGTTTATCCGACGTTCACTCACGTTTTTACTCTCCGCTGAGGGGATGTATGAGTGCCTATGCGAGTGCACAAGAAAAGCAAGTCATGTCAACGAGATCGCCAGCCGCCGCTCGACGATTTGCCGCCCCGCCTGCGCCGCCTCGACAATAGAGGGGTAGGTCGTATAGACGAGCACCGCGAGTTCCATTTTTAAGCCCTAGAGTTCGTCGCAGAGTTCATCAATGAGCCGGCCGGCCCCGCGTTTTCAGCACATCGCCTTCGTCGCCAGCCAGACGCCGGAGGCGCGCGAGGCCTATGCGCAGCTGGAACAGCGCTACGGCAATGCCGAGCCGAACAAAGCCGACGTGATCGTGGCACTCGGCGGCGACGGGCTGATGCTGCAAACCCTGCACAAGTTCATGAATTCCGGCAAGCCGATCTACGGCATGCATCGCGGCACCGTCGGCTTCCTGATGAACGAGTTTTCCGCCGACGGCCTGGTCGAGCGGATTTCCACCGCGCAGTTCACCGTCATGCATCCGCTGGTGATGCGCGTGCGCGATACGCACGGCCGCATGCACGAGCGTCACGCCATCAACGAGGTGTCGCTATTCCGCCAGAGCGCGCAGGCGGCGCACCTGCGCATCCTGATCGACGGCCGCGAGCGGCTCGCCCAACTCGTCGCCGACGGCGTACTAGTGGCGACGCCGGCCGGCTCCACCGCCTATAACCTGTCGGTGCAGGGCCCGATCATCCCGATCAACGCCCCCCTGCTCGCGCTCACGCCGATCAGCCCGTTCCGGCCGCGGCGCTGGCGCGGCGCGCTGTTGCCGGACAAGGCCCAGGTCACCATCGAGGTGCAGGACGCCGACAAGCGGCCAGTGGCCGCGGTCGCCGATCACGACGAGGTGCGCTCGGTGCGCAGCGTCGATGTCAGCATGGACCACAGCATCTCGCTCAATATGCTATTCGATCCCGGTCATAATCTCGACGAACGCATTTTGCGCGAGCAGTTTGGTTTTTGACCGCCTAACATTACGATCGTACGAGCGTAAGCAACGCATGACTCAAAAATTCGATTTCACCGTCAATGGCAAACCCGTGAGCGTCTCGCTCGACAACGAGGAGACGCCGCTGCTGAATGTTTTGCGCAACGAGCTCGGCCTGATGGGCACCCGCTTCGGCTGCGGGCTCGAGCAGTGCGGCTGCTGTACGGTGCTGATCGACGGTGCGCCTGAGAAATCCTGCAGCAAGCCGGTGTGGAGCATCGCCGGCAAGACCGTCACCACCGTCGAGGGCCTGGGCACGCCAGCGCGCCCGCACCCGCTGCAGCAGGTCTTCATCGACGAGCAGGCCGGCCAATGCGGCTACTGCCTCGCCGGCATCCTGATTTCGGCGAAGGCGCTGCTCGAGCGCAATCCGTCGCCGACCCGCGCGGAGATCGCTGCTGCGCTCGACGACAATATCTGCCGCTGCGGCTCGCATAACCGCATCATGCGCGCGGTGCAAAAAGCGGCGGCGCAGATGCGCGCGGGAGCCCGCGCATGATCCCGAAAAGTGGGCACCGGTTTTCGGATAAGATCATGCGCATTGGATGCCTTTCATGAACGCACCCGTCCTCCCTGGCCCGCTCGCCGACAATCCGAGCCTCGATCGCTGGGTGTCGTTTCCCGCGCCCGGCAAAGTCACCGTCAACACCGGCCGCGTCGAACTCGGCCAGGGCGTGCTGACGGCGATGGCGCAAATTGCTGCCGACGAGCTCGACGTGGCGATGGAACGCATCACCATCCGCTCCGGCGACACCGCGTTGACGCCGAACGAAGGCTACACCGCCGGCAGCCAGTCAATTCAATTCGGTGGCGTCGCCATGCGGCAGGCCTGCGCCGACGTGCGCGGCCTGTTCCTCGATCAGGCCGCGAAAGTGCTCGGCTGCGGGACAAGCGAGCTCAGCATTCGCGACGGCAGCATCCTGCGCCAGGGCGCTTCGACCGGCCAGGATTACTGGACGCTGGCGGGCGCGGTGAATTTGGCGACCAAGGCGACCGGCCGCGGCGCGCGCAAATCGGTCGCGGACTTCCAATGCATCGGCCAGAGCAGCGCCCGCCGCGACCTGCCGGGAAAGATTTTCGGCGCGGCCGCCTTCATCCACGACATGGTGCTCGACGGCATGCTGCATGCGCGCGTCGTGCGCCAGCCGAACCGCGGCGCCACCATCGATTCCATCGACGAACAGGCGATTCTGCACGCCGCCAAGGGCAGGATCGAATTCGTGCGCAACGGCAATTTCCTCGCCATCGTCGGTGACAACGAGACCGCCGTCGAGCTGGCCGGCGCCGCCGCGCCCAATCACGTCACCTGGCAACACGTCGAGACGCCGACCGCGCTGCAGCAGGAGGCGTCCTGGCTGCTGCAACGGCCGGCGATCTACCGCATCATCGGCGCGCCGGAACCCGCCGATGCCCAAGGCCGCGTGCGCTTCGAGGCGACCTATACGCGCGGCCATCTGGCGCATGCTTCGATCTCGCCGTCATGTGGCTTAGCACTTTATGACGATGGCCATCTGACGGTGTGGACGCACTGCCAGGGCGTCTATCCGTTGCGAGCGGCGCTGGCGCGCACGCTAAAGCTCGATGCCTCCGCCATCACCGTGCACCACGTGCAGTCATCTGGCTGCTATGGCCACAATGGCGCCGACGATGCCGCCGCCGACGCCGCCATCATCGCGATGAAAATGCCGGGCAAGCCGATCCGGGTGCGCTGGCGCCGCGAGGAGGAGTTCGTCTACGAGCCGAAGAGCCCGGCGATGGTGGTGAAAGTCCGCGCCCTGCTCGACGAAGCGGGCAAGCCCGCCGACTGGACGGCGGAAATCTGGAGCGGCACGCACAATAAACGGCCGGGCGCCGGCGGTAACCTGTTGGGCGCGGAAGCGCTGCCCAATCCGCCGCCTGAGCCGCCGCCGGCAGACGTGCCGGAAGCCAATGGCGGGGGTGCGACCCGCAACGCCGAGCCGCTCTACGACATTGCGGCCAAGCGCATCATCCATCATTTGGTGACGGAAACGCCGGTGCGCACTTCGGCGCTGCGTAGTCTCGGCGCCATGCCGAACGTGTTCGCGCTCGAATGCTGCATCGATGAGCTGGCCGAACGCGCGGGGCGGGATCCGGTCGCATACCGGCTCTCGATCACCGCCGATAAACGCGCCCGCGCCGTGATCGAAAAGGTCGCCGCCATGGCCAACTGGAAAGCGGGCGAGCCCGGCGGCGCCGGCCGCGGCCGCGGCATCGCCTTTGCGCGCTACAAGAACCGCGCCGCCTACTCCGCCGTCGTGGTCGAGCTCGACGTCGAAGAGACGATCAGCCTGCGGCATGTGTGGTGCGCGACCGATGCCGGGCTCGTCATCAATCCGGACGGCGTGATCAATCAGCTCGAAGGCGGCATCATCCAGTCGGCAAGCTGGGTGCTCAAGGAGCAGGTCCGTTTCGATAACGGGGTGAGTTCGATCGATTGGGAGACCTACCCGGTGCTGCTGTTCAGCGAGGTGCCGGAGATCGATATCGAGCTCATCAACACCACGGACGAGGTGCCGCTCGGCGTCGGCGAAGTGACCGCCGGCCCCACCGCGGCCGCCATCGGCAACGCAGTGTCGCATGCGCTCGGCGCCCGCATCCGTGACCTGCCTTTGACGCGCGAGCGCATCATGACGACGCTGCTCAAAGAGTAGCAGTCGCGGCTGCGTCGGCCCCTATCCTAAACAATTCGTTAACGACGCCCCGGTAGCTTTACGGACGGTATCGGGCGAAAGCGCCCGAGGCCCGGGGCACCATGGTTCGCATCGATTTCAACCGTCTGCGTTTTCTCGTCATCGACGACAACGCCCATATGCGCAGGATTTTGCGCACGCTGCTGCACGGCTTCGG
>JGI20191J14862_1000750_pt1 | contig 10779 bp, 8 predicted proteins | sample NGESurdeep092012_7_FD_14862 | JGI IMG/M metagenome (IMG submission 14862)
CGGACCCTTCTCCCAACGGAGCTGATCGTCCGCGAGTCCACGGCCGCCTGCCGCAACCGCACTGGAGGGCCATGACACAACCCAGGAGGAGCGAGCTAGCGCGACCAGATAGACAGGAGGAGTTCATTCCGTGATCGAACAGACACGCACCACGCGCACCCGGGCGGCGACCGCGATCGCCGTCCTTGCGATCATCGCGGCCGCCTGCTCCGGCAGTGCGACCCCGACGCCGGCTGCCAGCGCGGCCGCAAGCGCGGCCGCAAGCGCAGCTGCCAGCACCGCGGCGTCGCCGTCCGCGGCGGCGTCCGCAGCAGGCGGGTCCCTCGCCGGCCAGTCCGTCACGGTCATCGGTACCTGGGGCGGCGCCGAGCAGGACGCCTTCATGGCCATGGTCAAGCCCTGGGAGACCCAGACGGGCGCGACCGTGAAGTACACGGGCACCCGCGACCTGAACACCGTCCTCACGACCGGTGTCGCGTCAGGCGTCCTGCCCGACCTCGCTGGCCTCCCCGGACCAGGCCAGATGACCCAGTGGGCCGACAGCCTCGTCGACCTCGGCCCCATCCTCGACGTCGCCACCTACAAGTCGGAGACGGCCGCGCCGCTCGTCGACCTCGGCACCGTCAACGGCAAGCTGGTAGGCGTCTTCATCAAGACGTCCGTCAAGGGCCTGATCTGGTACGACCCCAAGACGGTCGACCTGTCGAGCAGCCCGCCCGCGACCTGGGATGCGCTGCAGACCGCGATCACCCAGAACAAGAGCAAGGCCGCGTCGCCTTGGTGCCTGGGCGTCGAGTCCGGCGCCGCGTCCGGCTGGGCTGGCACTGACTGGATCGAGGACCTGGTCCTCCGCCAGGCCGGCCCGGACGTCTACAACAAGTGGTGGCAGGGCAAGGTCAAGTGGACCGACCCGGCCATCAAGACGGCGTTCCAGACCTTCGGCCAGGTCGTCGCCCAGGCGTACGGCGGCGCGACCGCGGTGAACGCCACCAACTTCGCGAACGCCGGCGATCCACTCTTCAAGACGCCGCCCGGCTGCCTCTTCCTCCACCAGGCCAGCTTCATCACCGGCCTCGGCGGCTTCAAGACAGCCAAGTCGGGTACCGACTACAACTTCTTCCCGTTCCCCGACATCAACGCCCAGTTCACGGGCGCCATCGAGGGTGCCGGCGACCTGTTCGGCATGTTCCACGACACGCCGGCGGCGCGCTCGCTCATGGCCTACCTCGTCACCGCCCCCGCCCAGGACATCTGGGTCAAGCTCGGCGGGGCAATCTCGGCCAATAAGAAGGCGACCGACTATCCGGACGACATCAGCAAGCGCTCGGCGGACCTCCTGGCCAACGCCAAGGTCTTCGTGTTCGACGCGTCCGACTTGATGCCAACCGCGATGAACGCCCAGTTCTGGACGGACATCGTCACGTACGTCCAGCACCCGGACCAGCTGGACGCGCTCCTGGCCGACCTCGACAAGACGCAGAAGGACGCCTACGCCGCTCCGTAGTCCTCCTCGTCTCCCGGGGCGGGCGGTGACCGTCACCGCCCGCCCCCGATCGTGCCCCGGGAAGGAGCCGAAATGGATCAACGGCTGGTCACCGCCATCATCGTCGTGCTGGGGGTTCCGGCGGTCCTCATCGGCTACATCTGGCTGACCGAGCGGCTCCTCAACCGCATCGGTCAGCGGGCCCGGCCACGCCTGCGCCCCTGGCTGTGGCTCGCGCCGGCGCTCGCCTTCCTCATCGTGTTCCTCGTCTACCCGACCATCGGCAGCCTGATCCGGAGTTTCCAGAACGCGGCGGGGACGAAGTTCGTCGGACTGGACAACTTCGCCTGGTTCTTCACGAGCGACGCGTCACTCATCGCCCTGAAGAACAGCCTGATCTGGCTGGTGGTCCTGACCGCGCTGACAGTCGGGCTGGGCCTCCTCATCGCGATCCTGGTGGATCGCGTCCGCTACGAGACCGTGGCCAAGTCGGTAATCTTCATCCCCCTCGCCATCAGCATGGTCGCGGCGAGCGTGATCTGGAAGTTCATGTACGACTATGCGACCCCACCCGACCCGCAGGTCGGCACCCTCAACGCCGCGTTGGGGTCCGCCGGGATTGCGCCGGTCGCCTGGATCCAGATCTCCGACTTCAGCTTCAACTCGATCCTGCTCGTGATCGTGATGGCGTGGATGTGGACGGGCTTCTGCATGGTTATCCTGTCCGCCGCCCTCAAAGGCATCAACCCGGAGCTGCTCGAGGCTGCCCGGGTCGACGGCGCCAGTGAGCGCCAGCTCTTTCGGGGGATCACGCTGCCCCTCCTGGCCCCGACCCTGGCGGTCGTCATCACGACGATGGTGATCACTGCACTCAAGGCATTCGACATCGTGTACGTAATGACGAGCGGCCACTTCGACACCCAGGTGGTCGCCTTCCAGCTGATCAACGAGCTCTACAACTTCAGCAACCCCGGTCGCGCGAGCGCGATCGGCATCGTCCTGCTCCTCGCGATCGTCCCGGTCATGGCGCTCAACATCCGCCGCTTCCGCGCCCAGGAGGCCATCCGATGACTGCCGCCACCACCCAGACGGCCGGCCCCGGACGCGCTTCGCGCTTTGTGCGCCGGGTCCCCCTCCACGTTGTCGTCATTGTCCTGATGGTGGTCTGGCTGATCCCGACGATCGGGCTGCTCGTCAACTCACTCCGGCCACCTGAGGCGCTCACCCAGTCCGGCTGGTGGACGGCGATCTTCTCGCCGAGCCAGTTCACGCTGAACAACTACGCTCATGTCCTGGCCCAGAGCAACGTCACCGCCGGCTTCGTGAACAGCCTGTTCATCTCGATCCCGGCGACCGTGATCCCGATCATGGTGGCCGCCTTCGCGGCATACGCGTTCGCCTGGATGAAGTTCCCCGGCCGGGACATCCTTTTCGTCGCGGTCGTCGGCCTCCTGGTCGTGCCGCTCCAGTCAACGTTCATCCCGATCCTCCAGCTCTACGGCCCGAAGGGCCTGAACATCGCGGGCTCCTTCCTGACGGTCTGGCTGGCCCATACGGGCTATGGCCTGCCGTTCGCGATCTACCTCCTGCGCAACTTCATGGGCGAGCTGCCGCGCGAAGTCTTCGAGTCGGCGGCCATCGATGGCGCCAGCCCGGTGACCGCGTTCTTCCGGCTGGCGCTCCCGATGACGGTGCCCGCGATCGCGGCCCTCGCGATCTTCCAGTTCCTGTTCGTCTGGAACGACCTCCTCGTCTCCCTGATCTTCATCGGCGCCCAGAACCCCGACAACGCGCCGCTCACGATCGTCGTCTCCAACCTCGTCAGCTCGCTCGGCGGCGGCTGGCAGTACCTCGCCGCGGCGGCGTTCGTGACGATGGCCCTGCCGCTGGCGGTCTTCCTCGCCCTCCAACGCTACTTCGTGCGCGGGATCGTGGGCGGCTCGGTCAAGGGGTGACCGCCGCTCGATGGCCCGATCACCCGCGCCCGGCCTGGAGCGTGCCTCAACCCCACGGTTGCGCTGTCCGAATGTGATGTCCGCACAACGACCCCTCTACCCCGTCGACGCCTGGAGAATCCGCGAGCTCACGTTCGATCCCGCGTATGCGGCCCGGAACGAGACCATCTTCTCGCTGGGCAACGGGCACCTCGGCCTGCGCGGCAACCTCGAGGAGGAGGCCGGCAACGTCGCCCACGGGACGTACGTGAACGGGTTCTTCGAGGAGGCCCCGATCGCGTACGGCGAGATCGCCTACGGCTACCCGAAGAACCACCAGGTCCTCCTCAACGTCGCCGACGGGAAGCGGATCCAGCTCCACGTCGGCGACGATCCGTTCGACCTCGCGACCGGGACCGTCGAAGCGTACGAGCGGTCGCTGGACCTGCGGACCGGGGTGCTGACGCGCTCGATCCGCTGGCGGGCGCCCCGGGGCACCGTCGTCGAGGTCGTCTTCCGCCGACTCGTCTCGCTGACGCGGCCCAGCATCTCGGCGATCGACTACGCAGTGACGCTCATCGACGGCGCCGCTCCCCTGCGCATCGTCTCGGCGATCAACGCGCGGGTGCGCAACCAGGAGGTGTCCGAAGACCCGCGCGTGGGCACGCACCTCCCCGAGGGCGCGCTCCGCACGGTGCATCGCGAGGCGTCGGGTACCTGGGGCGCGGTGGTCCAGCGGACCCGGAGCACGCGCCTCGCGCTGGTCGCGGCCGCCGACCATGACCTCGCGGGCGACGAGCCCGCGAGAGGCTCGGCCCGGACGTCCTCTGTCGCGGCCGAGGACGGCGTCGCGCTGACGGTGGACGTCAGCGCCCTGCCCGGGGGGCGAATGGTGCTCACGAAGTACCTCGCTTACTGCACGTCGCTCGACTATCCGGAGGAGGCGCTCGTGGCCCGGGCCCGAGAGGCGATCAGCGACGCGCGCGGTCGCGGCTTCGACGGGCTCGTGGAGGAGCAGCGAGCGGAGCTGGAGCGGTTCTGGAGCGTCTCCGACGTGGAGATCGACGGCGACGGCGCGCTCCAGCAGGGCGTCCGATTCAACCTCTTCAGCCTCTTCCAGTCGGCGGGTCGCGATGGCCGCACGAGCCTGGCCGCAAAGGGCCTCACTGGCGAGGGCTACGAGGGCCACTACTTCTGGGACACGGAGGTCTTCGCCCTGCCCTTCTTCGTCTACACGCAACCGGCGATCGCACGCGCGCTGCTCCGCTACCGCTGCGGGATCCTCGACAGGGCCCGGGCGCGAGCGGCCGAGATGAGCCAGCGCGGCGCGCTCTATCCATGGCGGACGATCGGGGGCGAGGAGGCGTCGGCGTACTTCCCGGCCGGGACTGCCCAGTACCACATCAACGCCGACATCGCCCATGCGATCGGCAAGTACGTGACCGCGACCGGGGACCGGACGCTGCTCCTCCAAGGCGGCGCCGAGGTGATCTTCGAGACCGCCCGGCTGTGGGCGGACCTCGGTGACTACATCCCCTCGCAGGACGGCGCCTTCTGCCTCAATGAGGTGACCGGCCCGAACGAGTACACCGCCCTCGTCAACAACAACTGCTATACGAACCTCATGGCGCGGGCTCACCTGCGCTACGCGGCGGCGCTGGCCGCCGAGCTTGCCGCGAGCGCGCCAAACGAGTACGACCGGCTGGTCGGCCGGATCGGCCTGGCGGAGAGCGAGGTCGCCGAATGGCGCCGGGCCGCCGATCGCATGCGCATCCCCCGCGACGACGGGCTGGGGATCCATGCCCAGGACGACTCGTTCCTGACCCGGGCGGCGTGGGACTTCGCGGCGACGCCCGCCTCGATGTACCCGCTCCTCCTGCACTACCACCCGCTCGTCATCTACCGCCACCAGGTCCTCAAGCAGCCGGACGTCGTCCTCGCCCAGGTCCTCCTGGGGAGCCAGTTCTCGATGGCCGAGAAGAAGCGCAACTTCGACTATTACGACCCCCTGACCACCGGCGATTCGTCTCTCTCGCCGTGCATCCAGAGCGTGGCCGCAGCCGAGCTCGGGTACGCGGACCGGGCGTACGCCTACTTCATGCGAACTGCCCGGATGGACCTCGACGATGTCAACGGCAACGTGTCGCACGGTGTCCACGCCGCGGCGATGGCTGGCTCCTGGGTCTCGCTCGTATACGGGTTCGGTGGCCTCCGCGACGACGACGGTCGAATCTCGTTCGCTCCCCGCTTGCCGGCCGCGTGGAGCCGGCTCCGCTTCCGGCTGCTGCTCGGCGACGCACTCCTCCAGGTCACCCTGACCGGCCACGCGGCGAGCTACGAGCTGTTGGCCGGCGACGCGCTGGATGTCCGCCATTTCGGACAGCCACTGCGGGTCGTCGCTGGCCAGCCGGCCACGATCGACCTGGATCCCAAACTCGAGTGCGTGATCTTTGACCTTGACGGTGTCATCACCGACACCGCCGAGCACCACTTCCGGGCCTGGCAGCGGCTCGCGACCGAGATCTCCCTGCCCTTCGACCGTGAGCTGAACGAGAGCCTGAAGGGCGTCAGCCGGATGGAGAGCCTCGATATCATCCTGGAGCACGCCGGGCGAGCCGCGAGCCTGGAGGAGAAGGTCCGACTGGCCGAGCGCAAGAACGCCTATTTCCGCGAGCTCATCGAGGCGATAACGACCGCCGACCTCCTGCCCGGGATCGGGGACCTCCTCGCCGGGCTGCGCGCGCGGGGGGTGAAGACGGCCATTGCCTCGATGAGCCACAACGTCTGGGACGTCGTTCGCCGGCTCGGGATCGAGCCGCTTATCGACCTGATCGTCGACCCGGCGACGCTTGTCAAGGGCAAGCCGGATCCCGAGATCTTCCTGGCCGCCGCGGAGCACCTGGGCGTGCGCTTCGAGGATTGCGTCGGCATCGAGGATGCCCGGGCCGGCGTCGAGGCGATCAAGGCGGCCCGCATGGTGGCCGTCGGCGTCGGGCGCGACCTGCCGGGCGCGGACTGGCTCGTGTCCGACACGCGCAGCCTCACGGTCGACGCCCTCGAGGCGCGGTTCCAGTAGCGCCGCCGCCGCCGTCATCCCGTCTCGGAGGAGGCGTGGGCGATCTCGAGGTGCCGTCGCGAGCCGGCCCGCGAGCTCGCTCCGACCGCCTCGGCAAGCACCGCCATGCAGTACTCGGCACGTGGCGACCGGCCCGTCCGGCACATGCGTCGGGGCCTGCGCGCCGCTACCGTCGGAGTACGCCCTCGCCTGGGGTCAGCTCACTCCGCATCGGTCAGGGCGCGACCTGGACCTCGGCCTCCACCTCCACGGGCATGTTGAACGGCAGCTCGGCCATGCCGACGGCGGAGCGGGCGTGGGCGCCGGCCGCCGGTCAAGACTCGTCCGTACTGGCACACTGGTCCGGTGCGGATCGATGTTGCGCTCGTGCCCGGAGAGGCTGCCCCGGCCGGGGCCGACGTCCTCGTCGTGGTTGACCAGATCCGGGCCAGCACCACGCTCACCGTCCTCCTCGACATGGGCTGCAGCGACGTCCTCCTGGCGGGAACGGTGATCGCCGCGCGGCGGCTGGCGGCGGCGACCGGCGCGCTCCTTGCCGGCGAGCACAAAGCGCGGAAGCCGGTCGGGTTCGACTTCGACAACTCGCCGAGCCAGCTGATCCGGGCCGACTTCCGCGGCCGCCCGGTGGTGCTGTGCACGACAAACGGGACCGCAATCCTCGGTCGCCTGCGAACCGGTGCGCACGTCCTGGTCGGCGCGCTGCGGAATGCGCGTGCGTGTGCGACGGCGGCGGACGGGCTTGCCCGGGGCGGGGAGCGAGGGATCCAGATCGTGTGCGCGGGCCGGAACCGGCGGTTCGTGGCCGAGGACGCCGTGGCCGCCGGAGTCATCGTCGCGCGGCTCGTCGAGATCCTTGGCGCGCGCGGCGAAGCGGCGGAGCTCACCGACGCGGCGGCGGCCGCCGTCCGGCTCCGCGACAGCTTTCCCGACCTGCTGACCGCGATGCAGCAGTCCGACGGCGGCGCAACGCTTCGACGGATTGGCCAGCCCGAGGACATCGCCTTCTGCGCCGAGGAGGATGCGAGCGCGACGGTGCCGGTCCTGCGCATTGGGCCGCCGATGCGCGTAGAGCGCCTGGCACCGTACGGCGGGCCTGGCGCCGGAGTCGCCTTTGGCGGCCCGTGGGACAGAGCATGATGGAAGGAGGCATCGTGACCCGGTATGTCGCCCTGTTCGGTGATCCCGTCGCGGGCAACCCAACCTCACGGATGCAGAACGCTGCGTTTGAGGCAGCCGGTCTCGACTGGCGCTATCTGGATATCCACGTCGAGGCCGCCGCCCTGCCGGCTGCTGTGGCCGCGGCTCGCGTGCTCGGGTTCGACGGACTCAACCTGACGATCCCCCACAAGGTCGCCGTCGTCCCGCTGCTCGACAGGCTGGAACGTTCCGCGGAGGTCAGTGGCGCGGTGAACACGGTCCGGCGCGAGAGCGACGGGCGACTCGTGGGATTGAACACCGACGGGCTCGGGTTCCTCCTCGCGATCCGAGACACGGGCATCGACCCGGCCGGCTCCACCGTGGTGCTGCTCGGCGCTGGGGGCGCCGCTCGGGCGGTGGCGGTCGAGCTCGCGCTCGCAGGCGCGGTGCGGATCATCGTCGCCAACCGCGGATCAGACAGGCGAACGACACTCGTGGAGCTGATCCGGGAGCGGACAGGAGCTGCTGCCGACGGCATCGAGTGGACGGGCCAGCTCGAACCCCCATCCTGCGACATCCTTGTGAACTGCACGCCGATCGGCATGGGGAGCGGCGGAGATACGCACGTGCCGCCCGTGCGGCTCGACCGCCTGCCGTCGTCGGTCGTCGTCTGCGATCTCAACCCCGATGCCGCCGACACCGCGTTCCTCCGCGCAGCGCGCCAACGCGGACACCGCACGCTCGGCGGGCTGCCGATGCTGGCCCGACAGGGTGCCGCCGGGTTCGAGGCGTGGACGGGCCGGCCGGCGCCCCTCGACGTGATGATCTCCGTGCTCGAGGATGTCGGCGCGGGACCGCCATGACGATGCCGGTCCATCGGGCTCGCGTCGGCCCGAATGGTCCGGGGATCAGTCCCGTTCTGTCCCGGATGGCCGTTCTTCGGGCGGCCGATGGGCCCGGAAGGAGCGGTAGAGGAGCAGGTCGTACGCGATCTTGAGACTCCCCGCGATCACGAACGGGAGGGCGGCCAGGCCGGCTGCCTCCACGAGGGGCGTCGCGAGCGAGGGTGACACGGCCGCGCCGACGCTGCGCGCGATCCCCGTGACGCCCGCGGCGGCCGAGCGCTCGTCCGGGTCGACGACGGCCATCGTGTACGACTGCCGGGCCGGCACGTCCATCTGGCTGATGCTGAACCGCGCCAGGAGGAGAGCAACGGCGAGTGGAGCCGTGGGCATGAACGGGACGGCGATCAGGAGGACGTTGGAGGGCAGGTGGGTGAAGACCATCGTGTTGATCAGGCCGAAGCGCGCGGCCAGCCGAGCCGCCAGGAGCGCGGAGATCCCCGCCAGGATGTTCGCTCCGAAGAAGACGGCCCCGAGCGCGCCGACCGGCAGGCCGAACCGCGTGTGGAGCCAGTAGCTCACGATGCTCTGGATGACGAAGCCGCCGGCGAACGCGTCCAGGCCGAAGAGCACAGACAGGCGGGCTACCACGCCACGCGAACGGTGGAGGCCAAGGCGTCGGGCGACCGACACGTCGGCGGCCCGCGGCACCTCGATGGCAGGCGACAGGGTGGCGAACAGGACCGCCAGCGTCACGCCGATCAGGGCGTAGCCCGCGATGATGACGCGGTAGCTGTCGAGCGGGCTGGCGCCGGCCCCCTGGAGCGTCCCGCCCAGCAGCCCCGCCGCCAGTGACCCACAGGCGGTCGCGAACGAGCCCGCGAGGTTGTACCAGCCGAAGACCCGCGTCCGTTGCCGGTCCGCGACCGTCTGCGACAGAGCAGCCTGCTCGACAGCGAGGAATGGACCGACCTCGTTGCCGCTGGGACTGATGACCCCAATGGTCGCGGCCAGGATGAGCACCCAGAGATCGCGCGAGAGGACGAATGCGATCCCGGCGAGGACCATGAGCCCGGCCCCGGCGAGCAGGACGCGCCGCCGGCCGATCCGGTCGGCGTGCGTGGTCAGCCACAGGCTGATGGCCGCGTCACCGGCGAGGGTCAGGGTCAGGAGCAGGCCCACCTGGAGCGCCCCGAAGCCGATCTCCACGAGGTAGAGGACGAGCACGACCGACAGGAAGCCGTAGCCGAAGAGCCGCGCAATCCGCGTGCCGAAGAGCAGGCGGCCATCGCGGGTCAGCACGCCGCTCGCGGTGCGCCCTGCCACGCGCTCAGTCCGCTCGCCGGGCGATCTCGCGCCGCGCCCAGGCGTAGAGCGCGTCGTAGACGGGGAGCTCCAGCTCGAGCTGACGCTCGTCGGGCAGGTCCAGGTATGAGAAGCCGTCGGCGATCGCGAGCAGGCCGCGGGATTGCGGCGTGACGTCGCGGTCCTCCGAGACGTCCGCCCCGTGGATGACGCGCGCGAGCAAGGCCAGCGCCGGGTCGCTGCTCAGCCTGTACTCCTCGACGAGGACCTCGAATGAACAGAGGCCGTCGCGATGGGTGTAGCGGGCGCCCGTGGCGTCGAAGCTGATCGCCCCCTCGCGCTCCGCGAAGGCGAGGATCTGGTCCGCCGGGAGGTAGACGATCTCGGCCGCCGGATCGATGAAGGTGCGGATGAGCCACGGGCAGGCGATCCGGTCGGTCTTCGGGTGTTCGCGGGTGACCCATTTCACGTGGCGCTCCTCCGTCGGCATCGTCGAGCCATTCTGCGACCTCTGCGCGTCCAGCCTGCGCTCGCCGCACACCGAAACCGCGCGCGCCTGGCGAAGCGTATCCCCGTCCAGGAGGTGCCCGATGGCCATTCGAGCCCGGATTCGGCGGATCCTGCCGTTCACGATCGCCGCGCTGCCGTTCATCCTTGCCGCCTGCGGCCACGGCGGCACGCCCGCATATTGACGCGGGTTCCTATCCCAGCGCGTCGGCCACCACGGCCTGGGCCTCCTCGATCACGCGGGCGAGGTGTTCCTCGCCCAGGAAGCTCTCCGCGTAGACCTTGTAGACGTTCTCCGTGCCGGACGGGCGCGCCGCGAACCAGGCGTGCTCCGTCACGACCTTCAGGCCGCCGATCGCCGCGCCGTTGCCGGGGGCCGCGGTCAGGGTCGCCGTGATCGGCTCACCGGCGAGCTCCGTGGCCGCGACCTGCTCGGGCGAGAGCCGCGCCAGGACGGCCTTCTGGTCCGGGCTGGCCGGGGCGTCGATCCGCCGG
>JGI20191J14862_1000752_pt1 | contig 10752 bp, 16 predicted proteins | sample NGESurdeep092012_7_FD_14862 | JGI IMG/M metagenome (IMG submission 14862)
AAACGCGGGCACGTCCGTTGAGCAGATCGAGCGGTTCTACGCGCGCAACCTGCCGCTCTCAAAAGAGATGGCGAAGAATTTGCAGAGTTTTGGGAGTGGATAGGCGGCTAGAATAACCGTGAGTCCCCTCAATTACCCATGAAAGGTGATGACTTCTACCCATGAAAGGTGATGACTTCCGCATTCTGCAATGTTTGAATTGCAAGACGATTACCAGGATCGCGCCGTGAAACAAAAGCCATTGACCGATGCAGAGTTAGATCGCTTGACGGCAATCCTCAAACGTTTCGGTGATAAGAATTCAATGAATTTGGAGGAGCTGGATGGCTTTTTAGCTGCTTTGATTTGTTGTCCAGACCTGGTTCCCCCTAGCGAATATCTTCCAGAAATTTGGGGCGACGATATCGTGCTGGAGGACGGTTTTTCTGCAAAGCCCATATTGAAGGATTTCTTATCTTTGCTCATGCGTCATTGGAATGCCATTGTTGATACTTTGCAGTCAGATGAAGTTTATATGCCACTTCTTCTCGAGGACGAAAATGGCAATTGGCATGCCAATGATTGGGCAAACGGCTTTCTGCGTGGAATGGAATTACGCAAAGAGCATTGGGCGCCTCTCGTAAATGATGAAATGAATGGTGGATCGCTCATACCTATTTTAGCGTTAGCTCATGAAAACAGCCCCGATCCAGAACTGCGTTCCTACAAAGAGCCAGTCAGTGCAGAGTTGCGTGAAACATTGATTGTGGGCGCCGCTGCGGGAATGAATAAGATTTATCACTACTTCGAAGCGCAGCGATTGCTTGGAATGGAACCACTTGGAAACTTGAGTACCTTTCGTCGCAGCATGCCGAAGATTGGGCGCAACGAACCATGCCCCTGCGGATCGGGCAAGAAATTCAAGCAGTGCTGTGGCAAGACCACCCTGCATTAAACCGTTCTGGAAATTACACCGCCAGCATTCGCGTCGATCCTAATGGCAACTTAAATTTTCTGCTTGTTCCATTTGGAACAAGTTGGCGGCTCAGCGCTCGTACCAGAAGAGCTCAGGATGCTCTCGCTGCCAATCGGCGCGGCGCTCTTGATTCTGTCCGATCAGGATTCCGTATTGCACACAAGATCGGCGATCCCCGTGCTCGCAGCCTTCTTTGAACTGAAACATCTGCTCGCGGATGCGCTCCCAATGCTCATCACGCCGCCCAGGATAGGGAGCAGGCGGCATAGGCTCTCGATATTCTTCGCGCCTTGGATATGGTAAAGGCGGCGAAGGCGATGGAGCAGGTCGTGTTAAATCTTCGAGGATTTCTTTCATCGGCTGTGCCTGAGTCGCCTGCACAGCGAAAGCGCATGACAAAACAAGGACGAAGCTTCCAAAAAGGAAGACCCAGCTATTGGCGCGCATATTTGTTCCCCGTACGAAATCGCGACTCAGAAGAGCAAGAAATTGTGGCAATTCGAAAGCGGACGCCAGCGTAGGGAAAGAAAATGGCAAGCAATGAGATCGAGATCAGAAACGCTGGGACAAGCGTAAAGCAGATCGAGCGCTTCTATGCGCGCAACCTGCCGCTATCCAAGGAGATGGCAAAGCACTTGCAGACGTTTGGGAGTGGGTAGCGGTCACAATGTAGCTTTTGTCGAATAGCGAAGTTCGAGATCAAAACCCATCTCCAAAAGTCGTTTTTGCTTCTCATCCTCAACAACGATAGTCCATTCGGACCAATCCTGAATCCGATTGTCGCACAGAACGCCTTTCAACTCACGAAGCTGTGAGACGAGGTTTTCGCGCGCCGCGGCTATACCGTTCAACTCAACGCCGATAGCGTCAGTGTAGGTGCGCTTGCCATCTGTGAAGTGAAAAAAGAAACGTGGCATCGACCTCGACTACTTTTGAAGTCTTCAACGTAGCGCGTGTCGCATTCGTATATAAGTAAAATGGGCATATAATTCGAGGCGAAACTAGTAAGCGGACTGAAACGAAGCAGCGAAAAACAAGAGCGAACAATGACACGATTTTACCAACCAGACCTGAGCCAGGATATTGATAGCCCATTCATACGAGACGGCGCCGATAAACTCGTTCGCCGCTCCTACTGGCTGGATATGGATGATCGCACTCTCGTCATGGTGATGGTCAACGGCATCGGTGCGAACCTAACGAATGACGAGAAACGGGCGCATCTGGCGGATCTACGCCGAGAGCATCTGATTGACCAGGTCTGTGTTCAGGAAATACTCCCGCCTGAAAAGTGACAGCCGCATCCGTCGAGCAGATCGAATGGCTCTATTCCCAATGCTTATCAGCGCCCAACGAAAATTCGCTCATTAAAGTTTTGCGCTACTTTGTGTGCGCGCGCAGCCTCTTGATTGATTCGTTTCATACGCGGATGCACGAGTTTACCGAGTTCGGTCAATCGGCTTTCGGATGGACTGCGATAGAACAGTGCCCCGCCGAGTTTTGATTCAAGGCTTTTAATCGCTTTCGTCAGCGATGGCTGCGCAACATCACAGCGCCTAGCTGCACGAGTGAAATTTCTTTCTTCGCATAGCGCTAGAAAATAGCGAATCTCGTGTATTTTCATTATTGTTCTCTGAAACGATTATTCGATTAATTAGGTTCCGAAAAGACAAATGACATGTCATTCATCTTCTGCAGCGGGAGTTTGTTTCTATTCGGATGGTCGATGTGCATTTGAAGGACGTTCATGCTGACACTCGGGTCGGCGTGTATGTTCGCTGCTGCTTCCTTAGGTGGAAAGAAAGACTGCTTCGCTCCTAATCCGATGAGGAGAACTACAACGACCGCGATGAAGTGGTGTGTACGCATAAATGGTTCCTTGGGTTAAATCTGGCTGTTAATAAGCAATCAGCGCGCTGTGCAAGATCGTTGCGCTTTGGCGCTCGGCTGAAATTCCGTATTTTATAGTCGCTAACGCCACTGAGGCGCTGCAGGGCGCGCAGCCGTTTGCTATTTCAGCATCAGCAAGCATGTGACCGTTGGTTAGATAGACCTCGGCAGCGATCAAGGAAACTGAAAGACACACAACAGCTAAGAGCGCACGGAAACAATCATTGCCGAAAGCAAATCGACGACTGTACATGTTTGGCATAGTTATCCCTCCGCTGAGCGTCGAAAGCCGCTCAGCAAAAACAGTTCAAATCTTCTTGGAATTGTGCGCCGCTTTAGGAGAAGCGCATCACGATGCAAATAGCGTCTTTGTCCCTGATCTGAGTCGCTGTTGCGACTTTTGTTGTGCACCATATGTGCACACACAATTGATAGAAAGCAAGACGCTTTGGTATAAACAATCACGTTTATACCAATATAGTTCGACCTTGATCTTTTTCTTAAAGCTCTCACCTTCACTACTCACACCAAACCCACCGCGTTCCGCATGGTTTCATCGCTCACATCGCAATATAGCGCTGTGGTCCTGATGTTGCGATGCCCCATGAGTTTCTGAATCGCGCGCGGTTTTGCCGACGAAGTAAAGGCGGCGCTTCTGCACGCCGCCCTTTCGATGGTCACGCAGCGCGCTTGGTCTTCGGAACGCCGCGCGCTATACCCTGCTGCTCGAGGATGCCATCGAGTTCGCCCGCACGGACCGCAGCGACCAGTGTGTCGATGACGCCGACGAGCTTCTCCTTCGACGGCACGGCGATGCCCGCCTTCCCCTTCTCGAACTCGATGGTCTTAAAGCCGTAGCGAACCGTGAGGACGATCCCGCCCGCGACGTCGGTACGCCACCATGGGCGGATACGCCGTTGTAGATCGACCAGCTGCTTGGTGCCGTCGTCTGACTTCTTCCAACGCTTGATAGTTGGGACGTAGTTTGGGTCAAGCGCGAGCGACTTTTGCTCCTCGAGGCGGGTGACGAGTTTTCCGCGACGAACGAGCACGGGATTCACGGCGCCCTTCGGGACGGTCGTGAAACTGAGCGACTTGAGGTGGTTCATGGTCTTCTCCTGAGGGGTTCAAACTTGTCGATCATGAATCCGGTCTCAAAAGTCGTCACCAAGTAAATGAGTCCCAACTGCATTTACGTCGTTGTTTTGCATACGCCGTCGCTGCGATTAGCCGTAAGCGGCGACTGATGACCTAATGACAATTCTGTAATCAGTTGACCTAAGTCGTTGATGTCTTGGGTGACGCAAATCTTATCGTTGTCGAATATTCGGACACTGATTACAATTAGTAACCGAGCAATGGAATGTCATCAGTCCATGGAGACACGGCATGGCGCTCGGCAAACAAGCGAAAACATTATCACGCGGACAGATTGACGGCGCTCTCGGCTACATCGCGAAGACGCGCTATCCGCTCCGCAATCGGGTCATCCTGTTACTCTCGGTGAAGGCGGGCTTCCGCGCCAAGGAGATAGCCTCGCTCACCTGGGACATGGTCACAGATGCTAGCGGCGAGATCGGCGACGCGATCCATTTACGGGACATCGCTAGTAAGGGTCGCTCGGGACGCGTGATACCGCTGAACCGGGAGCTGAAGCGAGTCCTGGTCGAGCTGCAGGCGTCGAAGAAGCGCGGTCGCCCATCGCCCTTCGTGATTACGACAGAACGCTCCGTCATGACGAGTCCGCACGCGATCGTGGTCACGTTTGCCAAGTGGTTCCGAGCGCTCGGATACCACGGCTGTTCCAGTCACTCTGGGCGGCGGACGTTCATAACCAATGCGGCTCGGAAGATATCGACCGTCGGCGGCTCCCTGCGTGACATACAGATGCTGGCGGGTCATTCGGCTCTAAGCACGACGCAGAGGTACATCGAGGCTGACGCTGTGGCGCAGAGGAAGATCGTGGACCTAGTGTAAACGGAAATTCGGATGTCATCACCTAGTAGCAGAAGGAAGTTTGCAACGCGGCTGAAAGCGAAAGGCGTCGGAAAGCGGATAATTCAGAGGCTGATGCGGCATCAGCATACAGGATCAACTGCGTTATATTGCGACGTTTCTGATGATACCATGCGGAATGCTGTGGAATTGATGTAGGTTCGATTAGTAAAAATGTGAGGGTGGCAATGACAATGCGTTCCGTGACGCTCACGATAATTATAGCTTTGATGACAACAATATCCGCAAATGCGGAAACTGCCCTTTGGGGGGTGGGAGCTAAGACATGTGGGATATTTGCGAGTAATTATCTGATTAACCCAAAACTTGCCAACGATCTTTATCACTCATGGGCTCAGGGTTTTATGAGTGGGATAAACTACGCAAAAATGGAGGCAGCGGGTAATAGCCGGGATTTGTCAGCAATACCCCTTGATGAGCAAATGGCTCGTATAAAGAAATATTGCAATGAACATCCTTTGGCAGATTATATCGATGCAGTTATGGACCTCTATAAAGCCCTGCCTGAAATTAAAAAAGCACAGAAAGAGTAGACGGATAGTTTCGACTACCGCCTCACCGCCGACACCGACATTATCTCTTTGTTTTCCGTTTGAATTACGGCTTTGACAAAATCTCGAGCCGCTTTCGCGATCAATTCGCTTCCGGTTGACGTATGTCATTCCCCCTAGAAACTGCGATGCTTATCTACATCGTACTCATTCGCCCCTGCGGGGTCCACATGCGCTGTACCGCGTTTTTAAGCCTCTTCATCGCCGCAGCATTAGCGGTTCCAGTTGGGGCACTTTCCCAGCCGCTTGAAGGCGACGCTTCTTCGGGACGTCAGGTGGCGATAGAGGCTTGCAGCGCCTGTCATCACATTGACGCGGATATTTCTTCCAAAGGTGCTTTTCCGCCGAGCTTTGAGGATATCGCCAAGCTGCCGTCAACGACCGAGCTCTCTTTGCGCGCGTTCCTTCGATCAAGCCACGTCACGATGCCGAACCTCTTGATCTTCGCCCCAGATATCGACGACCTGATCGTCTATATCCTCAGCCTCAAGCCACAGTCAGGCTCAAGCCGTCCCTAACAGATCTCAACCGCGATCAGCATCATGACTCGTGTACTTGACTGGTGGGTGCTCTCGTTGATGAGTTTCCGTATGCCCGCCTGCCGGATGTGATCGCTCTCGTACGGGTTCAGGGTCACGATCTCAATCTTCTTGGCGTTCTGGATGATCCTGGCGATGCTATATCGGTCGATGGTCATCGCCTGACGCCCCAGCCGAGGTTTGGGTCGGCTCTGTTTAGACGCAGGTCGATGCCCTCGCGGACGAACTGAGAAAGGTTCCTGACGCGATGGTCGGGTCCGACTCGTTCACGAATCCTGGCTCGCGTCGCTTCATCCAGACGGAAGGTGACAACTCGTGGCAATTTGATCATTAGTGCTCCTTGTTTGTTTCGTAATATTTATGTGCGTCGCAGTCAGATCGATGCCTAAGACGCATCTCGACGTCATACCTGTCTGTCAGCTGACTCATACAAGAATGCATGAGCGAGCTTGTTCAGCGCTCAAGTTGAGTGATGTTTCTTAGCCACCGGGCATCTAGATCCGGTTGAGTGACCCAAGAAGCTGCATCTATTGCTCCCCTCGCTACGCTCGGTGAGGTCCTCGCTTCGCTCGGACTCGCTGCATCGTCTGACGACCTTTGATCAACAAGCCGTTGAAGAGGTCAACGACGAGCAGTTGCCAAGACACATCGATAAGCAACATCGACGATCTGTTGATCTTTATTGCGGAAGCAGTTGAGACACACTTTGCCCGTTACGGCTAAAGCGTGTCCCGCTTGCGTACAGCGGCTTCGACACATTGGATCAGAGAAACCACATAGCGGAAGGGACAGGTGTTGCGGTTTGCCCCTCTACTCTCTGCTTATCACGCAAGGCTCACGATGGACCGATCCAATACGATCTCATCAGCCTTTGACGGTCTAAAGTATTCCGTCTCATGCGGGGTCTTGTTTCACGACCACGCCCCGCTTGGGTCGTATTCCTTGGACGGGACCGAGCTCTTCACTCGAATCTCGCGTTCAAACCAGCGCCTCAGTCCGCCGGAGTTTCCGCAGTGCCTCACGGTCGGAGGGTACGGGGCGCTGTCGTTCTAGCGCCATCTACTGAGATTTTCGTATGACTATTTATGTGCTAGTTTCACGATAATTGACACTCTCGATAAATTTTCTTGAGCTGTAACATGATTGTCACAGTTACACGATGTGTAACTGGCTCACCACGCGACGAGACGCTGGCGAAGCCGACGTCTTCACAGTACTTCCAACGCGCCGAAGAAGCGCTTAGCCGAGTCGACTGCGACGTGAGGTGTGAGCCCGTCATACCTGCGGGATCGCAACAGCAAGTAGATCAAAGACCGCTGAAGACAAACGTCGCGCCAGATTGAGGCGCGTTAATTCGACGGTCGGCGCTCCGCGATCGTTGCTTAAGGGGCGGCAGCAATCGAGTTCGCCGTCATCGAGTTCCTCAACAGCAAGACTATCCTGCGCCGCGTGTAAGCCATCCGCAAGGCCGCCTTTGGTCGGGTAGGATCGAGGCGCGGACCGGGCTTCGAATAGCCGGCTTGCTTGAACCTTTTGCGGATCGCGACTTGCGATCTTTCCGATTCAGGCTCTCGACCTTGTCGCTAATTTCCCGTGCAAGCTTGTGCCCGGAATCGACAGTCCGTCGCATAGACTTGTAGCGGGCGCCCCACGCTGACCTCGATTTATTAGCGCCGTATTTCACCGCCTGATGTATAGCGGTGTTACGTTTCTCACTCCATGTGATGATACGTTTATAGAATCCGCAGTGGCGTCCCGGCTGCCGAATTTGGCGGGGCGGGAGTCGACGGAGTGGCATCGGCGCCAGCCTTGCGTTTCCGCGACCTCGTATGGTCAAAAAATTGAGACTGCCGAAGGACGAGCAGTTTGGCGACGTGTGCTGCGAGTTTGCCGAGGCGCCTGAGGTTGGACAACAGCCAGTCCAGCAAGATCCTAGCAAGAACCTGCCGGCAACGTGGCGTCGCGTATCCAAAGGCGCAAGCAAGAGAGGGCAAGGCTTAATGGCGCCTCGATGACTCGTGCTATTCAAGCGATTTTTGGAAGCGAAGGATGCTTATCGTTAAAAGGGTAGCCGCGATGAACGCCATCGCCAATAGATCAGGCCATAAGACATTAAGCCCGACGCCTTTGAGAAAGGTCCCGCGAATGACTACCAGGAAATATCGTAAAGGGTTGATATAGGTGAACCATTGCAGGGCGACCGGCATACTTGTGATTGGAAAGCTGAAGCCGGACAATATGAAGATTGGGTTCAGCACGAAGAAGTTCGTCGCAAATGCTTGCTGCTGCGTCGAACAAAGCGTGGAGATCAAGAGTCCAAGCGCGAGTGTGCTCAAAAGAAATAGTGTGGTGCCAAGCAGTAAAACGAACGGATTGCCGGCAAAGGGAACGCGGAACCAAAGCAATCCGATACCGGAAATCAGAGCGACCTCACCAAGACCGACAAGGAAGAACGGTATGGTCTTCCCGAGGATGAATTCGGAAGGACGAATTGGCGTGACCATGATCTGTTCAAGCGTGCCGACTTCGCGCTCACGAACGATTGCAAATGCTGTGAGGTTTACAATAATAACCAAGGTCAGCGTGCCAATCACGCCTGGCACAAAGAACCAACGTCCATTCAAGCCCTCATTGTACCAAGGTCGCTGTTCGAGCGTGACTTGGACCTGCCTCGTCCCTTGCATGCCGCCAATTCGGCGAGCTAGGTCCGACGCATAGTCCTGGCTGAACTGCGCCGCAATCGTATTGACGTAACCAAGCGCGATCAAGGCGGTGTTTGAATTGGTTCCGTCGATGATAACCTGCAGCGGCGCTCCCTGCCCCTTGCGCAACAGATTGGCAAAGTCCGCGTGGACGACCAGCGCGACAACAGCGTCGCTCGTGTTGATCGCATCCGCTATCTCCGCTTGCGACCTGGCGATCTTCACAACGTTCATGCGGTTGCTCGACGTGAAGCGGGAAATCAGTTCCCGACTTTCCTGCGTATGGTCGAGATCAAGAACCACCGTCGAGACATGATTGACATCGAAGGTCGCGGCGTAGCCGAAGGCGAGCATTTGGATGAGCGGCGGCACGATCAACCGAAAGCGCCCCCACTTGTCACGCCACAGCTCGATGAACTCCTTGATCAGAATATGTTTGATGCGTGAAAGCATTGTGTTTCAACCGAGCTTTTTTCGGAAGGCGCGGGCCGCCAGAGCAACGATTGCGAGCGAATAAACGAGCAGGAACATGATTGGTGAAAGGAGCGCTGGGATATCCGCTCCTTTCAGAAATATTGCTTTGATGATCGTGACGTAGTAGCGCGCGTAGACCAGATAAGTGAGCTTCTGAAGCAGGATCGGCATTTGGTCGATCGGAAAGACGTAGCCGGAGAGCAATTGAGCGGGCAGCATCGTTACCAGCAGTGCGATCTGGCTAGCGCCGACTTGGCTGCGGATCAAAACGGAGATCAGATAGCCGATGCCGAGAACGACGCCGAGGAAGAGTGTCGTCGTAAGGAATAGCGTCAAGATCGTTCCACGGAACGGCACTCCGAACCATTGCGTCGCGATCAAGAGACAAAAGGCAGCATCGATCCAACCAAGCACCAGATAGGGAATAAGTTTTCCGCACATGACCTCGCTCGGCTTCACCGGCGTGGATATCAGGAGCTCCATGGTGCCGCGTTCCCATTCCCTCGAAATGGTAAGGGAAGTCAGCTGCGCACCAACGAGCGCCATGATGACCACGACGACGCCTGGGATGATGAAATTGCGGCTGTCTAAATCCTCGTTGAACCACACGCGGGCTTGCACGACCATCGGCTGGATTAGCTGAAGCGGACGACCCTGCTGGCTCGACCAGGAAATTTGAACGTCACTCGAATAGCCGCTCACCACCGCAAGTGCATAACTGTATGAAATGTTCGCGGTATTGTTGTCGGTCGCATCGAGGATTGCCTGGACCGATGTCGTCCCCAGATCGCTCAAGCGTTCGGAAAAATCCGGGGGAACGACAATGCCGAGCTTACAATCGGCGCGATCGATCGCGCTCACCAGCGCCGAATAGGATTGGACGTTGCGCGTGATGGTAAAATACTGCGAGGCTTCAAAGCGCTTGAGCAACGCTTGGCTGTTCTGGCTCGCCTCGCGATCGAATGTGCATACGGGGATGTGCTTGATATCGAGCGTCACGCCGTACCCGAGAAGAAACATCTGCGTGAATGGCATGAGCAGGGCAATCGTCAAGCTCCGGGGATCGCGCCAGATCTGCAGAACCTCCTTGACCGCCATGGCCTTGAGCCGGCGCAGCTTCATGCCGCTTGCCTCCGGTTGGCGGTGTCGGTGGCGACAAGCCGCACGAAGACGTCCTCAAGCGAGGGGGCGATGCGCGCAATTCGGCGAGGTCGAAGTCCTCTCGCTTCGAGGTACGAGGCCAATTCGCCGAGACTTTTCTCGGCATCAGCTACGAGGACATGAATGGCATTACCGAACACAGAACTATCAAGAACGCCGGGCGCATCCTGGAGTGCAGTAAGTGTTGGCCCTAGCGCTTCGCTTTCGAGGAGCAGAAATTCGCCGCCGAGCGCCTTCTGCTTGAGAGATTCGGGGCTGCCAATCGCGACTAGGTGGCCTTGGTTGATCAACGCGGCACGATGGCAGTATTCGGCTTCATCCATGTAATGTGTCGAGACGAGGACCGTCACGTTTTCTTGCGCAAGCGTATGGATGAGATCCCAAAAGCGGCGGCGCGATGCGGGTTCGACACCTGATGTCGGCTCGTCCAGAAATAGGATTGGCGGCCGATGAAGAACGGCGCA
>JGI20191J14862_1000757_pt1 | contig 10732 bp, 9 predicted proteins | sample NGESurdeep092012_7_FD_14862 | JGI IMG/M metagenome (IMG submission 14862)
CTTGCTGATCTCCTTGTTCTCAGCAAGCAAATCGACGAGCGGCCGTCCGGTCTTCACCACCTCGCGGCAGATGTCGTAGACCACATCGTGCGCGCGGTTGCGCCCCATCGCGGCGCCCAGCCCCATCATCACGGCTTCCGACATGATCAGCCCCTTGGTGATGTCGAGGTTTTCGCGCATCTTCTTTTCGTTCACCTGCAGGCCGCTCACCAGGAAGCGCGTCTGCGCCAGCGCGCCGGCCGACAGCATGAAGATTTCCGGCAGCGCGATCCATTCGATCTCCCACGGGCCGGTGGAGCGCTCGTGGTCCTCGACCTGCGCTTCCAGCAGCGCCGCCACCAGTTGGCGCACCATGGCGGTCTGCGCGGTAATATAGACCGAGGAAATCGGGTTGCGCTTCTGCGGCATGGTCGAGGACGAGCCGCGGCCTTCATGGAACGGCTCGTACACTTCTTCCACCTCGGTCTGCATCAGCAGCTTCACGTCGAACGCGATCTTGCCGCAGGTGCCGGTGACCAGGCCGAGGAAACAGCCGACCTCGGCGATGCGGTCGCGCACGGTGTGCCAGGAAATATCGGGCTGGCCGAGCTTGAGCTCCTTGCATAGTTCGACCTGCACCTTCAGCCCGTCCTTGCCGAGCGCGGACAGCGTGCCGGCGGCGCCGCCGAATTCGCCGACCAGCACGCGCGGCTTGAGTTCGGCCAGGCGCTGCGTGTGGCGCTCGAAGGCGCCGAGCAAAGTCGCCATCTTGTAGCCGAAGGTGATCGGCACCGCCTGCTGTAGGTTGCTGCGCCCGGCCATCGGCGTGTCGCGATATTTTTTGGCGAGTGCGGCCAGCGCGTCGGCGATGGCGTCGATCTCCTGCTCGAGAATGTCGAGCGCTTCGCGGATCTGCATGACGGTGGCGGTGTCGGTGATGTCCTGGGTGGTGGCGCCCCAGTGGCTCCATTCGCCGAGCCCGCCCTTGCACAGCTTGACGAGCTGCTGGACCACAGGGAGCACCGGGTAGCCGATGCGCTCGGTCGCCTCCTTGAGCTTGGCCATGTCGATGTTCTTGGCGTCGCAGTGGCGCACGATCTCGGCGGCGGCGTTTTTCGGGATGATGCCGAGCTTGCCTTGCGCGCGCGCCAGCGCCGCCTCGAAATCGAGATATTTCTGCACCCGGTTCTCGTCCGAGAACACGTTCCGCATCGCGGGCGTGGTGAAAATATCGCGGAACACCGCGGAATCGAGGATCGTCGAGGGCATTCGGATCTCCTGAGAGACGGGTCGGGGCGCAGGTTAGCGTTTCCCCCGGTCCGATCAACCGGTTGCGCGGGACCGAGTTTCCGTCCCAAATTGCTGGAAATTGTCCGTTAGGGAGGTCCGCATGAACGTCAGCCCCAAGCCGCCGCGCAGCTTCAAGCTCGAGCCGGTGCACCCGAAGCCGGAGCATCCGCACACCATGCCCTATGCCCCGGCGGTGCATATCGTCGGCGCCTGCGACCTGATGTTCCTGTCGGGCGCGACCCCGTCGCCGCTCTACCACAAACATCCGCATGTGGACGCCGAGCACGTGCATCCGCACTCGATCGAGGAGCAGACCATGCGCGCCATGGAGGCGATCAAGTCGATCCTCGACCATACCGGCGCCAGCTGGCGCGACGTGGTCAAAGTGACCAAGTACCTGACCGACTTCCGCGAGGCCGACGCCATGCACGCGACCATGGCAAAATATTTCGGCGACTGGCGGCCGGCCAGCACAACGGTGTGCATCAATTCGCTGTCGTCGCCGGGCGCGCGCATCGAGCTCGACATGATCGTGGCGCTGCCGAAGCAGGCCTCGTGACGCTTCCTCCCCATCTCGCCCGCATCGTCGACGCGTCGTATCCGCGGTTTTCCGACAGCGAGATGGCGCGCCGGCGCGCGGCGCTGGAGGAATTGCTGGAACGCGCCGAGTGCGATCATCTGCTATTCTGCGGCGCCAATCGATTTGGCTCAGCGGTGCAATGGCTGACGCAATGGCCGGTCACCGCCGAGGCGGTCGGCGTCATGTCGCCGCGCGAGCGCGACGCGCTGTTCGTGCAATATGTCAATCACGCGCCGCAGGCGCGGCTGCTCGCCGACAAGGCCGATGTGACCTGGGGCGACGAATCCTCGATTGCCGCCGCCATCGGGGTGCTGGCCAAGCGCGGCGCGCGCGAACAGCGCGTGGCGACCATCGGCCCACTGAGTGCCGACCAGCACGCCGCCTTGTCGGCGCGCTTCGGCAAGCCGAAAAACCTCAATCGCGACTACATCCGGCTGCGTCAGGTCAAGTCGGCTGAGGAACTGGACTGGCTGCGCATCGGCGCGCATTTCAGCGATCTCGGCATGGCGGCGCTTCGCGACGGTGTCAGGCTCGGATTGAACGAGCGCCAGCTCGGCGACCTGGTCGAGCGCGCTTACGTTTCGCAAGGCGCGAATAACGTCATTCACTACATCGGCACCACCTCGATGAGCGCGCCCGATCTGGCGGTGCCGCAGCAATTTGCGTCGACGCGGCGCGTACAGGCCGGCGATGTGGTGGTAGCCGAGATCAGCGCGGCATTCTGGGAGCATCCCGGGCAGGTGTTACGAAGTTTCGCGCTGGGCGAACCGAGCCCGCTCTATCGCGCGCTGCATGCGGCGGCCGATGCCGCGTTCGACGCCATCGCTGCGGTGCTCAAAGCCGGCGTCACGCCGGCGCAAGTGATCGGAGCTTCCGGCGTGATCGAGGATGCCGGCTTCACCATTATCGACGATCTCTTGCACGGCTATGGCGGCGGCTACCTGCCGCCGATCCTCGGCTGCAAAAGTCGCCCCGCCGGCCCGGTGCCCGAAGCGCCGTTCCGCGCCGGGCAGACGGTGGTGATCCAGCCCAATGTGGTGACGCGTGACGGCAAGGCCGGCGTGCAGACCGGCGAGATGGTGGTAATTACCGAGACCGGCATCGAGCGGATGCACACGATGCCGAGGGGATTTGTGCAACTGTGATGTCATGCCCGCGAAGGCGGGCATGACAGGAGGAATGCTACCCGAGTTGCTCCTTCATCCAATCCGCGCTCTGCGAGCGCCAGCGGTAGGCGCGGTTGGTGGCGATGTGGTTGCCGTCCTCGATCATCATCAGTTCGACCGGCCCCTTCACCTCGCGCGCCAGGCGCTCGGCGTCTTTCGCGGGAACGATGCGGTCGAGCCGCCCGTTCACGATGAAAATGGGACAGGTGATTTTGTCCGCCACGCCTTCGAGCGACAGCGTATTCGCATTTTTGCGCGCCTCTTCGTNGGTCTTGCAATGGCTGCGCACGCGGAACGCTTCGCGCGTCAGCTCCGGCAACCCGTCCCAGGCCTCGGCCCAATTAAACGGCCCGCCGAGCGCGATGCAGGCCTTGATACGCTTGTCGAACGCGGCTGCGCGCGGGGCGTAATAGCCGCCGAGGCTGACGCCCCACATGCCGATGCGCGCGGCGTCGAGATCGCGGCGCGTCGCCACGTAATCGAGCACGGCCTTGACTGGCACTTCGTAGTCGCCGCGGATGGCGAAATCGTACTGCGCCTCGCCCTGGCCGGGCCCGTCAAAAATCAGCGTCGCCATTCCGCGCGCCAGGAACGGTGCTTCATAGGCCTCGCCCTCTTCCTTGGTGGAATCAAGCCCGACCGCCATCGCCACCACCGGCGTTTTTTCGATGCCGGCCGGCTTGCGCAGAATGCCGGCGAGCGTCTTGCCCTGATACGGAATCTCGACGCGCTCGCCGGGCGGCCTCAGGTGAGGAAGTGCCGCTTGCCGGCACTCGACCGCTTTCATGTGCGCGACTTTCATCTGAGGCACGTCGTTGACGAACAGAAACGACGCGAAATGATAGTAGACGCCGGCGCGCTGCAGGCATTCGCCGGCGGTGAGGAAATGCTTTTGCGCCAGCGCCGCGCGGCCGAGCTGCTCATGATGTGCAGCGCGCGCCGACCAGGCGCGGCACCAGTCGCTATAGGAGGTGAGCGAGCCAGTGACTTCCTCGAAATCGGTGAGCACGACGCCGTTGGCGACGAAACGCGGGCCCCAATGCGAAATCGCGGCCTTGAGCAAGGGGTCGGATGACATGAATTAGATCCTTGTGGCGGGAAGGTTAGCTTTTTGCTTGGCGCATGATCTTGTTCGAAAACCGGTACCTACTTTTCGGGATCATGCGCTTTTTTCGTCGCGCCGATACCAGGGCATGAAGTGCCGCGTGATCCAGTTCACCAGCAGCTCGAAACCGACGCCGAAGGCGGCCAGCAGCAGCACGCCGACGAAGGCTTCGTCGTGGTGATACGAGCGCGAATTATAGAGGATGTAGTAGCCGAGCCCACCGACCGAGAGAAAGAACTCCGCCACCACCGCGCCGATCAGCGCGCGCCCGGCGGCGAGCCGGAAGCCGGCCAGCAAATAGGGCATCGAAGCGGGCAAGACGATATCGATCAACATNCGCAGGCGGCCGGAGCGGAACGAGCGCGAGACCTCCAGGTATTCGCGCGGTACTGAGCGGGCGCCGTCGGCGACGTTCATGGTGATGGCGAATATCGCGGCGAAGATGATGGTGGCGATGCGAGCCGCGCCCGAATAGCCAAACCACAGCGAAAACAGCGGCAGCACGATGATCATCGGCAGGGCGTTGAAGCCGTTGATGTAGACGCGGATCATCCGGTCGACGGTGTTGCTGCGTCCCATCAGCAGCCCGATGATGGTGCCGGCGACGATGGTGATCGCCAGTCCTTCGGTCACCGCCCAGAGCGTGGCGCCGAGCGCCTGCAGGAACACCGGGTCGACGATCACGCGCGGAATGGCCAGCAGCACGGTGCTCGGCTTGGCCACGTAAGCGGGGGCGAAGGCGCGCACCACGATCTCCCACACCAGCAGGATGGCCAGCCCGGTGGCGAGCCGCGGCACGAAGCTGCCGGCGCCGCGGCGCGCCTCAACTCGCGGCGTCGTCGGCGCGGAAGCAGAGACGAGTGCCGTCTCAGTCATCTACTGCCTCCACTTCGCAAAGTGCTGTTCGATCTTCAAGCCGAGCCGCGTCAAACCGACGCCGATCACCCCGATCACCAGGATCGAGGCGAATACGCCGGCGGTATCGAAATCCTGCGACGCGCCCATGATCAGCTGGCCGAGCCCGGTCGACGACAGGAAGAACTCAGCCGCGATCATGCCGACCAAGGCGCGGCCGATCGCCTGGCGCACGCCGGTCATGGTGTAGGGCAGGGTGTAGGGCAGCATCACCTCGCGCCACAACGCCCATTCGCTCGAGCGGAACGATTTTGCCACTTCGATCAGCTCGGGTCTCATGCTGCGGGCGCCTTCCACCGTGTTGTAGAGCACCGGAAACACGGTGAACAAAAACACCACCAGCACCTTGGGTGCGAAGCCGAAGCCCATGATCGACAGGATGAACGGGATCAACGCCACCATCGGCGTGGCGTAGAGAATCATGATGTAGGGCTCGATGCCGATGCGCAGCACGCGCACGCGCGCCAGCAGCATGCCGAGCGGCGCGCCGACCGCCAGCGCCAGCACGAAGCCGGTGAGGAACAGCTCGCTCGAGTCGAGCAGTTGGCTGATGAATTCGCCGCGCGAAATAAGTTGCCAGAGCCGCACCAGGGTTTCCGACAACGGCACCATGAAGGCCGCGCTGGTGCTGCGCCCCGCGATCTCCCACAGCGCGATGCCGGCGAGAATGCTGATCCAGAGCGGCGCGTGGCGGCGGATGCTACTTTGCACGGGCATTGCTCACTAAATTCAGTAGCGTAGGGACCTCGGCGGTACTCCCTCTCCCCTGGGGGGAGAGGGTGGGGGTGAGGGGGCAAGTGACTCTCGATAGGCCATAACCCCTCACCCGCCCGCCTTCGCTAAAGCTTCGGCGGGCGACCTCTCCCAATGGGAGAGGTGAAAAGCGCCCGTGGCACCCGCACAGAGCTACTTCACCATCGCGTTGGCGTCTTTCCACACGCTGGCATCGACGAATTTGTCGTAGCTCACCGCTTCCTTGTCGGGCTTGATCGAGCCGATCTTCTTCATGAGAGCGGCGACCGCCTCGATCTTGTTGCGCGGCATGCCGTCGTCCTTCGCCGCCCAGAAGTCGGTGTCGAGGTAAGCCTTGAGCGCCGCCTTGTTGACGTCCTTGTTGTGCCCGGTGACGGCGGCCACCTCGGCGATCGTGTCGGCGTTCTTCGGGTCCTGCATGAAGCGGGCGGCCTCGACCATACCGGCGACCGTGCGCACGATGGCGTCGCGGTTCTTATCCAGATTGTCCTTGCGCACCACCAAGATCAGGTAATGGCTGGTCGGATTGGTATTCTTCATCGCCAGCAGGATGTTCAGCTTCTTGCCCTGATGCTCGATCTCGGCGAGGTCATCGAGATGCAGTACGGCAAAGTGCAGCCGGCCGGCCAGCAGCGCTGGACCCGGGCTGGAGCCGAGCGCCACCTGCTTGACGTCCTCGATCTTCACGCCGGGGCAGCCGGCGGCGAGCATCGAGCGCAGCGCCACCGAGCGCGCGCCATTGATCGAGTCGACGGCAACATCCTGACCGACCATATCCTTGCAGGTCTTGCCGGCGTCGGTGGTGCCGAGCACCCAATCCGGATTCGGCATGCCGTAGAGCGCGACCAGCGGAACGTCGGCATTGGAGATCTGGACGATCACTGGCGGCGTCGGCGACCAGGCGAGATCGATGTCGCCGGCCACCACCGCGCGCGCCGCGGCGGTGCCGTTATCGAACGGGCGGATTTCGACGTCGACGCCGTGCTTCTTGAAGAAGCCCTGCTTCTCCGCGACCAAGGCGATCATCACGGAAAAGATCGGCGGAATGCCCGGAGTGGCGATGACGACTTTCTTTGCCTGCGCCGACGCCGGTCCGGCGCCGATCAGAGTCATGGCCAGCAACATGCCGCCTGCCATCAGCGTGAAGCTTCTGCGGATCATTGAATCCTCCGTTATTGCTTGCGTTTTCTTATGTCAGCGTTCGAGAACGAATTCGGCTTCACGGGCTTCCCGCATCAGCGTGCCCCACACCTGCTCGCGCAGTTCGGCGAAGCGCGGCTCGCGCAGCGTCTCGCGCGTGCGCGGCTGCGGCAGATCGATGGTGATGGTCTCGTGGATGCTCGAGGGCCGGCCCTTGAGCACGATCACCCGGTGGCCGAGCAGCACCGCCTCCTCGATCGAATGGGTGACGAAGATCATGGCGGTCGGCCGCTCGTCCCAGATGCGCAACAGCTCGAATTGCAGGATTTCGCGGGTCTGCGCGTCGACTGCCGCGAACGGCTCGTCCATCAGCAGCACGTTCGGTTCGACGGCGAGCGCGCGCGCCAACCCGCAGCGTTGCTGCATGCCGCCGGACATCTGATAGGGGAACGCGGTCTCGAAGCCGGTGAGGCCGACCAGCTTGATGAACTCGGGTACCTTACGCTCGACCTCCGCCTTCGGCGCGCCGGCCATGCGCAAGCCGTAGGCGACGTTGTCGAACACCGTCTTCCACGGGAACAGGCCGAAATGCTGGAACACCATGGCCACGCCGGCGATCGGCTCTTCGACGCGCTGGTTGCCGACCCAGATTTCGCCGGCATCGTGCGGCAGCAGGCCGTCGATGCAGCGCAGCAGCGTGGTCTTGCCGCAGCCGGACGGCCCGACCACGGCGACGATCTCGCGTTCGGCCACGTCGAAATCGATATTGCGGAATACTTCGAGCGTACCGTAACGCTTGGCCAGTCCCTTGACGCGGATACGCGGTTCGCTGGCGGCACCTTGCGAAGTGGATGAGCGAATGGCGGATGCCGCCGTTTGTTGATTTGTCACTCGGCGGCCTGTGTCGAGGGTTTGGCGTTGATCTTAGCCCAGTAGTCGGCGGCCTGCTTGGAGCGTTCGAGTGCTTCCGCGGTCTCGAAACCGGGCGCCATCGAGCCGTCGGTGCCGGCGAGAATTTGGTGGTGTTCGATGTTCAATGTGCGCAACCAGCGCTGCTGTCCCATGGTGATGGCGACAAAATAGCCGATCTCGACCAACTCCGGCTCGCTGAAATGCTTGTGCAGGCGGGCCCAGAAAGCATCGTCGGTCGGCAAATCCCAGGTAATCGCCTCGGCATAGGCAAGCGCGGCTTTTTGCCGCTCGTCGTAGCGCGTCGAACTCTCGAAATTGATCAGGTCGGCGTAGTCGTCTTCCATGAGACCGGACTTGGCCGCCTTGATCGAGCGCTGGTTGCCGCAGAATTCGCACAGCACAGAGCGTGAGACATAGATGCGGCAGAGCTCCTTGATGTTGTGAGCGGCCACGCCGTTCTTGAACACGTCGCGCCAGGTATTGGCGAACGACCAAAATGCCGCCGGCACGTGCGCACGAATCGCCTGGCTTTCCGGCCGCGGCGTTCCCTCGCGCGCACAACGTTCAAACTCGGCGATCATGGCAGGGTCTTTGACCGTTGCCGGATCGATGTAGCTAATGCGCGGTTTAGACATCGACGAGTTCTCCCAGGAAGGATTGTTATGCGCGCCCGTTGCGGACGCGACGATTGTTGTGGCCTCGCTCGCATGTTGCCGCAACCGAGCCGAACGGGCAACGCCGGTGACGCGATCACTTAACCCTATATTTGGCTCGACAATGTCCCGCCGCGTTGGCGGGCAGCGGCGCTGGGTGGGCGCATGCCCGTATTTACTGGGTTTTTGTGCCGCGCAACCGATCGTTAGGCTCAATCAATCGTTACAGGTTGCGCAGGATTACCATGCAGTATTGTTAATGTCGCGAAAGGTTACTCTAAAGTTATCCGCATCGCACACCGATCGTAAACAATAGTAATTCAGCCGCTCTTCAGCATAGCCCCAGATGGGCTGACGAAATTAGCAATTGAATACTTTGTCTCTTTTAGTCTCGTCGCGAGCAGAACGGCCAAGTTTCAGATCGCGTCAAACGGGACCAAAACCTTGCGTGCCAGCACCATCGTCATGATCGGGTTCGCCGTCGTGTTCGGCCTGCTCGCCGTGTTCATCGCCCAGGCCTGGCTCAACAACCAGGCCAGCATGCAGGCGAAGAATTTCGAGGCGAACAAGAAGTCGGTAGCGATGCAAACCGTTGTCGTCGCCAAGCAGCCGCTGCGTTTCGGCACCGAGCTCACTGCGTCAATGCTGCAGGAAGAGCCGTGGCCGGTGGCCTCGATGCCGGCCGGCGCCTTCACCAAGATCAGCGACGTCTTGCATGGCGGCCGCCGCGTGGTTCTCACCGCGATCGAGCCGAACGAGCCGGTGCTTTCGCTCAAGATCACCGGCCCCGGCCAGCGTGCGACTCTTTCGGCGCTCGTGAAGCCGGGCATGAAGGCGGTGACCATCCGCGTTAACGACGTGGAAGGCGTCGGCGGCTTCGTGCTGCCGGGCGACCGCGTCGATGTCGTGCTCACGCGCCAGATCGACAAAGGTTCGGCCTCCACCGAGGTCGTGCTGCAGAACACGCGCGTGTTGGCGGTCGATCAGATCGCCGACGAGCGCGCCGCCAAGACGACGGTGGCGAAGTCGGTCACGCTCGAAGTGAGCACGGTGGAAGCGCAAAAGGTCTGGCTGGCGTCGTCGGTCGGCAATTTGTCACTGCTGTTGCGCAAAGCGGGCGAAACCGCCGAAACGAAGACGCGCAAGATCACACTCAACGATTTGAGCAGCAACGAGCCGATCAGCACCGACAAAGTCGCGACCACGACGGTGGTGGTCACGCGTGCAGCGGCAAAGCAGGAATACACCGTGCCGGTCGAAGGCAGTCGTGGGGATATGACGACCGGTCAGGATATGGGCGCCCGGTAATTCCGGGCGCGGGGTCAATCAAGGACGGGGGAGTGTGTCGTGAATAACAAGAATGAATTTGTCGCCGGCTTTGCCTGGCGGCGCTCGGACAGGACTACAGGCGCTGGCTGCTGGCTGCGCGATCTGGCGATCGCCTTGGCGGTCGCGTTGGCGGCGACACTTCTATTCGTGGCCGGCGACGCCCATGCGCAGGATCGCATCATCCAGATCAGCGGCAACAACCATACCGCCATGGTGACGGTCACCATCGGCAAGTCGCAGGACGTGCGCACCGGCACCAGCTTCGTCGACGTCATGGTCGGCGATCCGGACGTCGCCGATGTCAATCCGCTGACCGATCACACGCTGTCGATTCTCGGCAAGAAGATCGGCACCACCCGCGTGCAGGTCTATGCCGAGGGCAAGAAGCTGATCGGCATCTTCGACGTCGAGGTGTCATACGACATCAGCCGGCTGACCAACGAGCTCAAGCGCCGTTTCGCCGGCTCGCATCTGCAGGCGTCTTCGGTCAACGGCCGCATCATGCTGTCGGGCGAGGTGGCCGACGCCGCCACCCTCGACAAGGCGGTCACCATCGCGCGCCAGTTCGGACCGGAAATCATCAATTCGGTGTCGGTGATGTCCCCGCAGCAGGTGATGCTGGAAGTGCGCTTCATCGAGATCTCGCGCACCGCCAGCCGCGAACTGGGGGTGCAGTGGAACCGCTTCGGTAGCAGCAGCACCACCAATATCGGCTCGATGCAGCCCGCCTCGAATCTGCCGATCTCGGCGCCCCCAAACAGCGGCACTTTCCCGGCCGGCGAAGTGGCTGCCGGCGTGCTGTCCGGCGCGTCCCCATTCGGCTTTGCGATCGCGCGGATCGCGGGTGGCGGAGCGCTCACTGACGTGGCGATCAATGCGCTCGAGCAGAAGGGCATCGCCCGTAGCCTGG
>JGI20191J14862_1000760_pt1 | contig 10723 bp, 10 predicted proteins | sample NGESurdeep092012_7_FD_14862 | JGI IMG/M metagenome (IMG submission 14862)
GAGGAGGGCCGCGCCCCGACAACCGGCCTGGCTGACACCGGAGCGCTCCAACGGGCCGAGCATGTCGCGCTTCACGTGTAGGAGGGCGCGACTGTTGCTCCACCCGCCGGTTACAACCAGCTGACGAAGTGGGCCCGACAGCCTGGACATCGCTACGTGGGTCAACTTCGCCTCCCTGGTCACATGCTCCAGTGCCGACCTCCAGATGTGCTCGGGTCGGGTGTTCTCATTGGCGCCTTTGACCACGACTCCCTCTGAGGTCACCTCAAGAACGAGTCCTCGCACCTCCAAGGGAGAGACGGCCAACGCGGCCGCATCCAGAGCATCCAGATCCTCACCATCCTCACCGAGCAGCGCGCGTACGTGCTGCAAGGTGCGCCCGCCTTCCGTGCCGCCGAGCAGACACCAGCGTTGAGCCAGTACATGCCAACCCGTAGTGATCCCGGCACGCGCCAGCTCGGCGATGGTTTCCTCCGGCAGGTTTGGCTGCACGGTTCGCACCAACGCTTCTGCCGTCCCGCACGAGTCCAGCTCGTCCCCCTCATGAATGGCCCCCGCACCGACAGCGGCCGCCTGGTGATCGTGACCGGCCACGGTCAGAACGGCACCAGCGAGCGCGGTCGAGACCTCGCTGTTGGTCACCCCTCCCAGCGCCGTCCCGGCGGTCACCAGCGGCGGCAGCAGGGACTCCTTCATTTCTGTCGCCGACAAGCTCTCAGCCCACCAGGTACGAGTTGCCAAGTCCAGCCAGCCTGTACGCGACGCCAGGGACAGCTCGCTGGCCTCCTCGCCGCCCAGCCCGAGGACGATCCACTCGCCGATGTTCAAGCGACGCACGGCGTCTGTGGCCGCGAGGTGGTGGCGCACAAGCCAGTGATGCTTCGTCAGGGACCATTGCGGTAGGAACGGCAGTCCGGTGCGAGCGCTGAACTTGTCGGCCCCCAACCGGACGTCCAACTCAGCGAGCTCAACACGGTCCCTGGTGTCATGCCAGGCGATCACCGGTGCCACTGGCCTACCATGTCGATCCAGCAACACACCGGACTCGCCCATGCTCGCAACGCCCAGCCCCAGGACGGCAACGCTCGAGGTCTGCGCGAGGGCTTGGTTCACCGCTTCAATGGCGCCGGCGAGCAGGTCGCGGGCATCCATCTGGACCCCCGACGGCGTGGAGCTCCAGATGGTAGGGGCTCGTCCGTCAGCAACCGCCTGACCTTCGGGGGTGTAAACCACGGCCTTGCTCGACGTCGATCCTACATCCAGGCCAATCAACACCCCTTCGCCCACCGCGGACCCCTCCCGTTGTCACTGCCTATTGACGAGGGTATTAGATGTATCTCGTGGAGGCTTTTCGGGCTTCCGTCCAGGCCTCGATTTGACTGAGGCGCCGTGCCTGGGTCTTCGCAAGGTCACGAGGTTGATCGCCGCGATCGCCGGTTCGGCGCGCTACGCCGAGGGCATCGATGGGCAGACCGTCCCAGCCAGGCCGTGGGTAGATGAGAAACCAGCTGAAGGCCAGAGTTGGCCGCGAATGGCTGGTCCCGCAGCGTATGTGGCCGACATCTGCGACGTGTCCGATCGCCTCGACGATGAGCGTCTGGCAGCAGGACATGTCGCAACGGTGGCGGCTGCACAGAAGGGAGCCGGGCGCATCGTCGAGCTGATCGACCGAGCCGCCAGGGTCTGATCGAAGAGTCGTGAACCGGATGACCGCCAGGTCGTCCTGCGGAAACCGATGGAAAGAGCGAGACCATGAAAGCACTGGACCGCAAGCTGGCCACGATCTTGGCGGGTGGGTACACGCCCGACGATTTCATCATCGCCGATGCCAAGGACGCCGACATGGCTTTTGGGGTGGCTGCGGCCGGCATGGCGCCGGGCCAGACCCCGCCGCGTCTGCGCTCACGCCAGGAGTACTTGGAAGCGATGACCGCCCTGGTACGGGATGAGACGGTTGACATCATGCTTACCTCCGCGTCCAACGGTGAGCAGCTGGCCCGGGACCGGGTGCTGGAGGGTTCACCGGTGACGCCTGTGGTGCGGGCCAACGATGCCACGGACATCTGGAATCAGCGCGGTGGCGGTTACCCGCAGCGGCCGTCGCGACCGTTCCGGTCTGCCGACCTCCAGTCGGTCAGTGCATTTTGCGACCTCGTGCTGTATTCCATCACCTTCAACAACGACCGCGATCTCGACCTGGCGACCCTGGAGGCCTACGCCCGTTTCCGTGCCGATGCCCGCGCCGCCGGGCTGCGTCACATCCTCGAGGTCTTCAACCCGAACGCGCCCGTCGGGCTGTCCGGGCAGGACGTGGGCGCCTTCATCAACGACAGCATCGTGCGGACCCTTGCTGGCCTGACGAGCACCGAACGGCCATTGTTTCTCAAGGTGGCTTTCAACGGGCCGGACGAACTGGAGGAACTCGTCAATTACGACCCCGCTCTTGTGGTCGGTGTCCTCGGTGGGTCTGCGGGGACGACGCGAGACACCTTCGAGCTGTTGTCGCAGGCGGAGCGGCATGGTGCCCGAGTTGCCCTGTTCGGGCGCAAGATCCAGCAGGCGGAGTCGCAGAGCGACCTGGTGGGTCTCATGCGGTCAGTGCTGCGCCGGGACCTGAGCCCCGAGCAGGCGGTGCAGGAGTACCACCAGTCGCTGCACAGCCAGGGACTGCTTGCGCGGCGCACCCTGGAGGAAGATCTGGCCATCACCGAGACCGTGCTCAGACAGGGCTGAGGTGGCGTCGACCCGGTCAGGCGTGCTGTGCGTCGGCTCAATCGTCGTGGACGTGGCCAAGGTCATCGACGCCTACCCCGACCAGGAGCGGCTCACGCTCATCAGGGACGTCTCGGTGAGCACCGGCGGGCCGGCCCTGAACCTGGCGGTGGACCTGCGCCGGCTCGGCGCGCTGTTCCCGCTCGAACTGGCTGGTGTGGTGGGGGACGACGAGCACGGCCGGCTGGTGCGTGACGCCTGCGCGGCACTGGGCATCGACACGAGCGCCCTGCGGACGGTACCGGATGTGGCCTCATTCACCGACGCGATGGTTGTGCGCGACGGCGGTACCCGCACCTTCTTCCACCACCCCGGGGCAAGCGCACTGCTCTCAGCGCAAGACGTCGACGTGACTGGCTCCCCTGCGAAGATCCTGCACGCTGGGGCACTCGGGTTGCACCCGCGCATGGATGCACCCGGTCAGGGGGGTGGGAACGGCTGGGCATCCCTGCTGCAGGCAGCACAGTCGGTGGGCATGCCCACCACCATGGAGCTGGTCTCGCTGCTCGACGAGGAGATCCGCGCGGTGGCGCTGCCGTGCCTGCCCAACCTGGACTACCTGGTGATCAACGAGGTCGAGGCGGCCGCCTTGACGGGCGCGCAGATCCGGCCAGCGGACGTGGACGGGCATCCCCACTGGAGGGCGCTGGAGTCCGTTGCCATGGCCCTGGTGGAGCTCGGCGTCTCGCGCCTGGTCGCCGTGCACTTTCCCGCTGGGTGCGTGGCCGCCGCACCCGGTGGGCTGCTCTGGCGACAGGGGTCGGTGCGTCTGCCGCGTTCGGCGGTGCGCAACGCGACCGGAGCCGGTGACGCTTTTGCTGCTGGGGTGATCTACGGGCTGCATGAGGAACTGCCGGTCGCGCAGTGCTTGCGGCTCGGGGTCTGTGTTGCAGCCGCGAGCCTGGAGGGCGCAGCGACGTCAGACGGCGTGCAGCCGTTGGCGCAGTGCCTTGCCCTGGGTGAAACTGATGGCTACCGGTCGACGTCCGAGCCCGTCCAGGGTGGCGTCTGAGGCGCACTTCCCCTGGCTCGCGTGTTGGAGTGTCCGCGACCAGCTGAGCTGGTTGGACCAGGACGACGGGCGCATTCGGCCCGGACCACTCGTCCGACCTGGTCAGCGGGACCGGGATCCCACGGTGGGGCCTTGCAATTGTCATGGTTCGGTTACGATATGTCCCCTCTTGATCTTGCTCTTGACAACGTTGTCATGTAGCCCGAGTGTGGGCCAATGGAGGTCGGGACGGAGCCATCCAGCGGGACAGGTTCTTCACGGTGGGTTGTCCGCAGGAGATCGGCTCGAAATACGGAAGCCTGTGCCTTGTCGAGGCCGGTATCGGGTGCCGGGGGCGGGCACAAGGCTGCCAGGGGCACCAAGATGCAGACTCCATTTCTTGCGATGAGCCTCCCGGCTCGGGATCACAATTGCAGCAGGGGCGGGAACGCCAGTGCTTGCCGGGACCTCGTCGCCGCACTGCCGGGAGGGCGCCCGTGAACGCTCGCCCCGGCCTCAAGGACGTTGCCGCTCATGCAGGAGTGAGCATCAAGACTGTCTCGCGGGTCGTCAATAACGAGGCATCTGTCTTGCCCGCCACCCGGATGAGAGTCAAGCGATCGATTTCGGAGTTGGACTATGTGCTCGACACGAGGGCCCGAGCACTGAAGTCCGGTGTGCCAGATGCCGTTGGTGTCTTGGTCGACACCATCGCTGACCCCTTCTTCTCCTCGCTGGTCAGTGCCATCGAAGACAGAGCCCTTGAGGATGGACTGAGCGTGATCTTCGCCAGCACCGGATTCGACTCGGGTCGTGAACGCCACCAGCTTCTACGTCTCACGGGGCAGCGGGTCCGCGGCATCGTCCTTGCCCCGGTTGCCCAGGACCACAGCTATTTGGGGCGATATCGATCGACAACGCCAGTAGTCATGATCGACCGGCGCAAGGAAGGATTCGACTCCGTTGTCGTCGATGACGACAAGGCGACAAGAGAGGCCGTCGAAGGATTCATTTCGCGGGGTCATACCCGAATCGCGTTCGTTGGTCGGGACGAGCGATTCAGCACCATCATTCAACGTGCCCATGGTTATGACCAGGTGCTCATCGAGCACGACATTGAACGTGACCCCGCATTGTCGCCGCCTTCGGCGGCAGAGGCCGATTCAGCCAGGACGGTGACGACCATGCTTCTGGACCTGCCACAGCCGCCGACGGCTATTTTCGCCGCGAATCCGAGGTCGGGTATGGGAGTCGTCGACGCGTTGCATGGCCTGAATCGCACCGACGTCGCGCTCATTTCGTTTGGCGACTTCTCGCTTGCCGGAGCGCTCAAGCCTGGCGTGACCTGTATAGATCAGGATCCCCATCGCATCGGCAACGCAGCGATCGAGCGGCTGATGCAACTCATGGACTCACCAGAGACCACGCCCGAAGAGATCCTCATTGAGACGGAGTTGTTGGAGCGGGGCTCCGGAGAACTCCCACCCTGCCCGATTCGAAAGGGAGACTCGCGATGATGCCTGTAGTGCTGGCGCCGAACCTGATCGACCACTTCTACCTCGGGGGAGACCGGATTGCCGCGTTGCGCGGTATTCAGACGACGTCAGCCCGGCAACCGGAAGAGTGGCTGGCCGCGACGGTCTCGCGAGCCGACGAGGAAATGATTGGACTGTCGCGAACTGAATCGGGCGAGCTTCTGCGTGACCTCGTCTCAGATGACCCGGCGTCGTGGACTGGGCCCGAACACGCCGCGGCGCGCAATGACGGTGATGTCGGCATCCTCGTCAAGTTGCTGGATGCCGGCCAGCGGCTACCCGTACATGCTCACCCGGACCGCTCGTTCGCGCGTAGCCATCTGGACTGCCCCTACGGAAAGACAGAGTCGTGGTTGGTGCTGGGCAGCGAACCAGGTGCGGCTGTGCACCTGGGGTGGAAGACGGACATGGACGCAGAAGAACTCGCCAGCCGACGCGACAGCCAAGACGGTGACTGGATGCTTGGTCACATGAACCGGGTCGAGGTGGTGCCGGGAATGGGAATCCTTGTGCCTGCCAGCACGGTGCACGCCATTGATGCGGGGGTCTTTGTCATGGAAGTACAGGAGCCGACGGACTTTTCGATTGTTCTCGAGTGGTCGATCACGACCTCTACGCGCGAAGAGTCTCATTTGGGCATTGGCTTCGATGCTGCCATGCAGGCCGTCTCCACCATGGCCTTGCCACTCTCGAGGCTTGACCGCTTGGTGGTCCGCAACGACCTGGCGGTTCGCCATCCCGAGGCCAAGAGCGTTCTGCCGGTCGACGCGGATCCGTTCTTCACGTTGCATCATGTCGCCCCCGTGCCAGGTTCCACTGACAGGATTGGCTCTGGATTCGCCGTCGTGCTCGTGTTGTCGGGCAATGCGATGCTGGTCGGTGCTCACGAGAGTATTCAGGTCTCTTCCGGACAGGTGCTGGCTGTCCCGCATGCGTTCGGTGCTTGGGAGGTCGACGGCGATGCCAGCGTGCTTGTCGGCGCCCCTGGCTTTGGGTGGCCGGCGAGTCTTGGACAGGAGCAGCGATGAAAGCCCATGCCGTCGTCGGACTCGACAGGGGCAGCACCAGTATCAAACGGCTTCTGGCGACCATCGATGGGCCAGAAGGCCGTATCGAGCGGCGGCTGGATGAGTGCGTGAAGGCAACCACCGGCCGTGCGTGGTTCTCGAGTGAAGGGGCTTAGCAATGTCTGCACCACTACTGGAGGCGAGAGGGCTTTCCCGCATGTTCGGTCATGTCCGGGCTTTGGACAACGCGAATTTCGATCTCTATCCCGGGGAGGTGGCAGCGCTCATCGGCGACAACGGTGCCGGAAAGTCGACGCTGATCAAAGCTCTCTCGGGCAACTTGGACATAGACAGCGGGGAAATCCTGTTCGATGGGAAGGAAGTCAATTTGACCGACCCTGCCCAGGCGAGAGCGATGGGTATTGAGACGGTGTATCAGGATCTTGCCCTTGCGCCGCATCTCGATCCGGTGGAGAACATGTACCTTGGCCGCGAGATCATGCACGACGGACTGGCTGGGATCCTCGGGTTCATGAAGACGAGGCAGATGCGCATGGAATCCCGTGCAGCCTTCGATGAACTGGGGGCACCAGTGCGGTCCCTCACCTCGCCGGTTGGCAGCATGTCCGGCGGGCAGCGCCAGGCGATCGCGATCGCCCGCGCGGTTTCCTGGGCCAACCGGGTCGTCTTCCTCGACGAACCGACTGCGGCGCTAGGTGTTCGCCAGACAAAGAACGTTCTCGAAACCATCCGCAAGGTTCGCGACAAGGGCGTGGCTGTCGTGTTCATCAGCCACGTGATGCCCCAAGTCATGGAGGTCTCGGACCGCATCCAGGTTTTGCGTCTGGGGACGAGAGTGGCCACGCTTCAGGCGTCACAAACCTCGATGGAAGAGCTAGTCAGCTTAATGACCGGCGCGATCGATAAGGGTGTCGCATGAGTACAGTAGAAAACCCCGTCGAAGAGTCTTCGCAAGGCGCGGGATCGGTGCAGCAGGATCCTGAAGACTTCGAGAGTGAGGATGGCCTGGTCAAGAGGCTGTTCAAGGCGCAGGCCTTCCAGATCCTCCTCGTGCTTCTTGCAATCATCGCGATCTTCAGTATTCTTGCACCGGATACTTTCGCAACGTTCGGGAACATGCGGCTGATCATTCAGAACGCGTCGATTCTCGCGGTGCTGGGCGTCGGCATGACCTACGTGATCATTACCGCCGGCATTGACCTGTCGATCGGGTCTGTCCTGGTGTTCTCCGGCATGGTATCGGCCATTGTGATGCGTTCGATCGGTGGTGACGGATGGGGCGTCGCAACGATCGGCATCGCGGTGGCCATCTCGTGCGGCCTGGGCTGGGGCATCATCAACGGCGTACTCATCGCCAAGGCAAAAGTGCCGCCTTTGATCGTGACACTCGGGACTTTGGGCATGTCCCTCGGCTTCGCCCAGATTATTTCTGGTGGCATTGATATCCGTGAAGTACCCACCGTGTTGAGTGACGGCATCGGATACGGCAACATTTTCGGGCGCGTGCCGATACTGTCGGTCATCGCACTTGTCGTCGTTGTCATCGGCGCTATTGTTCTCCGCTTCACGCGGTTTGGCCGCTACACCTATGCCGTGGGGTCCAGTGAGGAATCCACCCGCAGGGTGGGCGTCAAGGTCGACCGCCACCTCATCACGGTGTATGCCCTCATGGGCGGACTGTCTGGACTGGCGGGGATTCTTTCGCTAGCGCAGTTTGGCACCACTGCTGTCGCGGGACAGTCCGCGACAAACCTGAACGTGATCGCCGCAGTTGTCATTGGAGGTACGTCGCTCTTCGGTGGCTTCGGTACCGTCTTCGGCACGGTCGTTGGTCTGTTCATCCCCGCGGTACTGCAAGACGGGTTCGTGATCACCGGGGTGCAGCCCTTCTGGCAGCAGGTCGCGGTTGGTGCCGTGCTGATCGGTGCGGTGTACGTCGACCAGACCCGTCGGGCGTCGGCGCTTCGCGGTGGGAAGCCACAGAGCCTCTGGCGAAGACTCGTCAGCGGAAAGCTCCATTCAACACACGAGAAGAGTAGGAAGTGATCGAAATGAAGTGGAATAGATCAGTGTTGTGCGTCCTGGCTGTTGGCGCTACTGCGGTTCTCGTCCTCACCGGATGTTCGTCCTCCGGCACAACGGGAGCCTCAACGGGCGCCACGACTAGTGCCAAGGCGGGTGCGGTCAAGATTGCGTTTGTCCCAGGGGTCATCGGGGACGAGTTCTACGTCACGATGCAATGCGGTATCCAGGAGGCTGCCAAGGCCGGCGGTGCGACGGTGGCGATGCAGGGACCGCAGAAGTTCGACCCAACGCTCCAGAAGCCGGTCATCGATGCCGTCGTGGCTTCAAAGCCGGACGCACTGTTAGTGGCACCGACCGATGTAGCGGCCATGCAAGGCCCGCTCAAGGCGGCAGCAGACGCGGGCATCAAGGTCGTTTTGGTTGATACGACCGTCAATGATCCATCGTTCGCCGTATCGCAGATTTCCTCGGACAACACGGGTGGAGGCAAGGCGGCATTCGATGCAATCAAGAAGCTGAAGCCAAATGGCGGGAAGGTGTTGGCTATTTCGGTAGACCCCGGTATTTCCACGACGGATGCCCGCGTGGCCGGATTTGAAGCAGCGGCGAAGGCAGATCCGAAGTTCAAGTACTTGGGCGTGCAGTACAGCCACGATGATCCCGCCACGGCAGCCAAGCTGGTGACTGCCGCGCTGCAGAAGGATCCCGACATCGCTGGTATCTTCGGAACCAACCTGTTTTCGGCCGAAGGATCCGCAACTGGGGTAAGGCAGGCGGGTAAGACCAGCTCTGTGAGTATCGTCGGTTTTGACGCTGGTCCGGCTCAGGTCAAGGACCTTGAGGCAGGAACTGTCCAAGCTCTGGTGGCTCAACAGCCGGCAACCATCGGTAAGGACGGTGTTGCCCAGGCACTCGCCGCGCTGAGTGGTAAGCCGACCGTGAAGAAGATCCAAACCGGGTTCACCATCATCACCAAGGACAACCTCAAGGGTGAAGGGGCAGGCGCCATATACAAGTCATCCTGCGGCTAACCGGCTCTCCGAACTTGACCGGGCAAACGGGTCGAAGGGCGTTGACGTAGGACGCCCGTGACCTCGCGATCATGGCTGTTGTCAAGACAGTGTTGATGATCGAAGTGAGGCCACGGGCTTGCTCAAGCCTACGCGAATTGCCCATGCTCAAATGGAGTCGGTATCGGACGCCTCGCGTCTGCTTGATCTGGACGGCCTCGCGGTTGACCGGGTCGAGTCGGACGCCTTTGGGGGCTGGGTGGTGCACGTCGTAACGGGCTCTTCAGACCAGCAGAAGCGTTCCAGCCGAACAGCCCGTCCTGCGGTAACCAACCCGCGCATATCAGTCTGACCGCGCCGTCGAGTACCGACACGCACGCCAACTCATCAACCCTGGTCCGGCCACCAGAAGCGGCGCCCGCGAGGCCATCCGGGCGCCGCTTCACCATGCCCCTCGACAAGACGGCACTACATATCAGGTCAGCTGCCAACGGGTCGGTGATGGTCGGAGACGGCCGACGGATCGTTCGAAGGCCGGCGGTGTGCGGCAGCTGGTTTGTGGGTCAGCCCGGTGGCCGGTCTCAGTGTCGGGAACTCCTATTGGCCAGCCGCTGACGTGTTCGGTGGGCGCGAACGCGGAACCCAGACCAGCGGCTGGCCGTCAGTCACGGGCCGCCTCGAGGAGAAGGAAGTGGTTGGTCAGATGGGGCCAGTCGAGGCGGAAGGCTTCGATGGCTCGGGGGACCAGCTCGAGGGTGACGGGCGCAGTGGCCCGCAGGAGGCGCCACAGTGGGCCGCCAACTGCGGCCGCATCACGCCGGGCGAGTGGCGGCCAGCGTCGAGCCAAGTTAACCAGCGCAACGGCGATCTCCATGTGCGCGTAGCCCCGGTTGCGCTCGACGGCAACGACGCGCAGGGCGGCCTCGGCAGCCAAGGCTTCGTACTCCTGCAGTGACCGGTACGCCACCTGGTACGTGCCTGTCTGTACCTCTACCCCCGCGCGAACTCCCGATTCGCGCAGGATGATTCGGCCCCTCGGCGCCAGCTGGCCGAGGCGGACGAGCAGTGCCACAGCGTCGGCTCGATCAAGGTACATCAGCAGCCCTCCGAGCAGGACGCCCTGGAACTCGCCGTCGAGGGCCACGGTCAGGGCATCGCCTCGCACCAGTTCGACGTTGCCCTGCCCTGCCAGGCGCCGCCCGGCTGCGGCCAGCATGCCGACGCTTGCGTCCACGCCGACGACTCGCCCGTGGCGCTGCGCGAACAACTCTGTCCACGCCCCGGCACCGCACCCGACGTCGAGGACCGAGGCCGTGGGTCCCAATCCGGCGAACCACCGGTCGACCACCGCCCGCTCGAGCG
>JGI20191J14862_1000764_pt1 | contig 10711 bp, 10 predicted proteins | sample NGESurdeep092012_7_FD_14862 | JGI IMG/M metagenome (IMG submission 14862)
TCATAGGCCGGTCACCACAAATACTGGGGAAAACGAGCGCATTCGGCATAGTTCGGCGGACGGCATAAACCGCCTTATGCCGCGCGCGGCATAAGGCGGTGCCGATCAGGGTGTACATGACGGCGGCGCGTTCGGCTCCGCGATCTGATCCGGCGAAGAGCCAGGATTTCCGTCCGAGCGCCAGACCGCGCAGGGCGCGTTCGGCCGCATTGTTGGTGAGGCAGATGCGGCCGTCGTCCAGGAAGCGCGTAAAGGCCGGCCAACGCTTGAGCATGTAGTCGATCGCCTTTGCGACAGAGGCATGCCGGGACAGCCTGGCGCGCTCGGCACGCATCCATTCTTCGAGTTCCGCAACCAACGGGACGCTTCGTTCCTTGCGCACCGACAGGCGCTGCCCGCCGGACAGACCGTTGATCTCGCGCTCGATGTCGAACACGGCGTCGATGCGTTTGATAGCCTCAAAGGCAATCGGCGAGATCGGCGGCGCGTCCTTTCCGCGGCGCGCGTTGGCAGCGATATCGGCCAGTTCGAAGAATTTTCGTCGCGCATGGCTCCAGCACAAAGCTTCCGTGATAGGTCCCGGTTTCCGGTCCGGAAGATAAAGCCGGTTGTAGCCATCATAGGCGTCGGCCTGCAGGATCCCGGCGAAGTTTTGCAGATGCCGCTCGGGATGCTCTCGCCTCCGATCGCGGGAAGCGTAAAAAAGAGCAGCCGGCGGCGCTCTTCCCTCGAACGGCCGGTCGTCTCGCACATAGACCCAGGCACGGCCCGTGTCGGTCTGGCCTTTCGCCAGGATCGGCACGGTCGTGTCGTCGCCGTGAAGACGCTCGGCTCCAAGGACATGCGCCTCGATCAACGCATGGAGCGGGCGCAGCGCCGCCGAACAGGCTCCGACCTGATCGGCCAGGGTCGACAGGCTGAGGTCTATGCCTTCTCGGGCATAGCGCTCGCTCTGGCGGTTGAGCGGCTGATGCTGCCCGAACTTCTCGAACAGGATCATCGCCAGAAGGTTCGGTCCGGCAAAGCCACGAGGCGTCACATGGAATGGCGCCGGCGGCTGGGTGATCTTCTCACACGCCCGGCACGAGAACCGCTCTCGCACCGTCTGGATCACCTTCCACTGGCGCGGGATCACCTCCAGCGTCTCGGTGATATCCTCGCCGAGCTTCGACAGCTTGGCCGAACCGCAACAGGGACAGCTTTGCGGAGCCGCAATCACAATGCGCTCGCGCGGCAGATGATCAGGGAATGGCTTGCGCGAAGGTCTCCTGCGCTCGAAGGATTTGACCACCGTGGAACGGGCAGCCCGTTCGGCAGCCAACTCATCCTCGGTCGCGGCCGCCTCCATGTCCTCCAGTTGCATTTCCAGCTGGTCGAGCAGCCGGGCTTTCCGTTTGGAACGGCTGCCATAGATTTCGCGGCGCAGCTTCTCGATCTCAAGCTTGAGCCGCGCGATCAGCACATCGGCGTTGGAAGTGACCGCCCGTGCGCGCGCTTCCGCTTCCATCCGCGCGGCGCGCTCAGCAAGGATCACCGCGTGCGCGGCAGCAAGATCGGAAGGCAGATCATCGGTGTTTGGCGAAGCAGTCATCGGCAGCAACCATAACCCGACAACGCGTTCCAGTCGCAGATTTTCTAGCCGTTTGCGAGCCGCCGAGTCATCATGTCGCACTCAGCCCGCTGCGCCAGGCCGATGTGTCCATCGGGGGTTTCTCCAATCGATCGCATCGAGAAGATAGCCGAGCTGGGACGACGTGATCGCAACCGCTCCGTCGGCCGGGCTCGGCCAGATGAACCGGCCATGCTCAAGCCGCTTCGCATAGAGCGACAGGCCAAGCCCATCATGCCAAAGCACCTTCAGCAGATCGCCGCGACGGCCGCGAAAGACAAAAAGATCGCCGGCATGCGGATCGCGCCCCAACCCCTCCTGGATCTGCAGCGACAGGCCATTCATGCCCCGCCGCATATCCGTCACGCCGCCGGCAAGCCACACCCTAACTCCGGAAGGAACAGGAATCACCGCCGCCGCTCCAAAACATCCAGAACGCGCGACAGTGCTGCCCCGTCGACATCCGGCCAGACAACGACGCGGCGCCCATTCTGGACGACAATCTCCATCCGGCCGCCACTGGCCGACAGCTCCGGCTTTACCGGCTCGGCGACCACCCGCGCCGAGATCGAATTTCCGGTCTCAGCGACCTGCCGTTCGTCAAAGGCCCCGTCGCGAGCAGCTCTGCGCCACGCGAAAAGCTGGGCTGGAAAAAGTCCATGCCGGCGCGCAACCGCAGACACAGGCTCCCCGGAGCTGAAGCTCTCATCGACAATCTGACGTTTCGCCTCAACGCTGAACCGGCGGCGACGTCCCGTGTCGACGATTTCAAGTAAAGTGAAATTATTACAGGTCGTAGTGGTGTCCATACGACCGGTAATCAGACAAATTCCTCAACCTCGCAAGGCGGTCCTCGCCGGAGGCGTACGCAAGGTGCCGCGTGCCGGATAGACAATCCGATCGCGTGGCGGGTGGTCGGGAAGCGGACAGCGCGCCGGCTTGCGCCGTGCAAAGCCGGGGACCTGGACCGGGTCGGAGCTCTCCGGGGGGCTTGCAATCTCTGCCACCACCTCAGCCTCGGCCGCATTCTCTTCGAGATCGGCAAGCTGAAGCTCAAGTTGTTCGATCAGTGCCGCTCGCTCCGAGGATTGACCGAACCATTGATGGCGCAGCTTGGCGATGGCGAACTTCAGCTTCTCGATCATCAGCGCTTGCGCCTGCGATGCCGCTTCCGACCGGTGGCGCCAGCGACTAGAACTTACCTTGGACCATCATAGCCACGAGGCTGTTAGGATCCTTCGCCGTCTGTGCAGAGTTGTTAGAAAAAGCGTTCTCGGTGTATCGATAGAGCAGCTTGACCGAGGGGTACGGCCCAGTAAGGGCTCTCGAGGTCTGATTACTCCAAAGCCAATTTGTTAGGTCTAGTCCCACCGCGAGGCTTGAGTAGGTACCACGTGAGGAATCTGCGTATAGATTTGCATATAGATCTGATGAGGTGACATTGTAAGCGATCGCATTGTAGTTATAATTCCCAGCTGCTGCTGTTACCGATATTGCTGGAAGTTTGTCTGGGTTATATGAGACGGTGACATACGAATTGTATAAGGCCCCCGCTGACTGCCATGATACAGCAGCGTCCTCTGATTGGCCATAAGATAAGCCCACGTAAATCCCAAACGACGAGCGATACATTCCAAGATTTGCGTCAAAGCCACGACCGCTCCAAGTGGCGCCGAGGCCCGGATTCTTGCCAGAAGAGTAGTTCCAATAGCCGAGAGTCGCATAAGTGTCATTCCAATTCCAAGTGCCCCCAAAACTCGTGCTGACGGTATCGTTGGCTACGGCTGCGGTCTCTGAGCCAGTGGGCAGTGTTTGCTTGTCGCTAACCGTTGCCCACAAATTCGGGAGCAGATTCGAAACCGACCCCTCCAGGCCGGGCAACAGCTGGGGTAGAGCGAGCGCAACTGACGCTTCGTTCCCTGCTGCGCAAGAGTTCGCGTTAGCGTCCTGTGCCGCGAAAAAATTCGCGTTAGAGTCCGGTGCCGTGAAAAAGTTCGCGTTAGAGCCTACAGTCTTTGTGGTGCAGGAGTGCGCGTAGCCGAAACTGAATGCTCCGAGCCGAACCTGCCCACCGGCCTTCATTGTTCTGGTTCCAGCTGCCGCAAACTCCTGCTTCGTTTCTCCGAATGGTTTGAAATCGCTTCCCACCTCGTTTTGATAGCCGAAAACTGTCACCCCAAAGCTCTTTAAATCAACGATGGTCCAATCGACCTTTTGCGATTTCGCCATCGTATTAGTAGGCCAATCGGTTGACGCTAGGCCGAAGGAAGCGAGATTCGTCCCCAACAAACCTCCAGACGAAGCTTCACGAACCGAGAGTCGAACGGCGCCACCCGGGGCTGAGTATTTCAATTCTTTATATTCCACAGGCTGATCCTGCCAGTCGGCGCGCTTGGTGACCGTCAGGCCCGGTGGTTCCGGATGCTGTTGCTTGACGACGTCGGACATGCCAGGGCGTGGAGCTGGTGCCGACGAAGAAATTAACTCGGGCTGGATCCCCACCTCTCGATACGGAAACAACTCATTTAAATGGCCGGCCTCATCTAAGTGGCTGGCTTCAACGGGTGCTCGAGTCAATTTTGAAACCCCTAAGGGGTGCTTGTCCGCCGACCGAGTCGCAGACGGCTCCGGCCCGCGCATGGTCTTAATGACTCTGGATGCAACCACTGTCTGAGGTGCCGACCGGTAACTATCGAGACTTTCCGATTGAGCAATTATGGCAACCGATATCGGGACCAACTCTGGCGAGGACCGGTGGGGGGCGAGCAAGAGAACCAGCAACACGGCTGCATGGGCGGCCAAAGCAACGGTAAGCCCCATTCTTTTGGGCTCAATCACTACGAACGCTATACTGCGCAGGTACGAAGATGCTTTCACGGAATACCCATCCAGTATCTTTGGATCTCTGGCACCCTTAAAAATAATATCCTAGCAGGCAATTTTCTGACCTGATCCATCTTACCGTGCACGAACATAACCGCAGGAGCATCTATTTGCCCAGGACAAATTTTTCTGGTGTAATCGTTAATAGCGCGCCACGCGCGCGCGGATCGCGCAGCCCGATCGCGCTTCATCCCTCAGGTGGCAATGATCCTGTTTCGTTCCTGTCGAACTAGAGGGCGGGGCATCCATGACTCATCAAAACGCCATGAAAAAGACAAACGATGGGCCGCTATGCGCGGTACGGCGGCGGAAAAAATTTCATGACTTCTAACATCTTGGTTACGGGCGGAGCCGGATACATCGGCAGCCACACCTGCAGGGCACTTGCCGCGGCCGGCTACACTCCAGTCGTGCTCGACAATCTGAGCTCTGGCCATCGCTGGGCGGTGAAATGGGGACCGCTGGTCGTGGCCGACATCGCCGACCATGCACGGGTATCGCAGACAATCAAAGAGTACGGCATACAGGCCGTCATTCATTTCGCGGCTCATGCTTATGTCGGCGAGTCAGTCCAGCAGCCCCGCAAATATTTTAACAACAATGTGACCAAAACCCTCGCGCTGTTGGATACACTTTTGGAAGCCGGCATTACGAAGCTGGTGTTCTCGTCGTCTTGTGCGACCTACGGCATTCCGCAAGAACTGCCCATCACTGAGGATCATCCGCAGCAGCCGATCAATCCCTACGGCGCATCAAAACTCTTCGTTGAAAAAATATTACATTGGTACGAGCGCGCTTATGGCATGCGCTACATGATTTTGCGCTATTTCAACGCTGCTGGAGCGGATCCTGACGGCGAGATCGGCGAGGAACATACACCTGAGACGCATCTTGTCCCCCTCGTCATAGCTGCCGCGCTGGGCGTGAATCCGGCAGTGGAGATTTTCGGCACCGATTATGACACCGCAGACGGTACCGCGGTACGTGACTACGTGCACGTGTGCGATCTTGCGACCGCCCATATCAAAGCGCTCGATCGCCTTCTCGCCGGAGGGGCGAGCGCTAGCGTCAATCTGGGCACCGGTCGCGGACAATCGATTCGCGATGTCATCTCGGCCGTTGAAGCGGTGAGCCACCGGCTCGTTCCAGTCATCGAAGGTCGCCGCCGATCCGGAGACCCGCCTGCGCTGATCGCCGATCCCCAACTCGGACAATCCCTGCTAGGATGGAGACCACTAAAATCGGATATGCATACGATCGTGCGGACGGCATGGGAGTGGCACCAGACTCGACTCCTTGAGCTAACTCAGGGTTGTGCACCCGAGAAAGAAATGTTGAAGTCAGAGCTGGAATGTTGAAATCAAAGCGAGTGGTATGAGTATCACACCAATCGAACGGGTCGTCGGGGACGCGCGCGACGAAACACTCGAACGCCGCGTCTTGCAGTCCGAGCAGCGAGCACCGGCATTCGTCCGAACAAAAATGCTGCGCCCGAGTGTGCACGGCAAGTTTCTGTTCGTTGGCGACGAGAAGTTCTGGATCCGGGGAGTGACGTACGGAACATTCAAGCCCGACCAGTCCGGAGTGCAATTTCCTCCGCAAGATGTCGTCGAGCGGGATTTCCGAGCTATTGCCGATGCGGGACTGAATGCAATTCGCGTCTACACCGCCCCACCCCTATGGCTCATGCATTCTGCAGCCGCCTTCGGCCTGCGTGTAATGATCGGACTTCCCTGGGAGCAGCATGTCACATTCCTGGACGACCGCGTTCGCGCAAAACGCATTCTGAGTGACATGCGCAAGAACGTCAGACATCTGGCCGGCCACCCCGCCGTGCTGTGTTATGCCGTGGGAAACGAGATCCCGGCATCGGTCGTTCGCTGGTACGGCAAGGCGCGGCTCGAACGGTTCATCGCGCGGCTTAGCGCCGCAGTCAAATCGGAAGATCCTGGCGCGCTGGTAACCTATGTGAACTTCCCCACCACTGAATATCTCAATCTGCCGTTTCTGGATTTTGTCGCATTCAACGTTTATTTGGAAACGAAGGATCAGTTGAGCTCGTACCTCGCTCGGCTGCAGAATCTCGCCGGTGAGCGCCCGCTGGTAATGACGGAGCTCGGGCTTGACAGCAGACGCAACGGCGAAGCGCGTCAGGCTGAGTCGCTCGATTGGCAGATCGCGACGGTATTCGAAAGCGGATGCGTCGGCGCCTTCGTGTTCGCCTGGACCGACGAGTGGTTCCGCGGCGGTCACGACATCGCAGACTGGGATTTTGGACTCACCACACGGGATCGCCAGCCCAAGCAGGCCCTGCGGTCCGTTTCGACCCGGTTTGCCAACGTGCCCTTCTCCGCCGACCGTCGGTGGCCGAGAATTTCTGTAGTCGTTTGCAGCTGTAACGGCAGTCGGACTATCGGCGAGACTTTGGCCGCGCTGGAAAATCTCGACTATCCGGACTACGAAATCATCGTGGTCGATGACGGATCGACCGATCAGACCAGCGCTATTACCGGCGGGCACAATGTCAGGCTGATACGCACTGAGAACAACGGATTGTCGGTTGCTCGCAATCTCGGGATGAACGCGGCAACCGGCGAGATCGTCGCCTATCTAGACGATGATGCCTACCCCGATCCGCACTGGTTGACCTACCTGGCATCCGCATTCATGCGAACAGAGCACGCCGGCATCGGCGGTCCCAATATCGCGCCGCCGGGTGACGGCGTGATTGCCGGCTGTGTCACGAATGCACCGGGGAACCCGGTGCACGTGCTGCTGTCGGACGAGGTCGCCGAGCACATTCCAGGCTGCAACATGGCGTACCGCCGTGAACGATTGATGGCGATCGGGGGCTTCGATCCTCGTTTTCGCGTCGCGGGAGATGACGTGGACATATGCTGGCGCTTGCAGGAGCGCGGATGGACGCTCGGCTTTGCTCCGACGGCCGTCGTCTGGCACCACCGCCGCAATTCGATCAAAGCCTATTTCAAACAGCAGCGTGGTTATGGCAAGGCAGAGGCGCAACTGGCCGACAAATGGCCCGGCAAATACAACAATGCGGGCCATCTGACGTGGCAGGGGCGTATCTATGGCAAGGGTGTCGTGAAGCTCTTTTTTCAGCGATCCAGAATCTACCATGGGGCGTGGGGCAGCGCCCCGTTTCAGTCCGTCTACGAGCCCAGTCCCGGTTATTGGCCATCAATGATGCTTATGCCGGAGTGGTACTTCTTGCTGACGTTTGTGGGCCTCCTGACCGCGCTCGCGGCATCGTGGACTCCGCTGCTGTGGTTGAGCCCGATGCTGGCTGCTGGAGCGCTGCTCACGCTAATCCAGGCGGCCAGCGGCGGCGTTCGAGCGCGTTTTGATCCGGAGCCTCGCTCAAGGCTTCGCCGTCTTGCTTTGCAGTCCCTGGTCGCCTGGTTTCATCTCGTCCAGCCCGCGGCTCGGCTGCTCGGGCGAGTTCAGCACGGATTAGGGCCTTGGAACTGGAGGGGCTTCGTCCGGGTCGTTCCGCTGCCGACGGTCCATTCCCTTTGGAGCGAGCGGTGGGATGCGATCGAATCGCGTCTTTCTCAACTCGACGCGATTCTCAAGGAATCTGGCGCGGTAATCGTTCTTGGCGGCAATTTTGATCCTTGGGATCTTTCAATTCATGGCGGACTGTTTGGGACGATCCGCGTGGTCGCGATGGTCGAAGAACATGGCAACGGTCGACAGCTGTTCCGCTTCCGGGCTTGGCCGAAGCCTCCTGCTGCCGCTCTTGCGGTGCTTTTCGCACTCGTCATCTTTGCCGGGCTGGCGGGACTGGATCATGCATGGGTCGCTGGCGCTTCGCTCGGGCTGACCGCAGGCGCGCTCGGTCTTCTCATCTATGCGGATTGTGCGATTGCGATGCGCTATTGGCGCGACGCCGTGAATCAGTACTTGCGCCGCAACGGTAGTTTGCGCGTCGTGGGCCAAGCCAGTTCCGTGACGGTTCATGCTCATCGCGCGTCAGCAATCGAATGATCAAGGTTGCCTCATCGACCCGCTTTACGAAGTTTACCCTCCCGCTATCGAACGCAGTGTCATGTCGGTAAACCGAGTCTCAGATTTTTCTATCGCGAAATCACAGTGATCGAACAAGACAAAACATGAGTGGACTAGGCAAACCATCCGATGTCGGTCTTTACCGGCGGCTAATATTGGAAGCACGTCAGTTCTGGCTGTCATTGCGCGATGTTGCGGCGGAGTTGGCGAAGCGCGGCTATCTCAATGAGCGCGGCAAAGAGTTTTCGCCGTCCTCAGTGCAGTCGATGCTGGCGTGAGCCGACATTGCCATTTTCATGGCGGGCCAGCCTTTTCACCGTCCTCGATCAGGTCGATGATACATTGGGGGTGCTATGTTTTTGTAGTGGATGCGAGAGAGGTACGGCTTCGGACAGCGACCTCGAAATCCGGGGGCCGGGGGGCGCTGGCGAAAATCCGCAAGCTGCGAAAGCAGAAGGTTAGCATCCTCAAGATCGCCAGCCAACTTGGCATCGGCACCAGCATCGTGCAGCGGGTCGTGAGCGCCAACTAAACGGGGGTACAACCGCCTGAACGGGAGAAGTGCACGGATGTCCTTGGTTCCTGACCGCTTGAAGGATTTGTGGCGCCGGTGCGAGGCCGGCGAGTTTAGTCCCAAACGGTTTTCGGAGTTGGAAAAGGAGGCGTTGGACGAATACCGGGCGCTTTGGCGCGAAGCGTTGGTCCCGCCTGGTGGCGGCGATTTGCGGGAAGCTTTGCTTGACGAGTTGCAGGAGTACTTTTCGATCGACCGAGCGACGGCAGAGGAGTGGTGCCGTGCGGCGGACAAGTCATTGTGCGAGACGTGGCGGGAATTGGTGGACGAGGCAAATCTCGGCTCAGTCGTGAGCTTTTACGATTCGAGCGAGATGTACATCTACGCGCTGATGTGGTGGCACACGCTGGAGAACGATGCGTCGCCGTTGAGTTACGTGGTCGGGCTGGACCTAGCGCGGTCGCGCGCAGGGCGCGGGTATTTGGATTTTGGATCGGGAGTGGGAACAGGCGGGCTTTTATTTGCGAAACACGGGTTTGCCGTGACGCAGGCAGATGTGAGTTCGACGATGCTGGCATTTGCACAATGGCGCGTGGCAAAGCACGGGTACGAAGGGGCGGCGATCGATTTGAAAACGGAGCAGTTACCCGCGGACGCGTACGATTTTGTCACCGCAATGGACGTGTTCGAGCATCTCACCGATCCGCTGGGAACGGTCGATGCGCTGGCGAAGGCGATACGGCCGGGGGGCTGTTTATTTGGGCGGTTCGCAGCGGAGCAGGACGAGCTGCGGCCGCAGCATATCGTTCACGATTTTGAGCCCACCTTTGGACGGTTGCGGGAGCATGGGTTTGAAGAGGTGTGGCGCGACGGCTGGCTTTGGGGGCATCAGCTTTTTCAGAAGACGCGTCGCGGGCACAGCGTGCGGTAAGCCTAGCAGCAAGTAACGCTGCTTGCTTGAGCGCGGAAAAATGTTTTCGCCGTCCTCAGTGCAGTCGATGCTGGCGTGAGCCAACATTTCCAAATGGGCGAGCGAGGGTTTCGGATTAAAATTGAAAAGTGCAGCTGGCGAGATTGTACTTTGGATTTTGTGTTTCATTGCAATTGCGGGCGCTATTGGCCTCATGTGGAAGGGCTAGAAACGAGGGTGCGTGCGAGACGGTCGCCTCACGGCGGCACGCAGTAAGCCGCACCCAGGCATTAACGCACCACCGACGATCCTAGAGGCTTGTTTGCATCCGCAAACAGTTATCCGAATGATCGAGCGGCTTGCCTCGACTGCCCGCTTCATCGTCGTGGGGTTTCCATTCGGGATGGCTCAGAGCGCCAGAGTCAGCACGCGATGGCAGACTTTGCGAGCATCAAAGGATGCTTCGGCGATTGCGCGGGCTGCCAGAGCTTCGGCCTCGTAATTTGCCATTACACCTTCAAGTGCGCGAATAGCCCCGCTCCTGTCGGTGAAGCGATGCAGACCCTTGTGGAACTGCGCTAGGCTCGCAATTCGGCCCGTGTCCTCCACGACACATGGCTTCCCTGACGCGAGATAGCAGACGGTCCGGTCACTGATCCAGGCGGTGCTTAGGCGACGCCCAAGAATTAATGAATCGGGGTGCGTCAGCGGCAAGGTGTAGTGGATTCCCGGTGGTCTGTGGCGAGTGTATTGTCACTGGATGATC
>JGI20191J14862_1000766_pt1 | contig 10690 bp, 8 predicted proteins | sample NGESurdeep092012_7_FD_14862 | JGI IMG/M metagenome (IMG submission 14862)
ATGACCAACCCGCCGGCATCCCTGCCGACCACCGCTCCGGCCGCTCCCGTCGTCGCCCCGGGCATCGACGAGGACGCCGGGCGGACTCTCCGCGAGCTCGCCTTCCTCCACGAGTTCGCCCAGCTTGCGGCCCAGGCACGCGACTGGGACGAGCTCATGCTGACGCTCGTGGAGCGGACCACCGAGGCGCTCCACGTCGAGGTCTGCTCGTTCTACCTGCTGGACCACGCAACGGGCCGGCTGACGCTCGCGGCGACGAACGGTCTTGACCGCGACCAGGTAAGCCGCGTCAGCCTGGCGCTGGGCGAGGGCATCACGGGGGCGGCGGCCACGGCGGGCCGGCCGATCGAGGTGCCCGACGTCCGGCTCGACCCGCGCTTCAAGTACCTGCGCGATTTCGATCTCGCGGGCCTCACCTCGATGCTCTCTGTTCCGCTCACCTGGAACAACATCGTGGTCGGCGTCCTCAACGTCCAGACGGTGGCCACCCGGCGCTTCACGCCGCGGGAGATCAACTTCCTCGCCACGATCGCTGCGCTCCTCGCCGGGATCGTCGAGAAGGGGCGTCTGCAGCGGGAACAGGAGCGGCAGCTCGGGGAGCTCCAGGCCCTTGACGAGGCTCGCGCTGAGCTCCTCTCCGTGGTCACCCACGAGCTGCGGACGCCGCTCTCCGTGGTCCGGGCGTACGTGGACCTGCTGGCCGATGCGGCGAGTGGTCTGACCGACGCGCCGGCACGCGCGTCGAGCGAGGACTGGCGCCACGCGGCGGTCGACCAGATCGGCCGCCTGGACCGACTGGTGGACTCGATCCTCGTCTCTGTCCGCGGGGAGGGGCTGGGCGTCCTGGCGCGTTCGCCATTCGACCTGGGCCGGACGATGGGCGAGACGGTCGAGCTCNTGCGGCCCCTGCTCCGCTACCACCGGCTACGCTGGGATCCCCCGGAGGAGGTGCTGATCGCCGTCGGGGACGAGGGTCGNTTCCGCCAGGTGCTCGAGCTGCTGCTGGAGAACGAGGCNAAGTACGCGCCGCGCAANNGGGGCGTCTCGATCGGCGCNTGGCGCCAGGCNGGCGAGATCCGCNCCTANACCACCGACGANGGGCCCGGCGTGCCNGCGGAGGACTGGGAATCGGTCTTCGAGGCGTTCGTCCGGGCCACCGGNCGNCGGGGCCGCGGTTCCGGGATCGGGCTCTACGCCGCGCGTCGCCTGATGGGGGCCATGGGAGGCAAGATCTGGATCGAAGGAAATGGTTTCGGGGGAAGCCGGTTCGTGGTCGCGCTTCCGGCCGTCGCACCGGACTGATGGGAGAGGACGGATGACGCTCGCGCACGCAGCCGGGCTGCGGATCCTCGTCGTGGACGACGAGCCGGCCATGGTCGGGGCGATCACGGCCCTGGTCGGAACTGCCGGACACCAGGTGATCACCGCCTACGACGGCGAGGCCGCCCTGCGCCGCTTCGAGGAGGAGGGCCCGGACCTCGTGCTCCTGGACCTGGCGATGCCAGGCCGCGACGGCGTGGACGTCTGCCGCGAGATCCGGCGAACCAGCCAGACCCCGGTCATCGTCCTGACCGGAGAGGCGGACGAGCTGGCCAAGGTGGAGGCGCTCGACGCGGGCGCCGACGATTACGTGACGAAGCCGTTCGGCAAGCAGGAGCTGCTGGCCCGGATTCGCGCGGTCATGCGGCGGCACGAGGCCGGCGAGACCCCGGCCGGCGGGTTGCACGTCGGCCGGCTGACCCTGGACACCGGGCGGCACGAGGCGTCGGTCGAGGGAACCGTGCTGGCCCTGACGCGCACCGAGTTCGCGCTGCTGGCCGCGCTGGCCTCGGCCCGCGGCAGGGTGGTGCCGCACGACCGCCTGCTCGCGGCGGGCTGGCCGGGCGACGCGGACCCGGACCCGCAGTGGCTCAAGCCGCACCTGGCGCGGCTCCGCGCGAAGCTGGAGGAGTCCGGCGCGCCCCTCCCCACGAGCGTGCGCGGCGTCGGCTACCGCCTGGAGGCGACCGAGGAGTAACCGCCCGCGGTAGCCGGGGTTCCGCGTCGACGCATGGCGGCGGACCGGTTGCGGTTGCCAACGCCTGGCTCGGCACATCCGATCCGCAACCGAACCGCCCCCTGATCGCATCCGGCCGGTCAGACGGCCGTCGCGATCCTCGCGATGTCCGCCGAGGAGGCGTCCGGCCTCCGACATTCGGCCGCGCTGCTGCGGGCCACGATCGACACGCTGGAGCTCGACCCGAGATAGGCCCTCAGGAGACTGCCGCGGCGGCAGCCTCCGCGCGCAGGGCGGCGTAGCCCGGCTTGATCACGGCGGTGATGAGGCGCAGCCGCCCGTCGAACGGCTCGAAGGCTGACTTCATGGCGTTGAGCGTGAGCCACTCCATCTCGTCGAGGCCGATCCCGAAGACCTCGGCCATCGCCGCGAACTCGCTGGAAAGCGAGACGCCGCTCATCAGCCGGTTGTCGGTGTTGAGCGTGACGCGGAAGCGGAGCCGCCGCAGCAGGCCGATCGGGTGGTCGGCCAGCGTCGCCACCGCGCCGGTATGCACGTTCGAGGTCGGGCACATCTCGAGCGGGATTCGCCGGTCGCGCACGTAGGCTGCGAGCCGGCCAAGGTGCGCGCGGCCCTCGTCGTCGACGGTGATGTCGTCCACGATCCGGACGCCGTGGCCCAGCCGGGCCGCGCCGCACCACTGCAGCGCCTCCCAGATGGAGGGCAGGCCGAAGGACTCGCCCGCATGGATCGTCGAATGGAAGTTCTCGCTCTGGATCAGGTGGAACGCGTCGAGGTGGCGGGTCGGCGGGAAGCCCTTCTCGGGCCCGGCGATGTCGAACCCGACGCAGCCGCGATCACGCCAGCGGACGGCCAGCTCGGCGATCTCCACCGACCGCGCGTACTGGCGCATCGCGGTGCAGAGAAACCGGACGAGGATCGGCCGGCCGGCGGCGGCTGCCGTCGCCATGCCGCGTTCGAAGCCGGCCAGGACCGCCTCCACGACCTCGTCGAGCGAGAGCCCGGCCGCCGTGGACAGCTCCGGCGCGTAGCGCACCTCGGCGTAGACGAGCCCGTCGGCCGCGAGGTCCTCGGCGCATTCGGCGCTCACCCGCTCGATCGCATCGCGCGTCTGCATGAGGGCCACAGTGTGGGCAAATCCCTCGAGGTACAGCTCGAGGGACTTCCGGTCCGCGCCCCGGGTGAACCAGGCCTGGAGCTCGGCCGGGTCGTGCGTGGGAAGGGCCGCGTAGCCCGCCTCCCGGGCAAGGTCGATGACGGTCTGCGGCCGGAGGCCGCCGTCAAGGTGGTCGTGGAGGAGAGCCTTGGGTGCGCGCCGGATCGTGCGGTCGTCGAGCATGGCCCGATGCTACGCCGACCCGGGAAGGGCAGTGCGGCCAAGGCGCGGGACGCGTCCTCGGCGCGGCCCCACCCGCCCCGCGGCCCTACCCGCCGACGCCGTCCAGGCGCGCCCGTGCCGCCGCAAGGGCTGCCGCCACGCGACGCGGCGCCGTACCCCCGATCACGTCGCACGAGGCGAGCGCCGCGTCGAGCGTGGCCGCCTCGCGGAGCGCCACGGGCAGCTCGGGGTCACCCGCCAGCCCCATGACCGCGGAGTCACGGCTCTCGGCGAGCGCCGCCACGATCATGCCATCGCCGAGCTCCGTGAGCGCGAGTCCCGCGGCCTCGGCGGCGGCGACCAGCCGACCCACCACGTGATGCGCCTCGCGGAAGGGGACGCCGCGCCGGACCAGCGCATCGGCGACCGCGGTCGCGGTCGTGAAGCCCTCGGACGCCGCGCGCCGCATCGCTTCCCGGTCGACGGCCATCGTTTCGACCATCCCGGCCATGACCCCGAGCGACGCCCCGAACGCGGCGCACGCCTCGAAGAGCGGCGGCTTGTCCTCCTGGAGATCGCGCTGGTAAGTGAGGGGCAGGCCCTTGAGGAGCGCCAGGAACCCGGCCAGCGACCCGACCACCCGGGCGGCCCGTCCCCGCACCAGCTCTGCCGGGTCCGGGTTCTTCTTGTTCGGCATCATCGATGAGCCGGTGGTGAACGCATCCGCCGCGCGCACGAACCCGAAGCGCGGGTTGGACCACCAGGTGATCTCCTCGGCCAGGCGCGAAAGGTGCACCATGCCGAGCGCGACGGCGAACAGCAGCTCGGCCACGAAGTCCCGGTCGGAGACGGAATCGAGCGAGTTCGCGGTCACGCCGTCGAACCCGAGCTCCCGGGCGGTCGACTCCCGGTCCAGCGGGTAGCCGGCGCCCGCCAGCGCCCCCGAACCGAGCGGCGACACGTTGGCGCGCCGCCGGCAGTCGGCCAGCCGGCCGCGGTCGCGCTCGAGCATCTCGACGTACGCCAGCAGGTGATGGGCGAAGAGGACCGGCTGGGCCGGCTGGATGTGCGTCATCCCCGGCAGGATCGCGTCGCCCTCTCGCTCCCCGAGCCCCACCAACGCGCGCTCCATGCCCAGGACCGCGGCGTCGAGGCCGTCGATCGTCCGGCGCGCCCAGAGCCGCAGGTCCGTGGCCACCTGGTCGTTCCGTGAGCGCCCCGTGTGGAGCTTCCCGGCCAGCGGCCCGATCCGCGCGACGAGCGCAGCCTCCAGGTTCATGTGGACGTCCTCGAGGCCCGGATCCCAGGCCAGCGTTCCGGCTTCCACCTCGGCCCGGAGCGCGCCGAGACCCGTGATCAGCGCCGCGGCCTCCGCCTCGTCGAGCAGGCCGGCGCGATCGAGCCCGCGCACGTGGGCAACGGAGCCTGCGAGATCGTCGAGCGCGAGCGCGCGATCGACGTCGATGGAACGCGTGAAGTCGGCGGCCCGCGTGTCCGTCTCGCCGGTGAATCGACCACCCCAGAGCCGCATGCCCGCCTCCCTTACCCCAGCGTCGGTGCCGTGAATGGTAGCGATGCCACGGGATCATCCTCGAGGACGCGCGGAACACCCGCGTGCGGGAAGACGGCCAGGGCCACGATTGCTGCCGCCACAGCGAGCGCTGCCGCCCCGGCGAAGAGGGCCGCGGATCCCAGGCCCGCGTACACCTGCCCACCCACGAGGTTCGCCACGAACGCTGCCACCCCGAAACCGGTGACCTGGTAGAGGCCCTGGCCGGTGGCCTGGAGCCGCGGCGGCAGGAGGACCGCCATCGTGAGGACGGCCCCGACCCAGAGACCGGCGAAGGCGAACCCGCTGACAAAGCGAGTCGCGACGATAAGGACCGGCGAGTCGAGCACCATCCACGCAACGAAGCAGGCCGCGTACAGCAGCGCGCTGCCGGCCATCAGCCCCCGCAGCCCGACCCGCGCCGCCACGGCGCCCGTCAGGAGCATCGCCGGGATCTCCGCGAACGCGGCCAACGACGCGCTGAGCGCGACGTCCGAGGGGCTGCCGCCAAGCGCCACGATGCGCAGGGGCAGGAACGTGAACCCGGCGATGATGGCGATGTGGATGAGCAGCAGGGCGGCCAACACGCCGCGCAGGCGAGGCTGCACCCGGAGCGCGACTGCCATCGAGCCCCCGTGCGACTTCCCGGACGCCTCCGCGGCGAGGTTCGCACGCGGAACATCCGGGGTGAGCCGCGCCGCGACCGCAAGCCCGACCGCGAAGGCAGCGCACAGGGCGAAGGCCGGCCCATACCCGGTCCCGTTGTAGAGGAGGCCAACGGCTGCCGAGGAGGTTGCGAAGCCCACCGAGGAGAGGAGCCGGACCCGCGCGTAGTCGCGAGCGTGGTCGTCGACCGCGTTGACCGCGAGCGCGTCGCCCAGCGGCCCCCACCCGGACTCGAACAGGCTGAACGCCACGAAGCAGGCGGCGACGGCCAGGGCGGGGATCGGCGCCCCCGCCAGGAGCACCGCGGCGGCCCCGGTCAGCGCGGCGATCGCCAGCGCGTTGCGGCGGCCAAGCACAACGTCCGCGAGGTGGCCCCAGGCTGGGACCGCGAGCGTGAACGCGGCTGCCGAGATGGCCGAGATCACCCCGATCTCAGCGGCCGAGAAGCCGCGGACGGCCAGGATGACGGCGGTGAAGGGGAAGAAGACGCCGAGAGACACCCCGTTGGCGAGGAAGACGGCACGAATGGCTCGCATGCGCCCGCAATGGTACGAGGAATGGAGGCGCCGCCGGCGACGGCCGCCGGCGACGGCCCCCGGCGACGGCCCCCGGCGCCCGTGCCGGACGCGACGGAAGCCGCGGACCTTCCCGCCGCGCCGGCCACGCGGCCCGCATCCGCGGAACGAGCGTGGCAGACTCCGCCAGTGAACCCGAGCGCCCCGTCGTCTCCCGACCTCGCCGTGCGGACCGAGGGCCTGGGACGTCGCTTCGGGGAGCGCTGGGCGATCCTGACCCGATGGCGATGAGTGAAGGCTCCCAGCGGGCCCGCGCCGGCGGCTCGTACTCGGTGCTCCTCGGCCTGCTCGCGCTCATGTGGGGTTCCAGCTACCTCTTCATCAAGATCGGGGTCGAGACCCTACCGCCGCTCAGCCTCGTCAGCCTGCGGCTGCTGGTCGGCCTTGCGATCCTCGTGGTCGCCGTCGTCGTCACCCGCACGCCGCTGCCGCGCGATCGCCGGACGCTGGGGCACCTGGCCATCCTCGGCGCCGTCAACATCGCGATCCCGTTCTGGCTGATCGGCTGGGCGGAGCAGCACATCTCGTCGGGGCTGGCGGGGATTCTCCAGTCGGCCGCGCCGTTCTTCACCCTGGTCCTGGCCGCGAGCTTCGTCCACGACGAGCACATCACCCGCGGCCGGGTGGCGGGGATCGCGGTCGGGTTCCTCGGGATCCTCGTCCTCTCGGCGCGCAACCTGGCTGACGTCGGGACCGCGGCCGGGGCCCAGCGCCTGCTCGGCGAGCTGGCGGTCGTCCTCGCCTCGCTTGCCTACGCGGCCGGCAACACGTACGCGCGGCGTGCCCTGCGAGAGGCTCGACCGCTGGTCCTTGCCACGGGCCAGGTGGGCTGGGCGCTCGCGATGGTGGTCGCGCTCGCGTTCCTGGTCGATGGCGGGATCACGTTCCCGACGGTGCCGGAGGCCGTGTTCGCCGTCGGCTGGCTGGGCGCCGTCGGCACCGGGTTCGCCTACGTGGTCTTCTTCCGGCTGCTCACCGGGTGGGGCCCGACGCGCGCCTCGCTCGTCGCATACCTGCTCCCAGTCGTGGCGGTCGTCCTGGGCGTCGCGGTGCTGGGCGAGACGGTCGACGCCACGTTCCTCGCGGGCGCCGTGCTCATCGTGGGCGGCATCTGGGTGCTCAACCGACGGGGTTGACTCGACCGTCGGCGCGGGTCATCAGCCTCCCTCCACGCCCCAGGCGCAGCGCGTNACGCCGTCCGCACCCGTGATCGTGGAGCGCTCGCCCATGCGCGGGCGACGACGACGCCGCCGCCGCGTCCATCAATCCACGTCGCGGCGCGCCATCCCCCANGCNCCGAGNAGCACGCCGCCGNCNGCGATGNCNAGGCAGGCGANGATCCCGANCGGATCCCAGGCGCCGACCATCGGCTGGCCAATGTGGGCGGTCAGGGCAAGCTGGTGGACCCAGTCGGGCAGCTTGAGCGGCGGCGCGATCAGGTCGATCAGGTACGTCGCCACCACCAGGAGCGCTGCGATCTCGGCCGCCAGCGACGTCCGCCACAGCCCGCCGACGGCGATGCCCACTCCGGCGATCGCGGCGGCATAGAGGCCGAGCGCGGCCGAACCGACCATCGGATCGCCAGCGGCCACGCCCCCTGACCCCGCGCCGAGCCCGATGCCGGCGGCGAAGAGGACGGTCATCACCACGATCGCCAGGAGCGCGGCGACCCCGCCCGCGATCACCCACCTGGCGCGCGCCGTCGGTGTCGTGAGGACCATCTCGAGGCGGCCCTCGGTCTCGTCCGACGCCCACTTCGAGACGAACGTCGCCGCGGCGAACCCGGCCGCGATGAACAGCAGCTCTGCGTACAGCTGGAGCCAGCCGCCGGTCGACGCGAGGTCGAAGCCGGGGAAGATCGCGGCGAAGGTTTGCGAGAGATTGGGGTCCTTCCCCAGCTGGCTCGCCATCGGCCCAACCAGCGACGCGATGAGCGCGCCCATGAGTCCGAGCCCGATCCCCCACGAGAGCGCGCGTGGCACCTGCTCGCCGAACGCCCGGCTGATCGGCCCGCGGACACCAAGGACCGCGGCTGGGAGGCCGGGCAGCGAGAGGCCGGCGGTGACCCCGAGGTCACGACGCACGAAGAGCTCGACCCCGATCGCGAGGAGGATGACAGCAACGATCCCCACGAGCCCGAGTGGCAGCCAGTCGTACCGGCCGACCAGGGCGATGTGGTCGGCCGTCCAGCGGAACGGGCTCAGGACCACGATGCCACCGACGTCCAGACCGTTGGCGACCCACAGGACGAGCATGACGAGGCTGGCGACGCCCGCCGAGCCGGCGCGACCGAGGAGGGGCGCCAGGGCGAACGCGAGACCGCCGAAGAACACGGCGAGGAAGCCGCACCAGAGAGCGAAGCCGACGGAGGATAGGAGCGGGATCTGGTCGCCGAGGGCCGCGTCGCCGAACAGCGTCGAGCTGCCAGTCGTCATGACGGCGAGGATCGCCATCGCGAGGCCCAGCATGGTCAGATGGGCGGCGAGCTTCTCGAGCGCGATCCGGCGCTTGCCAAACGGAGCCGCGGCGACAAAGTCCAGGCTGCCGCGGCGGGCCTCGCCGGCGAGAGTCGAGGAGAGCGCGAGGATCGACCACAACGCGGTGCCGAGGGCGAAGATCGCCCCGTACTTGAACGTCATGTAGCCGCCGAGCGTGCCGAGGCTCACGGGCTTCCCGAACAGGTTGACCATCGAGGCGGGGATGCTCCCGATGAGCTTGTCCACCTCGAGACGCGCAGCCGGCGTGGGGAACACGCTCGAAACGGCGAGGCCCATGACGAGCGCCATTCCGCCGAGGAGGCCCGCGGCGATGATGAAGGCGAGACGCGAGTCCCGGATCGTCTTGCCGTAGATGCTGCCGAAGCCATAGATACGGTGGCGGAACGGGATCGCGGGGAGCGCCGCAGCCACGGGCGGCGCGCCGACCTCAGCTGACACGGCTCTTCACCTCGACGGCCTCGCGGCCGTACTGGGCGAGGAACGTCTCCTCCAGGCTCGGCTCGCGGCTGACGAAGTCGAGCAGCTCGTAGCGGGCGGCGGCCTGGACGACGGGCGTGATCGGGCCGCTCACCCGCATCCGCAGGACGTGATCGTCGACCTGTACCTCGCTGACTCCCGGCAGCGCCTCGAACTCCGCGGCGGGGACCGGCCCGCTGAAGCGCAGCTCCACCTGGTGGTGGGCGAGGTCGCGCAGGGCGTCGACCGTGTCGACCTTGACCAGGCGACCCTCGCGGATGATCGCGACCCGATCGGCGGACTTCTCGACCTCGCTCAGGATGTGGCTCGAGAGGAAGGCCGTCCGGCCCTCGGCGATCAGCTCGCGGAGGGCCGCGAAGAAGCTCTGCTGGACGAGCGGGTCCAGGCCGGCCGTGGGCTCGTCGAGCATCAGCAGCTCCGGCCGGTGCTGCATGGCGATGACGAGGCCGACCTTCTGCTTGTTGCCCTTGGAGTACTCGCGGAACCGGCGGGAGGGGTCGAGGTCGAGGCGCTCGACGAGCGACGCCTGGTAGGCCCGGTCGACGCCGCCCCGCAGGTTGGCAAAGTACTCGAGCGTCTGGGCGCCCGTCAGCCGGTCGTACAGGGCGAACTCGCCGGGCAGGTAGCCGATCCGCCGGTGGATCGCCACCGGATCGGCCGAGGACTCGATGCCGAAGACGCGGGCAGCGCCGGAGGTGGGGCGGATCAGGTCGAGGAGCGTCCGGATCGTCGTCGTCTTGCCGGCGCCATTCGGCCCGAGGAAGCCGAAGACCTCACCCTGGCTGACGGCCAGGTCCACCTCGATGATCCCGCGGTGGCTCCCGTAGCTCTTGGTGAGGCGCTCGGTCTCGATCACGTTCATCGCGAAAACCCTCGACTGCGGTCCCTACCGAACACTACGCCCCGTGCGGCTCTGCGTCCCGGCGCTGCAAGGTCGGTGAGGTGGGTCGGCCCGCGGCCGCTTCCGCCCTCTCCTTCAGCGCGGCCAGCTCGGCCTCCAGGCGCGGGCCGATCCCGGCCCGATCCAGGCGCAGGAAGACGCGACCCACCCGCGAGCAGCCCTCGAGGCGGACCGAGCCGGCCACCCGCGTCCCGCCGGCGGCGGGCGTCAGCTCCCAGCGCCGCTCGCCACAGATCCCCCGGCCGTCGATGCCAACCCGGAACCGTCGGGCTGGCCGGGCCTCGAGGCTCTCCAGCGTGATCCCGACCACGATCGGCCCCATGCGGAAGCGGGCATGCCGCCGAGCGCCCGCGGCGGGCCAGTCCGGGCCGGCCGGGTCGAGATGTAGCCGGACGTCGCGCCAGGTCGGGCAGCTCGGGTCGTGGAGCGCGGCCCACACGACGTCCGGTGGCGCGTCCACGAAGAGGCGGCGCTCGACGGCCCCGCGCGGGAGTCGTGGGTGGGGACCCGCAGCCACGCTCATCGCCTCGTGGATCGGCCCGCAGTGTCCATGCCGGGATTATCGCACCGGCCGAGGAGCGCTCCGCGCATGCGCGAGGCCGTCGTCACATCGAGCGCGCGGGCCACGCTCGAGCTGATCGTCGGCGGCGGATGGCTGGCCACCCTCGCGGCGCTCGCGGTGGCGGCGG
>JGI20191J14862_1000767_pt1 | contig 10688 bp, 7 predicted proteins | sample NGESurdeep092012_7_FD_14862 | JGI IMG/M metagenome (IMG submission 14862)
CGCTCATGCGCGGCCTCGCAATAGGACGGCGACCAGGACAGCGCCAGCACGTAGAAATCGAATTGCCCGGGCGCGTTCTGCCGGTGGTCTTGCGCAAAGCTGCCTTGGGTTTGCCGGTCCTGCGCCAGCGCGACGATGGCGAAAATGAACAGGAAGCTCAGGGCAACGGCGGCGGCCTGCGCCGCCCGGCTAACGCGATGACGAAGCAAATCGCGAAACATTGGACGCCCCCATCACAAGGACACCGGAACAAACCGTAAATTGATTTTTCGCAACGGTTCCAGAAAACCGTAGCAGATCGGTGGGAACATTTCAAGAACAAAATGAAACAAACCAGGATTTGTTTGACCGGCCGGCTTTAGGGCTGCGCCATCTTGCAGGCCGGGTTATAGGCCCAGTTGCGGTCGAGGCCGACTACGCACCATTCGACGCCCCAGGTCATGCCGATCATGCCGGTATCCTCGCCGATCCAGTAATTCACCCGGTGCTGGCTCCCGTCGCTGACCGAGGCCACCGCCGTGCAGAACCGGCGCGGAATGGTTCCCTCCGCCCAGGGCCGGTAGGCGGTTTCGCGCACCCGCTCGAAGTCGAGAATTTGCAGGTTGGAGTTCCAGAATCGGCTCTCCTTCTCGGCGAAACGTGCGGAAATCTTGCCGAGCGCGGCCTCGCAGGGCGGCAACATGCCGCTGTAGTTCTGCCCGCTCAGATAGGAGTTCATTTCCAGCCAGTTCGCCGCCTGGGCCGGCGCCAANGTGCCAAGGCCAATCAAAACCGCGGCCGCAAGCAACCGGCTGTAACGAAGCACCTCAGCCATGACCGAACTCCCCCTGGACTTGAATCACTATATTACACTCTAACTGCTGCGCCAATCGCCCAGAACCGCCTGCACCAGCGCGAGCGCCGCCACCGCCGCGGTATCGGCGCGCAGGATGCGCGGCCCGAGCGCGATCCGTACCACATTCGGCCGCTGGAGCAGCGAGTCCCGCTCCTCCTCGGCGAAGCCGCCCTCCGGGCCGATCAGCACGGCGAGCGGCAAGCCCGCGCGCGCGGCCGCGGTTAGCGCCGCCACCGGGTCTTTCACCTCGGCGTCCTCGTCGCAGAACACCAGCAAGCGGTCGGCATCGGCAGCTCCGATCGCCGCCTTGAACGTTACCGGTTCGGCGACCTCGGGCAACGTCAAAATGCCGCACTGCTGCGCCGCCTCGATCACATTGGCACGCATGCGGTCGAGATTGACGCGCGCCACCTGGGTGTGCCGGGTGATCACCGGCTGTAGGCGCGCGGCGCCCATTTCCACCGCCTTTTGCACCAGATAATCGAGCCGGGCATGCTTGAGCGGGGCAAACAGGAAATGCAGGTCGGACGGGCGCGGCTGCTCCCGCATGCGCTCGCCAATAACGGCCGTCAGCGCCCGCTTGCCGGTGCTGGCGAGCCGGGCCTGCCATTCGCCGTCGCGGCCATTGAACAGGAGTAGCGCGTCCCCGTGCTTGAGCCGGAGCACGTTAAGCAGGTAATTCGCCTGGGCGCGGTCGAACGAAACCGCTTGCCCTTCAGCCAGCGGGGCATCGAGATAGACGCGCGGGGTGCGGAAATCGTAGTGCGGCATGCGTTAATCACTGCGGCTGCGGCCAGGCCGAGGCCGGGGCCGGTTTACGTTAGCGCATGATCCCGAAAAGTGGGTACCGGTTTTCGGAAAAGATCATGCGCCAGTAAAATGTTAGGGAAGCACAGCGGTTCTAAGCGGATAACCCTCTATTCGGCGGGGCTTTGGCGAGGGGCGCCGATTATACCTGGATTGCCGTGTTCCCGACGCATTCGGCCGGTTGGTATATCCGGCCGGTCGCACGCCAACCTGCTATAATGCGTGCCGGATCGGGAGAGGACCAGTTCATGAACTTGCGCCGGGCAGCGCTCATCTCCGCGTGCATGTCCGCCATTGCCGCTGCTCCCGCCGCGGCGCAGGCGCCGTGGCCGCAGCAGCAGCCTGCTACGGCGCCGTCGCCTCCTACGTCGCCATGGGCGCAGCCGCAGCCGCAGCAGATACCGCCTTGCGCCCAAGAATTCGGCAAGCTGCGCGATGAGACGCAAAAACGAGCCGCTGCAATCCAGGCGGCGGGTAAGCGCAAGGCGCCGCCCCAGGAGGCCTGTGCATTGTTCAATGCGTTTTCCGCCGCCGAGGTCAAGTTGCTCAAATTCGCCACCACCAACATGGCGTCGTGCGGCATCCCCCCGCAAGTTCCGGAACAAATCAAAAAGGGGCACGTCAGGACCGAAGACATTCGCAGCAAGGTCTGCCAGGCCGCCGCCGCGCCGCCGCGGCCGGCGGGGCCGAGCTTGAGCGACGCGCTCAGCGCTCCCATTACCGACTCCAATAACATCAAGACCGGCGGCGGCACCTTCGACACCCTGACCGGTACCCCACTCGGCAGCAAATGAGCGAGCAGGCCGGACGCGTCGCCGATGCGACCGGAAACTGGGTCGACGGTCTCGCGCCGCCATTCGCCCGTCCCTATTTGCGGCTGGCCCGCCTCGACCGGCCGATCGGATCCTGGCTGCTCTTGATGCCGTGCTGGTGGTCGGTGGGGCTCGCCGGCATGCGCGTCGAGCAATTCCCCAGCCTCTGGCACATCGTGCTGTTCTTCATCGGCGCCTTCGCCATGCGCGGCGCCGGCTGCACCTGGAACGATCTGGTCGATCGCAATCTCGATCGCCTGGTCGAGCGCACCCGCTCGCGCCCGATCCCCTCGGGCCAGGTGACCGTCGCCGAGGCCACCGCGTTCATGGTGGCGCAGGCGCTGATCGGTTTCCTGGTGCTGATCCAATTCAACCGCTTCACGGTGTTCACCGGCCTCGCCTCGCTGCTGGTGGTCGCGATCTATCCGTTCATGAAACGGATCACCTATTGGCCGCAGATCGTGCTTGGGCTGGCTTTCTCCTATGGCGCGCTGATGGGCTGGCCGGCCGCGTTCGGACGCCTCGATTGGCCGGCGATCGTGCTCTATGCCGGATCGATCTCCTGGGTGATCGGCTACGACACCATCTACGCGCACCAGGACCGCGAGGACGATCTCTTGATCGGCATCAAGTCGACCGCGCTGCTGTTCGGCGAGAACACGCGGCCGATGCTGGCGGGCTTCTATTNCGGCGCCGTGGTGCTGATCGGCATCGCCGGGCTCACGGCCGGCGGCCGGCTCATCTTCGTGCTCGGGCTGATCGCTTTTGCCGCCCATCTGGCCTGGCAGGTCGTGCGCCTCGACNTCAACGATTCCGCGCATTGCCTAAAGCTGTTCAAATCGAACCGCNACGCCGGGCTGATCCTGTTCGGCGCCATGTTGCTGGANGCGGTCTTCTGAGCCCGCGCGCTAATGAACCGCGGACCTGCGTTCTTCGGCGCGAATAGCTGCATCGCCGGCCGCGGCGGCGGCTGAGTGGTCGATCGAACGAGTGACTTGTGGCGCATCGTCGAATTCGCCATCGGCGCCGGGAACGGCAGAAGTCGCTTTTTTCGGGACCGCGGCGATCGATCCGGTCACCATCGCATCGCCGTCCTCATCTGCGACATAACCGTCTTGGCCCGGCACCGCGACCGGTAGCTTGTTCGCCTGCGTCGCCAGCGAGCCGGTATAGGCCGGCGCGCCATGCTTGCTGGCATAAACCGCGCGCGCCTTGGCAGCCACCACTTCGCCCGGGATCGCGTTTGGCCGGCAGGGATGGCTTCCGCTCGATCGCCGCATCAGGTCCACATGCATGTGGTCGTAGTGATAGATGTTGTAGCCGGGCGCCAGCACCGTGGTGAAGGTCTCGCAGGCGTGAAGCTGCACGTCGTGCAGGAAGCCCTGCTCTTCCGGCGTGCCGTGCCAGCCGTCCTTGACCGTAATCTTGCGCCCATCGGCGAGCGTGAAGCCGGCGATGTCGAGCGCATCGCCGAAGGCGTGCTCGGACATGCTCGATGTTCCCGAGCCGACCATCTCGCGGCAGGAATAGGATCCGATCTGCTTGATCTCGGTGACCTGGGTGCCGAACCAGTGCAAGGCCGCCGGCTGCACGCCCTCGCTGACCCAGCGGTCGAGCGCCGAGACCAGCGGACAGGCAAGCGTCGCGGGCGGCGTCACCGCCGCCGGCATGATCGCCGCACTCGCGTTCGGGCCGCGCATTGGTCCGAGCGATGGCACGGCGCGCTGCGGCGGCGGCTGATAGACCGGCGCGTTATAGGCCGGAGCGTTGCGCGGATAAGCAGGCACGGCGCGGCCGGGCGGCAGCGCGGCATCGTCGGGGATATCGTCGGGCTGCGCCACGCCCGGCGCATAGATCGACATCGGGCGGCCGGCGGGCGCGGCAGATTCGGGCGGCTCGATCGCCGGCGCATAGCGAGCCGGCGCCGTGACCTCGGGCCGCTCGGCCGGCGGCGGTCCCGGCACCCAGCGCATCTGCTGGCCTTGCACCGGCGCCGGCGGCGCGTAACGCGGCTCGCTCGCCGGCCAGCGCGGCTGCGCCGCGGATGCGTTGGGGATTCCTGCCGGCGGGCGCAGGTCGTCGGCATAGCCCATGGCTGTACCCTCGCCCAGCAGCGCCACCTTGAGCGGGAATTCGGCGCCACACATGCCCGGGCCTGCGATCGGCTGCATCTGCACCACGCCGGCGCCGATCTTGACCGTACCTAATTTGAGGCAGGTGACCTCGGCCTCGTGCCGCCAAGCCGCGCGCTCGCCTTGCAGGAAGCTGCGCCCGCAGCCGGCGAGCGCCAGCAACACGACCGTGCCGGCGAGATAGCAACGGACCCCACTCTTCATACTCGCAAAAATGCGGGCAGTTTCTTTAACGAGGCTTCAATGCTGACGGTGTGGAAATTCGTTAAGGATAAGGAATCGTTGCCAACGCATGATCCCGAAAAGCATGTCCTCGACTTGATCGGGGATGGGAACCGGTTTCCCGCCGTCGCGAAGCCCGCTTCGGCGGGCGAAGGAAGGTCGGACAAGATCATGCGCCCAGGAAGCGCATGATTTATTGCGCCGGCTTGATCCCCAAAATCTCGCCAATCGCCGCCACGGCGGCGCGCTGATCGGCGAGCGCGGCGGCGAATTCGGCCGGCGATCCCGGATTGACGACCTGCCCGGTGGCGCTGAGCCGCGCCACAACGTCAGGTTCGGCGGCGATGGTGCGAATATCCGCCGCGATCCGATCGCGCACCGCCAACGGCATGTTGCGCGGCCCGAGCAGACCGACCAGGCCGTCGAATTCCAGCGATTTGTAGCCCGCCTCCCTGCCGGTCGGAATGTCCGGCAGCGCCGCCGCGTGCTGCAGGTTGGTCAAGGCGATCACTTTCACTTTTCCGGCCAGCACGCGCGGCCGCATGATCGCGTAGGCGCCGACAAAGGCTTGGATACGCCCCTCGGAAAGATCGTTGATGGCCGTCACCGGGTCCTTGTACGGCACCTTCGCCATGTCGAGCTTTTCGGTTTTCAGAAACGCCGCCCACATCAGGTCGTTGGCGCCGGTCACCGATGCATAGTTCAGCTTGCCCGGCGCCGCTTTGATCTTCGCGGCCAATTCTTTGATGGTGCCGGCTCCCAGCGCGGTCGGCACACCGAGCGCAATCAACGTGTTGGTCACGCGCGCGATCGGCACCAGATCCTTGATGTCGTAGGGCAGCTTCTCGTGCAGGAGCGAATGCGCGGTGAATGTCGAGGCCGGCGCGAACAGCAAGACATGGTCGTCACGGGCGCCGATGACCGCCATGATCGCGATGAAGGCATCGCCGCCCGGCCGGTTTTCGACTATCACCGGCTGACCCCACTTGGCCGACAGCTTATCGGCGAACACGCGCGCGGTGATGTCGACGCCGGAGCCGGGGCCGAGCGGAATAACGAACTTGACCGGGTGCTGCGGCCAAGTCTGCCCACTTGCCGGCGTTTGCGCCGGCGATGGCGCGGCGGTCGATACCAGCGCGGCAAAACCGCAAAGNATCAAGGTTAGCATCGAACGCCGCGGGCTGCGCATGGATTTTCCCTGCGAAAATTTAGTTGGCNAATATGTGAACAGGTGTGGACGGCTTTTGTCCAGCAGGACCGCATGGCCGTCATGCAGTTGTACAGAGCCGTGGCACGCATGCAAATTTGCGCNGCNGGTATTTCAGTGGGCGGGAACGTGGGCAGTTTGCCTTCACTTGTCAGGGNATTTTCGCAAAATCGCAGCGGCCGGGAATTTTTGCACTGCCGCATTGCGTCGCACAACGATCTATTGTGGCGCACGATCAAGCGCTTGCTACCGCCATACCCGCCGCGCATGACTTGTCATGCAAATTTCACGTGATCGGCACGCAACCCACTTCGAGGCCAGCGCGTTTTCTGCTAGTCTTCGACCACATCAACAAGGGAGGCACTGCCGTGGACCTTACCTTGAGACTGAATGTGCTCGCCGTGTGCGCCGTGTTCGCTTTCGTCGGCGCGATCTTACTGGGGGCATTCTGAGTTCAAGAGGCCGACGACGACGCCAAACCAATAATTAAGGGCAGCAAGCCCGGGCGACAAATACGACACCGGAGAGCACCCCTCTCCGGTGTTTTGTTTTCCAATTTCTTCTGTCATGGCCGGGCTTGTCCCGGCCATCCCGATTCATAAAGCAAAGCGTTGCCTTCCTAAGCGGGATCACCGGGTCACGACGCGTCGCGCCGGCCCGGTGATGACAAGAGAAAAGTTGTGTGTCGGTAACTACGCCGCCACGATGCTGGGCGCGACGCGCCGATCGTAATTGAGGATCGGCGCCAGCCACTTCTCGGCCTCCGCCACGCTCCAGCCCTTGCGCTTGGCGTAATCCTCGACCTGGTCGTGCTCGATCTTGCCGACGCCGAAATAGTGGCTCTGCGGATGGCTGAAATAGAGCCCGCACACCGCGGCGCCCGGCCACATGGCGAAGCTCTCGGTCAGCTTGACGCCGATGCGCTCGGCTTGCAGCAGGTGGAACAGCGTGCCCTTCTCGGTGTGGTCGGGTTGCGCCGGATAGCCGGGCGCCGGGCGGATGCCGCGGTATTTCTCAGCGATCAACTCGTCGCGGCCGAGCGCCTCGTCGCTGGCATAGCCCCAGAACTCCCGGCGCACGCGCTGATGCAATCTTTCGGCAAACGCTTCGGCGAGACGGTCGGCCAGCGCCTTGACCAGGATGGCGGAATAATCGTCGTTGGCGCGCTTGAAGCGCTCGGCGACGTCGTCCTCGCCGATGCCGGCGGTGACGGTGAAGGCGCCGACGTAGTCAGCCAGCCCGCTGTCGCGCGGCGCGACGAAGTCGCTGAGCGCCTCGTTGAAACGGCCCTCGCGCTTGGACAACTGTTGACGAAGTGTATGCAGCGTCGCGATCGGCAAAGTACCTGACTTGTCGCGCGCCTCGTCGGCGAACACGAGAATGTCGTCGCCCTGCGCCTGCGCCGGCCAGAAGCCGAGCGCGGCGCTGGCCGTGAACCAGCGCTCGGCCACGATCTTGTCGAGCATGGCGCGGGCGTCCTCGTAAAGCGAGCGCGCGACCGCCCCCAATTTCGCGTCGTCGAGAATGGCCGGGAATTTTCCGTTCAATTCCCAGGTCTGGAAGAACGGCGTCCAGTCGATATAATCGACCAATTCCGCAATCGGATAATCGGTGAGCGTTTTGGTGCCGAGGAACGTCGGCTTCGGCGGCACATAGGCGCCCGACCAGTCGAGCTTGGGCGCATTGCCGCGCGCGGCAGTGAGCGGAAGACGAATTTTGTCCGCCTGCGCGCGCGCGTGCGCCGCCGCGATCTTGCTATATTCGCCGCGCAGCTCGGCGACATAACCGGGCCGCCCCTGCGCCGACATCAGCGCCTGCGCNACGCCGACCGCGCGGCTGGCGTCGTTCACNTAGACCGCCTGGCCGCGCTTGTAGTTCGGGTGGATCTTCACCGCCGTGTGCACGCGGCTGGTGGTGGCGCCGCCGATCANCAGCGGCAGCTCGAAGCCCTGCCGCTCCATTTCGGCCGCCACGTGGCACATCTCGTCGAGCGAGGGCGTGATCAGCCCGGACAGCCCGATGATGTCGGCCTTCTCGTTGCGCGCGGTTTCCAAAATCTTCGCCGCCGGCACCATGACGCCGAGATCAATGACCTCGTAGTTGTTGCACGCGAGCACGACGCCGACGATGTTCTTGCCGATGTCGTGCACGTCGCCCTTCACGGTCGCCATAATGATCTTGCCATTGGAGCTGCGCTCCGCGGCGCCGCCAGCCAATCGACGCTCTTCTTTTTCCTTCTCCATGAACGGCATTAGGTAAGCCACCGCCTGCTTCATCACGCGCGCGGATTTCACCACCTGCGGCAGGAACATTTTGCCGGAGCCGAACAGGTCGCCGACGATGTTCATGCCGTCCATCAGCGGCCCTTCGATAACGTCGAGCGGGCGTTTAGCTTCCTTGCGCGCTTCCTCGACGTCGGCCGCGATGAAATCGGTGATGCCATGCACCAGCGCGTGCGACAGACGTTTCTTCACCGGCCGCTCGCGCCAGGCCAGATCGACCTCCCTGGCCGCCTGCCCGGCGCCGCGGAATTTTTCCGCCAGCGCCAGCAGCCGCTCGGAGGCGTCGGGCCGCCGGTTGAGCACCACGTCCTCGCAGGCCTCGCGCAATTCCGGATCGAGGCCGTCATAGACCGCAATCTGCCCGGCATTGACGATGCCTAAGTCCATGCCGGCCTTGATGGCATGGAACAGAAACACCGAATGCATGGCCTCGCGCACGCGCTCGTTGCCGCGGAACGAGAATGAGAGATTGGAGACGCCGCCCGAGACGTGCACGTGCGGCAGGTTTTGGCGGATCCAGCGCGTCGCTTCGATGAAATCGACGCCGTAATTATTGTGCTCCTCCATGCCGGTGGCGATGGCGAAAATGTTCGGATCGAAGATGATGTCCTCGGGCGGAAAGCCGACCTGGGTTGTCAGAATGTCGTAGGCGCGCTGGCAAATCTTGGTCTTGCGCTCGAACGTGTCGGCCTGGCCCTTCTCGTCGAACGCCATCACCACCACCGCGGCGCCGTAGCGTCGTACGACCTTGGCGTGCTCGATGAAGGCGGCCTCGCCCTCTTTCATGGAGATCGAATTCACCACCGGCTTGCCTTGCAGGCATTTCAAGCCCGCTTCNATCACCGAGAATTTCGATGAATCGACCATCACCGGCACGCGCGCGATNTCCGGCTCGGCGGCGATCANATTGAGGAAGGTCACCATCGCCGCTTCCGAATCGAGCAGCCCCTCGTCCATGTTGACGTCGATCACCTGCGCGCCGTTCTCCACCTGCTCGCGCGCGATCGAGAGCGCGCTCGCATAGTCGCCGGCGGTGATCAGCTTGCGGAACTTGGCCGAGCCGGTGACGTTGGTGCGTTCGCCGATATTCACGAAGGGAATTTCCGGCGTGAGCGTGAAGGCTTCCAGTCCCGCCAGCCGCAATTGCCGCGGCAGCTCGGGAATCTTTCGCGGCGCCTTGCCGGCAACGGCCTTGGCGATCGCCGCGATGTGCTCGGGCGTGGTGCCGCAGCAGCCGCCGACCACGTTGACCAGCCCCGCTTCGGCGAATTCGCCGAGCAGCTCGGCCATATAGTCCGGGCTTTCGTCGTAATAGCCGAATTCGTTCGGCAGTCCGGCATTCGGATAGGCGCACACGAAGGTATCGGCGAGGCGGCCGAGTTCGGCGATGTGGGCGCGCATCTCGCGCGCGCCGAGCGCGCAATTGAGCCCGATGGTGACCGGGTTGGCGTGCTGTACCGAATTCCAGAACGCCGCCGGCGTCTGCCCCGACAGCAGGCGGCCGGAGCGGTCGGTGATGGTGCCGGAGATCATCACCGGCACGTCTCGCCCAAGCTCGGCGCTAATTTCGGAAATCGCGTAGATCGCCGCCTTGGCATTGAGCGTGTCGAAGATGGTTTCGATCAGCAACAAGTCCGTGCCGCCGTCGAGCAGCCCGCGGATTTGCTCGCCGTAAGCCTCGCGCAGCTGGTCGAAACTGATGGCGCGGAAGCCGGGATTGCTCACGTCCGGCGAGATCGAGGCGGTGCGGTTGGTCGGGCCGAGCGCGCCGGCGACGAAACGGCGGCGGCCGTCTTCCTTTTCCGCCAGCGAGGCCGCCTCGCGCGCCAGCGTGGCGCCGGCATGGTTGAGCTCGTAGGCGATGCCCTCCATGCCGTAATCGGCCTGGGCGATTTTGGTGGAGGAGAACGTGTTGGTGGAAACGATGTCGGCGCCGGCGCGGAAATAAGCCAGATGAATATCGCGCACCGCGTCGGGGCGGCTGAGGTTCAGTAGATCGTTGTTACCGCGTACCTCGCGGTTCCAGGCGTCGAAGCGCGCGCCGCGATAGCCCTCCTCGTCCAGCTTGAGCGCCTGGATCATGGTGCCCATGGCGCCGTCGAGCACCAGGATGCGCTGCTTCAGCGCGTCGGTGAATACTTTACGCACGCTCACTGCGCCACCTCTTGCGTCGCCGGCCGCAAGCCCAGCAGGTGGCAGATGGCGTAGACCAAGTCGGCGCGGTTCATGGTGTAGAAGTGAAACGTAGTGACGCCGCGATCGACCAGATCGAGCACCTGCTCGGCGGCGACCGCGGCGGCGATCAGTTTGCGCGTCGCCGCATCGTTATCGAGCCCGTGGAAACGCTCCGCTAGCCAAGCCGGCACCGAAGCGCCAGCGCGCGTGGCGAAA
>JGI20191J14862_1000768_pt1 | contig 10685 bp, 10 predicted proteins | sample NGESurdeep092012_7_FD_14862 | JGI IMG/M metagenome (IMG submission 14862)
GCGCGGGATATGTTCGTTGCTGAGTTGCGCGAGCATGTCGGCCTCGCGCTGAAAAGCCGCCACCGCCTGTTTCTGCGTGTCCGGGCTGGTGAAACTATCGACCATCTCGGCCAACGCACACGGCCGCGCGGCGAGCCGCAAGTCCTCGGCGAGATACACGAGTTTCATCCCGCCTCCGCCGAGCGGCTTCATCACGCGATAACGGCCGCCGACGATGGTGTTGGGCGCAATCATGCCTTCAATTCGAATCTAACCATCGCTTCAGTTTTGTGGCGCCCCGGCGGGGTTCCATGTTTATCGCACCAGCATGTCTTCGCGAAGCGCACCGGAGAAGGCCGCATTGGCGGCGCATATGAGATGCATCAGGAAGCCGAACGATAGTCCCCCAATAAGGTACGCGAACCATACGCCGAAAAACCACAAGATTCCCCGCAACGGTTTGCCCCGATAAATCTGGCCGACGCCGGGAATGATGCTTAGCACGAGCGCCAGCAGCGGGCTGAACCCCGGATCTCTGCGCAGCAGCGGGAAACGAGTTATCGGAGCGCCGCACGATTTGCAGAAGCTCGCTTCGGCGACGACGATCGGCTGACCGCATCGCGAGCAGAACCTCGGCTTCTCGAACTGCGCTTCAGCCACGGAAGGTAAACTGGGCGTCGCCGAACCTTACGCCGTCGCCGTCGCTCACGCGCGTTGGCTCGGTCACGCGCCGGTTGCCGACGAACGTTCCGTTCTGGCTGTTGAGGTCTTTCACCGCGAACACGCCGTTGGAATTTTCGATACTCGCGTGATGGCGTGAGACCGAGGAATGGCTGACCACGATTTCGTTGTCGAGCGCGCGCCCGATGCGGGTGACCGCGCCGGAGCGGACGGGGTAGGGCTGCCCCGACGAATCGACCAGGCTCGGCCCCTCGACCGTGACGTTCGCTCCCGCCAGCCGCGTGGCGACGTGCGCGGGATTCACCGCATCGACAGCCAGCGACGCCTGCTGGCGGGCCGGCGCCGACGTTCCGCGCAGATGGAACATCATTTCGTAGCCGCCAACATTGATTCGATCGCCGTCGTGCAGGTCAACGGTTTCGATTCTACTGCCGTTGACGAAGGTGCCGTCGTGGACCGCGAGATTCCTGATCACGTAGTCGGCGCCGCGCCGTTCGATGATCGCGTGGCGCGGCTGCACGGCGGGATCGCCGAACAGGCCGACCGGATTTTCCTCGGCGCGGCCGATCGACGCGCGTGCACCTTCGATCCGGTACTGGCGTCCGCGCAGCCGGCCCTGCTCGACCGTGACCCACGCGGCCTTGGTCAGCTCTTGCACCAGCCCGATGAACAATCCGATCGCAAGACCGGTGACCGCTTCGCCGAAGAACCGCGAAGGCAGGCCGCCGCCGACGATCGCGCCGATCAAATCGAAGCCGATTCCACCGACCGCTCCGCCTAGCAGTCCGCCCAGCGCTCCCTTGGGAACATTTTCCATCGTGAGCGTCGCCAATCCCACGCCGGCGCCCACCAGCGCTCCGGCGATTGCCCATCCCAGGAATCTTGCGAAGACGAGAGTTACGATCGAGCCCGAAACCATCTCGCCGCTGCCAGTTGGGCTCCAAGTAACGCCGCCTGCCGTGAGAACCCAGGTGAACACATAATTTCCGAAGTAAGTGGAGACCAGCGAGAGCAGCGCGCATATCGCGAAGCCGCGAATGAAGCGGCGCTTGGCCTCCGGCGTCACGCGAACGTCGGAGGTATCCACGGCCGTGATGAACGCACCGATCGCGCCCGCAGCAAACGCCGCCGAAATGTAGTACGCGACCATTTCGCCCGCCGTCTGTGCTTGGCCGAGATGAGAGTTGTGTGAGGCCAGCTCGACGGGGAGCCATCCGATCGCGCCGCCAACCAGGCCCGCAAGGGCCTTGAACGTCAGTTCGCGCCGGTTCAGAGAGTCGCTTTTGAGTAGAGCTAGAGGTGAATTCACGCCGTCCCCGGCATACGCATCCAGTGAAAAAGTGAAGAAGTTAGAAATATCATAGCCCGCAGCGGGTCGGTGGAAAACGCTCTGCGCAAACGGCGCGCCTTCGACGGTCGAGCGACGGGGCATCCGGTTCCCCGCGATTCCCGAACTTGATATTGAAGGGGTTGACAGTCGGCGATATCACCGCCGAGGACATTACCCAGACCCGCGAGGAGGCCCCCCATGTCACCATTGCTATTGATACTAATCCTGTTGTTGCTGTTTGGCGGTGGCGGCGGTTATTACGCCTACGGACCCGCAGGCGGAATCGGGATCGGCGGCGTTATTTTAATCATCCTAATCGTGATGCTTGTGAGCCGACGACGAATATGAGCGTCGATTTGTCGGTCGAAAGCGGTCTTGCGGAGATTGTCCTAAACCGGCCTGAGAAGATGAACGCGTTGAACGACGCGATGGCGGCCGAGCTGACCGAGTGCCTGGAGCGCGCGGCGTCGCAGGGCGTGCGCGCGATGATGATCCGCGGTGAAGGGCCGGCATTCTCGATGGGACGGGACCTCGCGGATGCCGACCCGAGCATCGAAGACGCCGCAGCGATAATCGAGAACACCTTCAATCCGCTGATCAAGCGAATCGTCGCGTTCCCGGCGCCTACCTTTGCCGCGGTTCACGGCGCGTGCCTGGGAGTNGGACTGGGGCTGGCGCTGGCATGCGACGTGGTCTATGTCGCCGACGACAACGANACGAAGATCGGTTCGCCGTTCGCGCGAATCGGCGCGGTACTGGACTCGGGCGGCCATTCGTTTTTCGTCTCGCGCCTGGGCGCCCATCGCGCGCTCGAACTCATCTACACGGGACGACTGCTCTCGGGCGCCGAAGCGGCCCAGCTCGGACTCGTCAATCGCGCCGTCGCGAAGGATTCTCTCGTCGCGGAGACCAGGAAAGTTGCAGCGCAGGTGGCGCTCGGTCCGACCGCGGCGTTTATGCAATCGAAGCATTTGGTACGCAGGATAGACGAGGAGGCGATGGGCCTGTTCGCGGTTCTGAATTGCGAGGCTCAGGCGCAAGGCGCAGCAGAGCGGACGGCCGACTACAAGGAAGGCATCGCGGCTTTTCAGCAAAAACGCTCGCCAAAGTTCCACGGCAAGTAGCAGGGGTGACCCCTGCACCCAATGTTAAAACAAAGATGCGGGCTTCGCCCTGTTAGAAGGGCAGGGGGCTGGCGCGCGCTCAGGCGCGGCGGCGGGAGGCGCGGGTCTCGGCCAGGCGGCGGGCGGCTTCGCCGATTGTGCCCGCTCGATGCCATCGCGAGTACTCTTCGACGGTGAGGCCGTGGGCGAGTTCCAGGGCGACCGACAATCCCGCGAGCACGAAGACTTCGCCGAGCACGCTGATGCGCGGCACGAGCCCGAGTCCGCCGCCTTCGTTGGGGACGGGGACGTGGATGACGAGGTCGGCGAGNTGGGCGAGGGCGGAATCCTTGTTGCCGGTGATCGCGATCAACTGCGCGCCCTGNTCGCGAATGGCGCTTGCGGTGGAGAGCAATTCGTCGGTGCTGCCGCTNTTTGAAATCGCGATGACGATGTCGCGCGGATTGACCTGTCCGAGGCTGCCGTGGAGGGTTTCGGTCGCGTGCAGAAAAGTGGCGGGCGTGCCGACCGAGCAGAACAGGCTGGCCGCGTAACGTGCGACGTGCTCGGGCTTGCCGACACCGGTGACGTGGACGCGGCCGCCGCGGCCGAGCGCGGTGCGAATAATCTCGACGGTGCGCGAGATGGCGGCGAGGTTCAATCCGGCGCGCATCGCGGCGAGTTCGGCAAGCGCGAGGTCGAAGAATTTTTCGACTTCTCCGGTCGAATCGCCGATGGCCGCTTCGCGCGGCTCGCTATCGAGGTGCGGCGTGGGCAAGGCGATCGCCTCGCCATAGAAGTCGAGAATTTCCTCGCGCACTTCGAATCCCGACGGAAACGCGCCAAGGCGCGTGACCGCGACCGCTCCGGCGGCATTGGCGAGCCGCCCGATCTTGTCCCACGGCATCCCGAGCCGCAGGCCGGCGAAGACGCCGGCAAGGAATGCGTCGCCGGCGCCGGTGGAGTCGATCTGCTTGACCTTGAAGGCGGGCACGCGAATGGAGGTCTCGCGCGCGGCGATCGCGCATCCCTTGTCGCCGTCGGTGATCATGACCGCGCGATTTCCGTAGCGGGTGCGAATCGCTTCGGCCATCTTCAGGGGATCGCGGCCGTTGCCGGTGACGATTTCGCGTGCGGCGGCTTTGGCGGGCTTGAGATAAGTCGCGAGTTTCAACGCGCGTTCGAATTCGGCGCGCGTGCCGAGCGATCCGATCGCGTCGGAGGGCGGCACGTCAACGTCGAGAACGGTGGGAATGGAATGGGTGCGCGCGAAGAGCAGAATTGCGAGCACGGTGCGAATCGGGAGCTGCGAAATCTCGGTCGAAACGAGATTGGCGCGGCGGATGAACGCGCCGTGGCGGTTGCGGACCTCGGTGGGAGTGAGCTCGCCGGTCGCGCCGCGCGCCATGTAGATAGCGCGCTCGCCGTTGGCGTCCACGAAGATGGTCGCGAAGGCGCTGGCGCTACCGTCGAAGGTCAGGTGATGGCGAATGCCGAGGCGATCCATCCCGTCGCGGAGGAACTCGCCGTTGCGGTCGTCGCCCATCTTGCCGAAGATGCCGGTTTTGAGGCCGAGGATTCGGGCCCATCCGAGATGGTTCAGGATCAGCCCGCCGACCTGCGTGCGTTCGATGGCGGCGCTGGCGGTATGCGCGCGGAGCAGAATTTTTTCGTCGGCGCGGATAATCCGCGGGGTGCGATAGAACAGGTCAACGACCATGCTCCCGCATCCGACGACATCGAGTTTTTCTTCAGCCATTGCTCTCAACCGATTTTTTTTGCGCCCGCGCGATCCCCCGAATCGTATTCGCTGACCCATCCGCGTTCCAGCATCGCGGCGGTGCGCTCGCGCAGGCTTAAGAATCGTGCGGAGAATTCGCGGCGCTCGGTGTCGCTGAGTGGCGGTGTGCCCGCGGCGACGGCGTCGCTGTCGATGACGCCGATTTCTTTTAGCGAGGCTTTAAGCGATGCGATCGTCGGGCGCCATGCCCTGGCGCCGCGCCGGAAGGTGCATGCGATGCGAAATTCGTCGATTGCATCAGAATACAACCGCATCAATTCGACGTCGCCCGAGCGNCAGACCTGCCATGCGCGCTGCCATTCGCGCGGCATCGCATTGGCNGGGCCGGCGACGACGCCGTAGGGACGGGTGCGCTGAGTGAGGTAGCGGTTCCAGTAGTGGCGCATGCGATCGCCGACGCCTTCGGGCGGNGCGAACAAATCGAAGATGAGGTAGGGGTTGCCGGCGTAGATGGCGAATTCGTGACCCGCCTTGAAGTGCGATGCGGCGCGAGTGTAGTTGCCGATGACGGTTTTGCCGGCGGTGACTTTTATTCCGCGCACGTATGGCAGCCGGCTCATCGCCTTGACGTCGCGGGTATGCAGGTGGGGCGATTTGCCGGGCGCGGCGATGCCGGCGTTGTCATAGAGGAACAGCGGAAGCATCCGGCCCGCGCGGTCGAACACCGCGCCGATGTCGCGCTCGACGAATTCGGCGGGATGCTCGAGGTCCTTGATCGAGAGGGGAGCGACCACGACCGCGTCGGCGCCGGCGCGGAGCGCGTGGGTGAGATTGTCGAGCGTGTCGCTTCGCGTATGCGCGGTGATGCCGGCCCATGCTTCGATTTTCTTGGCGGCAGATGCGCGCGCCCGGCTGCATTCCTCGATGGCGATTCGTGCGACCGTCTGGCGGCGCGGGTTGTCGATGCGATCCCATTCGCCGGTGGTGCCTGCGGCAAAGATTATGTCAGCGCCGGCGCCGTCCTGGAGCGCATAGCGAACGACAGCGCGCTGCTGGTCTTCGAGGATGCGGCCGCGGGCGTCGAGAATCGTGACGACGGGGACGCAGAGGCCGGGGCGCGGGATATAGTCGGCGAGCGAATCCACGGCGGCGATTCTAGCAGAAGCGGGGGAGGGCTGCTGCCCGGATGGGATCGGGGGGCGCGGCTAGCCGATGCCGAGTGCGAGATTGGTGATGAAGCTCCAATGACGCTCGTCGCTGGAGGCGAAGTTCTCGAGCTTCATGCGGATAGTCAGCTTGTAATTGCCGTCGCCGGAGAGGGCGGCGGCGGGAGGATTCTCGTACCAGATGCCCTTTTTGCAGACGTCGATCATCATCTGATCGATTTTCGCCTTGCCGGAGTGTTGTTCGAGGATGAGTTCGGTGAGCTTGCCGCTTTTGTCAAGTATTGCCGTGATGACGACGGGCTTGAGTTCGGTGGGCAGCTTGGTTCGCGAAATATCCTCGGTTTTCTCGGCGATAGTGAGTTGCACATACACGCGATCGAGTATCACTGCGGAAAAATTTCCGAACTTGGCGGCCTTGTCGTTCAGCAGGCGCACCGTGCCGGGATTTCTTTCGGTACCGACCTGGCGCGAGATGCCGGGCTCGGTCTCAAAGGTGCGGGGCCCGGCCGAGACCGCGGCTTGGTCGCGCAACAGTCCTTCGCCGGGGGCAGGAACCGCGTTGGCGCCAAGCGGATCGATGGGGGCGTCGGAGACGGCCGACAAATCGCTCAACAACTTCGGTTGCGGGCCGGCGTCGGGGATGCCCGGCGGCGGCTTGTCATCGGCGGCGCATCCTGCGGTGAGGATTGCGGCGGCAAAGAGCATGGCTGTGAAAAACCGTTTCCGTTGCGTGCGGCTCATTTGGATTTTTCCTGCTGGTTATCTTTATCCAAATCCAAAGCGACGATCGCCGGACGCGCATCATTGTAGTCGGCGACGAAAGCGTCGAACAGTTCCTCGCCGAATGCGCGTTCCTCGGCGCGAACCTGGTCGTTGTGTTTTTTCGCGATCGCATCGCCGATTCGCGCGAGCAACTCGAGCGTGGGCGAGTAATTCAACTGCGCCGTGACGCCGCCTGAGAAATCGTAAGTTCCGTTGGGGAGCAGGCGCGAGCTGAGGTTTACGTTCATGCCGCCATTTCCGGTAGCCAGTCCGCGCAGGAAGTCGCCGGCAATCAAGTCCATCATCTGATGTACGCCGGGCGGTGCGATCAGTTGCGGGACCGCGTCCATCCGGTTGACGAAGGTCACGGAGCCCAAGTCGCGGCGGTAGTCAGTTGCAAATCCAACGTTGGACAGGCCGAAATTCATCGCAAGACTGGTCACCTGCACCGACGCGAGAGTGCGGTAACTGCCGCGCGCGATTTCATTGAGCGCGATACCGGCGCCGGCTGGTTGCATCGCGTCGTTGAAGGGCGTGAGCAGGCCGCCTTGAATCATCATGGTGAGGCGGATGTGGCCGTGGTCGAAGGCCTCGCGCATCCAGAAATTTCCGTGCGAATCGAGAATCGCGGATTTCGCCGTCACCGCGGGCACGACTTTGCGATAGAAATCATATAGCAGCGGATATTTCCTGAGCGCGTCCTGGCGAACTTCGGCATCGACGTTCAAGAGCACGATGGGGCCGGCGGGCGAATTGAATTCGTCGAGCAGGTTGTTGAATTTGAAATAGTGGTCGAACTTCGCCGCGAGATGCGGCATCTGGCGGTGGAATTTGTCGAGCGCGGCCCGGTCATGGTGGTTGAACGCGCCGGGCGAGGAATCCCACGGCGGTCTCAGATCGCCGTGAACCTCGCGGAGCGCATCGGCGGATGCGTCAACGATCGCGCCGATGCCGTAGGTATCGATCATCAACTCGCCGGCGAGCGCGGCGGTGACGCTCGAAATGTTGGTGGGAGTGGAATCGGGGCCAGGCTTGAGGCCGAACACGCCCGAAAATCGCGACGGCTGCTGAGGGCTGCGCCAGCCGGGGGACAGCGTGTAGAGATAGCCGGCATCGATTGGCCGTCCGGCGACGCAAATCTGATGCGTGCCGTCGGGCTCGTCGCGCCACGGGATTGCGGGTTTCGAGTAGAGGGCGGCGGCGCGGATCATTGTCGATTGGCGCGGCGGAAGCAGATCGACGACATCCTGGAGCGCGGGGGCGAGCTTGGGATGGAACGAGATCTTGCGCTGGAAATCGAGCTGCCGATTGAGGATTGCGATCGCACGCGACGCGCGTGCGGGGCCGGGCGGCGCGAGATAGACGATTGGCGCGAAAAGGGTTCGGTCGTCGGGCGCGAAGCCGGGAGTTGGCGCCAGCGGGGGTTTGGCGGGCGTGGAGATTCGAGGCGGCGCAGCCGTGGCGCCCGACGCGGCGAATGTGGCAATCGGGCAGATTGTGATTAGAATTGCCGCGGTCAAGGCAGCGACAGCGATTGCGAGCCGAAAAGCCCGAAAAGGCGGTCGCGGCCGGCGAATTGTGTGCGATACCTTCGGATGGTATCCTTTGACACAACAGGGAAAAGAGTTCGAGACGTAAAAATGAAAGCTGGAATCCATCCTGAATACCGTCGCTGCACAGTAGCCTGTGCGTGCGGCAATACCTTCGAAACGCGCTCGACGCTCAAGGAGCTGCACGTCGAGGTCTGCTCGAAGTGTCATCCTTTTTACACTGGCACGCAGCGCCTGGTCGATACAGCGGGGCGCGTCGAGCGGTTTAATCGCAAGTACGGCATCAAGAAGCCGGCCGAAAAGACCGCGGAAACAGCCGCCGAGAAGTAGCATAGCAACTCCCGCCGCCTGCGGTGCGCTACGCACCCGGGTGCGCGGGGGAGAATCCATCGGCACGGCCGCATCGGCCGCGCCGTTTTTGTTTCAAGGCGAATTTCAGGTTATGGCTTTTTCGGTTCGGGGCGTGAGCGGCGATGCTGGATAAGGCAAGCGCAATAGAAGAGCGGGTTGCGGAACTCGAGCGCAAGCTCAGCGATCCGGCCACGCTGGGCAATCAGCGCGAATACGCCAGAATCGCCAAAGAGCGCGCGCAGCTTTCCGAGGCGGCGCATTGCGCCCGCGAATATATCCGCATCGCCGACGAGATCGCGGGCCACAAATCGATTCTCGACGGCGACGACGCCGACTTGCGCGAGCTTGCCAAGGCCGAGCTGCCGACGCTGCAGAAAAATCTTGACGCTCTCGAACAGAAGCTCAAGGAGCTGCTGACGCCGCGCGATCCCAACGACGAAAAGAATGTGATCCTCGAAATCCGCGCCGGAACCGGCGGCGAAGAGGCGTCATTGTTTGCCGGGGACCTGTATCGTATGTACACGCGCTACGCCGAGCGTCACGGATTCAAGATCGAGGCGCTGAGCTTGAGCGACACCGGGCTTGGCGGAATCAAGGAAGTGATCGCGTTGGTCAGCGGACGCGGCGCATACTCGCGGCTCAAGTACGAAGGCGGGGTGCATCGCGTGCAGCGGGTGCCGGAGACGGAAGGGTCGGGGCGCATTCACACCTCCGCGGTCACGGTGGCAGTAATGCCCGAAGCCGACGAGGTCGAGGTCAATATCAACGAGGCGAAGGACCTGCGAATCGACGTGATGCGGGCGTCGGGGCCGGGCGGCCAGAGCGTCAACACGACAGACTCGGCGGTGCGAATCACGCACATCCCGAGCGGCATGGTGATAATCCAGCGCGACGAAAAGTCGCAGCACAAGAACAAAGCGAAGGCGTTGAAGATCCTGCGGGCGCGCCTACTCGAGGCTGCGCAGTCGGAGCAGCAGGCGAAGATCGCGCAGACGCGGCGTTCGATGGTGGGGACGGGCGACCGTTCCGAGCGAATCCGCACGTACAATTTTCCGCAATCGCGCGTGACCGACCATCGCGTCAACGTGACGATTCATCAGCTCGACAATTTTCTCGACGGCGCGATCGATCCGATTATCGACGCGCTGGCGGCCTACGATCAGGAGCAAGCGCTCAGCGCGTAGCATCGTCATGAGCGAGGTGCTCGCGCGGCGCGCGTTGGAGGAGATAGACAAGGCCGCGCGCCGGCTCGCGGTCAGCGGCATCGAATCGGCGCGGCTCGACGCGGAACTTCTGATGGCTGCGGCGGCAGGGGTCACGCGTGAGGCGGTTATCACCGGTTCGATCGAGCTGTCACATGAAACACTAAGAAGATTCGACACGATGATCGCGCGCCGCGAAAAGCGCGAGCCGGTCGCGTACCTGCTGGGGCGCAAGGAATTCTACTCGCTCGATTTCGAGGTCAATCCTGCGGTCCTGATTCCGCGGCCGGAGAGCGAGATCGTCGTTGCGGCGGCGCTGGGGTTCATCGCCGGGGCGCCAGACGCGCGCGTACTCGACATCGGCACCGGGTCTGGCGCGATTGCGATCGCAATTGCAGTTAACGCACCGCGCGTGCGCGTGACTGCGGTGGACATTTCCGCCGACGCGATTGCGGTGGCGTCGCGCAACGCCCAGCATCATAGGGTCGAGGATCGCGTGACGTTCCGGCGCGCCGACTGCTTCGAAACCCTGGACGGAGGACCGGCGCTGGGATCTTTCGAGGTGATAGTCTCCAATCCGCCGTATCTGGATGACGCGGAGATCGCCGCTTTGGAGCCCGACGTGCGCGGCTACGAGCCGCGCGTTGCGTTGAGAGCGGGAGCCGGCGGGCTCGACATCCTTCGCAGAATTGCGGCGGGCGTGCCACAGCATCAGCATCTTGCGAGCGCTGGCGAGCTGATCGTGGAAGTGGGGGCGGAGCAGGCGGCGGCGGTCGCGAAGCTTGTCGAGGAAGCGGGCTTGCGGGTCGTCTCTGTGATA
>JGI20191J14862_1000769_pt1 | contig 10684 bp, 9 predicted proteins | sample NGESurdeep092012_7_FD_14862 | JGI IMG/M metagenome (IMG submission 14862)
GATACAAAAAGCCTCTGAGCGGCGTTTCCGCTGCTCAGAGGCCCTTTTTGTGCTGTGGGCGATACTGGGATCGAACCAGTGACCTCTTCCGTGTCAGGGAAGCGCGCTACCGCTGCGCCAATCGCCCATTCATGTGGGTTGCTCGAGGTGGAGACGGGATTTGAACCCGTGTAGACGGCTTTGCAGGCCGTTGCCTCGCCTCTCGGCCACTCCACCGTGGTAGTTCCACGCCTTCGCCGAAGACCACTGGCCTTCGGCGAAGGCATGAAGCCTTCGAGCGGACAACCGGGCTCGAACCGGCGACCTCAACCTTGGCAAGGTTGCGCTCTACCAACTGAGCTATGTCCGCGGGGAACGCCAACGACCAGAATATCCGTCGCTGTGCGTGCCTGCAGACATTAACTGATCCGAGGGAGCGGCGTCCAACTGCCCCCTTGTCGCGAGACGCTTTGAGTCAAACGCAATCTGCCAAGATGCAGGAGATTGTCGACACCAAACACTGCCGCTGACGGCACTTCACGCATAACCTCACGCAGGTGAGCACTCACGAAGTCACCAACCAGCCGCCTGCGCTTCCGGAATACAACGTCGTCCTGGCCGATCCAGCGCTGCGCGAGGGGATCGAGCGTTGGGGCCAGGAGCTGGATCATCCCGAGTTGAAGGCCCTCGGCGCGCTCGCTGGCGCTGCTGAAGCGCAGCTCTGGGGAGACCAGGCAGACCGCAATCCCCCAGTCCTGCATACCTATTCGCCACAAGGCGTCCGGATCGACGAGGTAGACTTCCACCCCGCCTGGCACCGGTTGCTGGACAAGGCGACGTCCTACGGCCTGACTGGGGAGCCGTGGACGAAACCGGCGGGCACCGGGGCTCATCTGCGCCGCGCCGCCGGCTTCGTCGCCTGGTCCCAGGTGGAGGCCGGTCATGGGTGTCCGGTCTCGATGACATATGCCGCCGTGCCCGCCCTGATGAGCAGTCCCGAGCTCATGGCCATCTGGACTCCCCTGCTGGCCTCCCGTGAGTACGACGTCGGCCTTCGGCCCCATGCACTCAAGAAGGGCGTGCTGGCGGGCATGGGGATGACAGAGAAGCAGGGCGGCTCGGACCTGCGCACAAATACGACCGCGGCCGCGGAAGTGGCTGGCGGCCCGGTGACGGGAGGGCAGACCTACCGGCTCACCGGACACAAGTGGTTCTGTTCGGCGCCCATGAGTGATCTGTTCCTGATTCTCGGACAAGCAGCGGCCGGGCCGACCTGTTTCCTCGTCCCCCGGGTCCTGGATGACGGGACCCGCAACACCTTCATGCTGCAACGGCTCAAGGATAAGCTGGGCAACCGTTCCAACGCCTCGGCGGAGATCGAGCTGGACGGCACCTGGGGCGTCCGCCTCGGCGACGAGGGCCGCGGGATCCGCACCATCCTGGGTATGGTCGCCGCCACTCGGCTGGACTGCGTCCTGGGCTCCTCAGCCACGATGCGCCAGGCTCTCGTGCGCGCGATCCACCACACGCGGCATCGTGGGGCCTTTGGCAGCCCGCTGGTCGACCAGCCGCTGATGCGCAACGTCCTGATGGATCTGGCGCTGGAGTCCGAGGCAGCCACCACGCTAGGTCTGCGGCTTGCTGCGGCTGTCGACGAGGGCGACACGGCGTTCTCCCGGCTCGCGGTCGCGGTCGGCAAGTACTGGGTCTGCAAGCGCACCGCGCCCATGGTGGCCGAAGCGTTGGAATGCCTGGGCGGAAATGGCCTGGTCGAGGAGAACGGTCTCGCCCGGCTGTATCGCGAAGCCCCGGTGAACTCCATCTGGGAGGGCTCCGGCAACGTCGTGGCCCTTGACGTCCTGCGGGCGCTCACCCGCGAGCCTGCCTCAGTGGCGGCCTTCGCAACCGAGCTCGACCTCGCTCGCGGCGCTGACGCCCGGCTCGACGCGGCCATCACCCACTCGGAGTCGGCCATGAACGCGGCAGCTCACTCCCCTGACCCTTCGACCGTGCAGTCTGGCGCACGTGCGCTGGTCGAACAGCTGGCGACCACGCTGCAGGCCTGTCTCCTGACGCGTTTTGCACCGGCATACGTCTCGGAGTCCTTCGTGGCGAGCCGTCTAGACGGGGCTCACGGGCACACATTCGGCACCCTGGGGAGCGACCTCGTCAACGCCTCGGCAGGCGAAGTGATTCAGCGCACGTTCCCTGATTGAGCAGCGGGTTGTGTCCTGGGGCCCGCGACAGGTCAGAATGGGTGTTCCGAATGGCCGAATCCCCGACTGCGACAAGGACCTCATGAACCCCCTCTGGCCGGGCCATCCCTACCCCCTGGGTGCCACGTTCGACGGCAGCGGCGTCAACTTCGCCCTGTTCTCCGAAGTTGCCGACAAAGTCGAGGTCTGCCTCATCGCCGACGACGGCACCGAGACTCGGGTCGAGCTGACCGAGGTCGACGGACATGTGTGGCACGGCTACATCACCGCGATCGAGCCCGGGCAGCGCTATGGCTTCCGGGTTCACGGCCCCTTCGACCCTGCCAACGGTCATCGCTGCAACCCCGCGAAGCTGTTGCTCGACCCGTACGCCAAGGCGATTGACGGCCAGATCGACGGCGACGGGTCCCTGTACTCCTACTACCTCAGCGCCCCCGCGAAGTTCAACAAGGCGGACTCGCTGGGTCACACCATGCTGTCCGTGGTAGTGAACCCGTTCTTCGACTGGGGCCACGACCGGCCGCCTCGTCACGAGTACCACAACACCGTCATCTATGAGGCTCACGTCAAGGGCCTGACCATGACCCATCCCGGTGTTCCCGAAAGCATTCGCGGAACGTATGCCGCAATCGGTCACCAGGCGATCATCGAGCACCTCACCGGCCTGGGAGTGACGGCCATCGAGCTGATGCCGGTGCACCAGTTCGTTCAGGACAGCACGCTGAAGGATCAGGGCCTGACGAACTACTGGGGCTACAACACCATCGGGTTCCTCGCTCCGCATGCGGCCTACGCCGCCACGGGATCGCGCGGTCAGCAGGTGACCGAGTTCAAGTCCATGGTGAAGACGCTGCACGAGGCCAATATCGAGGTCATCCTCGACGTCGTCTACAACCACACCGCCGAGGGCAACGAGAAGGGCCCTACGATCGCCTTCCGGGGCATCGACAACGCCGCCTACTACCGCCTCGTCGACGAGGACAAGTCGCGCTACTACGACACCACAGGCACCGGCAACAGCCTGTTGATGCGCAACCCCCACGTCCTGCAGCTGATCATGGACTCACTGCGCTACTGGGTCGACGAGATGCATGTTGACGGGTTCCGCTTCGACCTGGCGGCAACCCTGGCGCGCCAGTTCCACGAAGTGGACCGACTCTCGGCGTTCTTCGACATCATTCAGCAGGATCCGGTGATCTCCCAGGTCAAGCTCATTGCCGAGCCGTGGGACCTCGGCGATGGCGGCTACCAGGTCGGCAACTTCCCGCCGCTGTGGACCGAGTGGAACGGCAAGTTCCGCGACACTGTGCGCGACTTCTGGCGCGGCGAGGCTGCGTCCCTGGGCGAGTTTGCCTCTCGTCTGACAGGATCCAGCGACCTGTACGAGCACTCGGCCCGGCGCCCGATCGCCTCGATCAACTTCGTCGTCGCGCACGACGGTTTCACCTTGCGGGACCTTGTGTCCTACAACGAGAAGCGCAACGACGCCAATGGGGAGGGCAACAAGGACGGCGAGAGCCACAACCGCTCCTGGAACTGCGGGGCCGAGGGCGAGACCGATGACGCGGCCATCAACGCCCTGAGAAGGCAGCAACAGCGCAACTTCCTGACCACGCTTCTGCTCAGCCAGGGTGTCCCGATGATCGCCCACGGCGACGAGATCGGCCGAACCCAGCGTGGCAACAACAACGTCTACTGCCAGGACAACGAGCTCGCCTGGATTGACTGGAAGCTCGCAGCGAGCGAGACACATCTGCTGGAGTTCACCAGCGCCGTGGTCTCACTTCGCCAGGAACATGCCGTATTCCGCCGACGTCGCTTTTTCGCCGGCGACGCCGCCCACGGCGGCAAGAGCGTCCTCGGAGATATCGAGTGGTTCTCCTCGGACGGCACCGAGATGGATGAGAGCGACTGGCTCAACGGTTATGCCCGTGGCCTCATGGTCTTCCTGAATGGTCAAGCCATCCCTGAGCCAGACGCTCGCGGAGAGCGCATCCTGGACTCCGACTTTCTGCTGCTCTTCAATGCCCACAGCGCCCCGGTCGACTTCGCCCTGCCGCCAGCAAAGTACGGAGCCGGGTGGCGCGTCCGCCTGGACACGAGCATGGAAGAGCAGTCGAGCCTCACCGACCAGGACTGGATGGCCGCGACCTCCCATGCGGTCGCGGGCCGGTCCATCGTCGTGCTCGAGTCAGAGCCGGCCGCCAAGAACTGAGCGCCCCCAAGGACGCCCAGTGTTGGCTTCCGTCAAGCTCAGATCGCGCTGGCCGCGGCGAGGCTGGCCGCGCGGGCCTTGCGGCGTTTCAGAGTGCGGCGTTCGTCCGAGGACAGTCCACCCCAGACCCCGGAGTCCTGGTGGGCTTCCGTGGCCCACTGCAAACAAGTCTCAATCACCGGACAACGACCGCAGACCTTTTTTGCCTCTGCGATCTGAAGGAGCGCGGGGTACGCCGTCCCGACCGGGAAGAACAGTTCTGGAGCCACATCCAAACAAGCGGCGCTGTCGCGCCACGCCACTACGATCGGGCGCCTCGACCCGATGTGGTGAGGCTCGAGGTCATGCTGGTCGGTTTGGGCGGTGCATGGTTCGGTGTCACTGTGCTCCTTAGGTGGTACATAGGTGGCGCAGGAGTGGTGGTGAAGCGGTCGCGCAGGAGTTGATCGTGCAACTTCATGCAACTCCTGAGAATGGTACTCACCTAGTGTTATCGGCGCGTGTTCAAAACCGGTTTAGCCAAGGATTCGTCATCTGATCAGCGCCCGCCAACGCCGGAGACAAGATTCTCGGCTGGGCCGGCGGGCCTCAGCCCGCTAATGACCCGCCGAAGATCTGCCCGGCGAGCAGCGACTTTCCACCAGAGTGAGCACGAGATAGATCTTCTCGCCGTTGGTGCAGTCCGTCCATCTGTCGGCGCCGCGGTACTGCAGCCACTGGCTGAGCCCCGAAGCTGAAGAACAGAACGATCTGGGCGACCACGATTGCGTATATGAAGCCGGGCACACTCTTGGCCCCGATGATGTTGAGCCAGATCGAGATCCACGGGACCAGGGCTCCGGACATAGTGCGCGCCGAGTCGGCAGTGTTGACCGTTTGACCTGGGGGTTTGTAGTTACGGGGACGCTGCTTCTCGCCTGGGGTGCGTCTTAATTGATGTGATGGTGAAGTGCGCCGTTGAGATGGCGAACGACGACGATCATGAGGATCAACTGCCACCGGATGGGCCATAACCGCTGCTCACGGCTGTGTGTGCACGTGAGTGACAACCAAACCCGTTACCGGGCACCGCCCCTGCGAGGTCAAAACTCGCTTCGACCACTCAAGAATTATGACGCCATGTCTGGAGTCCTGGGGACAGGGCCGACGATCGCCTCGAACCAGAAAGACATCATCGTGGTGTCGTGCGCCCCGGCGGGTTAATCCGCTCCTGGATCCAATCGAACAGGATCATCCCGGCATTGGCGCCGGCGACGGCTTTGATACTCGTGATGCTCGAGTTGAAGCCAATCAGGATGTCCACCGACGTCGCGCGCAACGAGTACTCGACTCTCCGGAGCCGGGCGATCCCGCCCAAGAGGTCGTGCTCGTAGGTGCTGCGACACGCGGTTGCGGTCATCAGATGGTCGAGCACCGCCATGGCAAAGAAGACGGCAACGGCCCACCCGATCCGCACATCGAAGAGAACACTGGGGGCTGGGACGGGGCTCCCGGGGGGGCCCCGGGGATGGGCGAGGTGCCGGCGAGGGCGAAGCTGCCAGCCAGCACGACGACCGCCGCCGCATGGGCGGAGTGCAACGGCGTGAGCCCAAGGTTGCACCTGCGCACGACCGCGAGCCGCCAGTGGCCATCGGCATGCTTTCGCTCTGCAGACTCGCCAGGTGAAAGGTCCTCTTCCTGACAGATATCAAGGGAAGTCGACCATTGACCCTCAGCCGTGTTAGCGACCAGTCGGAGCTACTGGTGAAAGGATTACCGCCATGCGCGTGCTGCTCACCCCCGACGACCTCGGCCGCTGGTCCCCCGGACACAACGGGGACATGGACTCCGAGGCACTTGCCCTCGCCTACGCCTACCCCCAGCTCTCCGCAGAGCAGACCTGGGTCAGGGCCAACTTCATCTCGACCTTGGATGGCGCCGCGACCGGCGACGACGGACGCTCAGGGTCTATCAACACCGGGGCCGACCGCGAGGTCTTCGCACTCTTGAGGGCGTTGTGCGATGTGGTCCTGGTCGGAGCCGGAACGGCACGGACCGAAGGGTATAAGCGGGCCACCGTCAGGGACCCATGGCGGTACCTGCGCCAAGGACGGTCCGCGCATCCTGCCACTGCGGTGTTCAGCCGCTCAGGCAACGTCCCGCCCGGGCTGAGCCAGGCCCGCGAGGACTCCGGTGAGGTCCTTTTGATCACCTGCGAGCACGCAGGAGCTCAGGCGATCGACCTCGCCCGCAGCACGTTGGGTGAGGAAAATGTGATCGTCCAGGGACAAGAAAGCGTCGACATGGCAGCTGCGGTGGACTCCCTTGCCCTTCGAGGACTGCGGCGGATCCTCTGCGAAGGTGGCCCTCATCTCATGGGTGACCTCACCGCTTCGGGCCGCCTGGACGAACTCTGTCTCACCATTGCCCCAACCCTGGTCGCCGGCGAGCACCCCCGCATCACTGCCGGCGCCGCGGTGACGGCAAACCTCATGCCCCGGCTCCTGATCGAGTCGCAGGGCACGATCCTTGGGCGCTGGGTCCGCCCTGAGGTCAGGCAGGCCCGGTCGATTCATTCAGAAACCCTCAGGTCCCAGTAAGGGCCGGCAAACCCAGGGGCGGCGGAAGTGATGCACAACCCCCCGGGGACTCACCTACCCAAGGGCGCGGTACTTTGCAGCCCTGCCCGAGCGCAACCAGGAAGCACATTCATGGACAAAGTCGTCACCAGCCCAGCCGAAGCGGTCATCGGGATCATCAACGGCTCATCACTGGCGGTAGGTGGATTTGGCTTGTGTGGGGTCCCCAGCGTGCTCATTGAGGAGCTTCATCGCAACGGTGTCACCGATCTTGAGGCATTCTCCAACAACTGCGGGATGGGCGACTGGGGTTTGGGGATCTTGTTAAAGAGCAGACAGCTCCGCCGGGTGGTCGCCTCCTACCTGGGCGGGAACAAGGAGTTCGAGCGTCAGTTCCTGCGGGGTGAGCTCGAGGTCGAGCTCACCCCGCAGGGGACACTGGCCGAGAAGCTGCGGGCCGGAGGGGCCGGCATACCGGCGTTCTACACGGCCACCGGGGTCGGAACCCAGGTCGCCGACGGCGGTGTGCCGTGGCGCTACGCGCCCGACGGGTCGATCGCCAATGCCTCCCCGCCCAAAGAGACCCGCGAGATGGACTGGAACGGCCAGAGGCTGACCTTCGTGCTGGAGCACGCGATCACCACCGACTTCGCCCTGGTCCGGGCCTGGAAGGGCGACCGGCAGGGCAACCTGGTCTTCCGCCAGTCCGCGCGCAACACAAACCCGTTGGCGGCGATGGCGGGGCGGGTCACGATTGCGGAGGTCGAGCACCTGGTCGAGCCGGACGAGATCGATGCCGACGCGGTGCACCTGCCCGGCATCCATGTCCAGCGGGTCCTGCCACTGACACCGGAGCAGGCAGCCGACAAACACATCGAACATCGCACCGTCCAGCCGGCCTCGATCCCTTCAGTAACGTCATCCCTTCAGTAGGCCTCGGGTTACTCGCTCAGGAACCCACGCACGACGGCATCCCATCGCTCCGGGTCGACATTCCATTCCTTGGTGTGTCGTGCCCGCTTCCAGGGCTCGAAGCGAACCAGGTCAGGACGCTTGGCGGCCAAGGAGATCGACGGCCCCACAGGAACGAACTCGTCGTCAAGGGAATGGATGAGCAGGGTGCGGTGCTTCAGCTCGCCCGCCCGGGTCTCCCAGTTCGTCAGAGCCACGTCGATGGGCTCGTGCACGCCGACGAGACGGCGCGCCCACCGATGGCCGATCAGTGAACGGCTCAGACTTCCGATCGGGCCGGGGATCTTGTTCAACGCTCCGTGGTGACGCAGCACGTCGGCCCAGTCGATGACGGGAGCGTCCAGAACGACGGCTTTCACCCGATCCGAGAGCCACGAACGATCCAGGGTCTGCAGGACGATCGCACCGCCCATGGACCACCCGAACAGGACGATCTCCTGTGCGCCCGCGTCGACCGCATGCAGGAGTGCGGCCTCGCAATCGCGCCACTCCGAAAGCCCCAGGCTGTATCTGCCGTCCGGGCTGGGTGGGGCGCCGATGTCGTTGCGATACATGGGTATCAGAGCGGTAAAACCGAGGTCATGAAGCACTGGCACCGCTCGGAGGCACTCCCCCCGCTCCGCTCCCCTGCCGTGGACAAGGATCGCCCAACGGTCCGTGGCACCGCCGGTCGCCGGCATCTGCGGGTCCGCTGGCACCTCCCAGGCCGCAAGCATCCCGAGCTCGGATTCGATCTGCACGTCACGCGCCGGTAGTCCCAACGTCTCCTGGGGGTTGCCGACGTTGTAGTAGTACTGGTTCCACCGAGCTGGGCCGACGCCTAGCTCGCCGACGTCCACGCCCTCGAGCACCCGCCGGACGCGGCCCGACTTCTGATCCAGGTCCAGGACCGCGCCCACTCTGGCGTGGCCGCTACCCCCGTCGAACCAAAACCCGAATCGACCGGGTTGCTCTGTCTCAGGTGTCAGCCCCAGGGTCACGCTGTCGTCCTCGATCGCCAGGATCTGCGTGTCGTCCGGCCTCAGCCGATCCGGCGTCAACACCCTGCGGGCGAAATAGGTTGCAGCACTGACGGCTCCGGCCGCGGACAAGGCGGCTGCGGCGAGGCTCACCGCACCGGCCGCGACGAGACTTTTTGGGGGAACGCGACGATTTGATGGCACAAAGCATCGTCGCAGGTTCAGAATGCATCCGTGGACCTGCCCATCACGCTCCCTGTCTCGCCCATGCTCGCCAAGGCCGTCGTCGGGGTGCCTGACCCCGACTCTGTCGCGGGAGGCCTGGCTTATGAACCGAAATGGGATGGCTTCCGCTGCATCGTGCTGCGCGACGGCGACGAGGTGGATCTGGTCAGTCGCGGCTCCAAACCGCTGACCCGCTACTTCCCGGAAGTGGTTCGAGCGGTCCTTGAACATCTGCCGCAGCGATGCGCCATCGACACCGAGATCGTCGTCCGCAAAGGCCCGCCCGGCGCACAGCGACTCGATTGGGAGAGCCTGTCCCAGCGCATCCACCCAGCGGACTCCCGGGTCCGACGCCTTGCCGCCGAGACTCCCGCCGAGCTCATCTGCTTCGACATTCTGGCCCTGGGCGACGACGACCTGACTGGCATGCCGTTCGGCGCCCGCCGGCAGCGGCTGGAGTCCGTGCTCTCCAACCTCCCGGTTAACGCTCCCATTCACCTGACCAGGACTACCAGCGATGCCGTCATCGCCCGGGACTGGTTCGAGCGGTTCGAAGGTGCCGGCCTGGACGGCGTGGTCGCCAAGGCCCTGGCCGCCCCGTACCAGCAGGGCAAGCGCGCCATGTTCAAGATCAAGCACTCCAGGACTGCCGAGGCGGTGGTCATTGGTTACCGGGTCCACAAGTCGGGAAGTGGGGTCGGCTCAGTTCTGGTGGGTCTGTATGACGAGCATGGCACCCTCTACCCGGTGGGTGGGATCTCAGCGTTCACCGATGCCCGGCGTCTGGAGCTGGTTGAGGAGTTCGCGCCTCTGGTGGTCACCGACGACCAGGGGGATCCGGTCAAAGGCTCAACGGACCGCTCCCGGTTCAGCGCCAACAAGGACACAAGCTTCGTCAGGTTGCGGCCGCAGCGGGTGGTCGAGGTGAAGTTCGACCAGATGGAGGGCCCACGCTTCCGTCATACGGTGACTTTCCTGCGCTGGCGCCCGGATCGCGAACCGCAGTCCTGTTTGAGCGAGCAGGTCGACCGGCCCATCGCCTACGACCTGGACGCCGTCCTGGCGCGCTGAGACATCCGCCACACCGTATCGACTCATACATGGCGTTTCACGGGCGATGGGACTAGACACAGCAGGACGACTCCGGCACACGGATGAGCTTGGACTGTGCCTGGATCGATGACCAACCGAAGGGAGCATGCATCATGATGGCGCCGGACCGCATTAACGTGCACACCTGGCCCTCACCGCCTCCGATCACCTGTCAGCCGTGGTGCGAGGCCAGTGACGGACACCCCAACATGAGGTTGCGCGAGGACCAGTGCTGTTTCGGCATCGAGCACCGAGTGCCACTGTGAAATGAGCCGACCGAGCTATTCGGTGAGGGAAGCACCGAGCAGCAGTACTCAACACGTACTTGATGCGGATGGTCGACGACCCAGAGCCGCGAGTGTTCATCGGCCACAACGAGGCACCCGGCAGGCCGGCCACTGCGGATGAGGCACGACGTTTGCCCACGAGATTCTCGCGCTCGTCGACGAGCTGGACCTCTGACCTCTG
>JGI20191J14862_1000770_pt1 | contig 10681 bp, 9 predicted proteins | sample NGESurdeep092012_7_FD_14862 | JGI IMG/M metagenome (IMG submission 14862)
GTCAAGTGGGCCTGAGCTGCCCAGCCTTCCCAGTCCGGTCCGCACGGCAAAGGGACCCGCTCAGCAGCACGGCCGCCGCCGTGCCCAAACCCTCCGGCGCTCGCAACCACGAGTGCGGGGGTGACGTGCTGCCCCGCCCCCCCCGGCCAGCAGGATCGCCGCACCTTGCACGATGATGTCGGCCTGGGCCAGCCCGAAGACCCGACCGCGGCCGGCGGCCGGCACCGCCAACATTGAGGGGCGATGCCAGTAAGCGGTTCCCAAGCCGGAGGTCGCAAACTGCGAACGTTGCGAACAGGAACAGCGTGGAACGGCACCAGGATGAGCAACGAACCAGCGAGCTGAACAGCCTGACCCACGACGTACTCTCGCGTCGTCTTGTCGGGTCGGGTACGACGCCGCGTCCGGGGCAGCTGCTGCTGCGCTCGGGCCGGCTCACTCACAACCTGACCTGTGCGGCGGCCAGCGTTGTGGGGACCACCAGCGGCGACTCTAGCGAGGACTTGTGTGAACCCGACCTGCGACTGGAGTGACCAAGCGAGTGGGCGAGGGGGGAGTTGAACCCCCACGTCCTTTCGGACACACGGACCTGAACCGTGCGCGTCTGCCATTCCGCCACTCGCCCGAGCGACCGGCCGACGCTATCACGCAGCGGGGCGCCGACTCCCGACGCGGATACGATCAGAACCGGCTTGGAAGGGAGGCGTCGTGGGCGTGCTGCTGCGGTTCGAGCGACGCCTCGAAGGGATGGTCGAAGGCGCTTTCGCCCGGGTGTTCAAGGGCGTCGTCGAGCCGGTCGAGGTGGCGGCCGCCATCCAGAAGGAGGCCGCGGACAAGAAGGCCATCCTTGGGCCCGGACGCATCCTGGTGCCCAACGACTACACGGTCGAGCTCGGGTCGTCCGACTATGCCCGGCTCTCGCCGTACGCCGACCCGCTGGGCACCGAGCTCGGCGTCATGCTGCAGGAGCGGGCGGTCACGCAGGGGTGGCACTTCGTGGGACCGGTGCAGGTGGGCTTCGTCGAGAACCCCCAGCTGCGCACGGGGGTGTTCTCGGTGTCCGGCGAGGTGTCCTCCGGCGCCCCCCGCCCGGACCGTCCGACCCGGTCCGGGTCGCCGGCGCCGGCCGCCGCCCGCCGGGGCACTCCCCGGCTGCTGGTCTCTCCTGCAGCCATCTCGTCGAGTCGCGGTCGTCCGCCACCGGATGCCGCGGTGGCCGACCACCCCGGCGGCTCAGCGCCGCAGATCGTCCCGCTGGACGGACCAGTGACGGTGGTCGGCCGGGCGGCGGACGCGGACGTCCGGCTCGCCGACACCGGCGTGTCCCGCCAGCACGCCGAGATCCGATTGGAGGGTCCCGACATCGTGATCGTCGACGTCGGCTCGACCAACGGCACGCTGGTCAACGGCCGGCGCATCGGACGGGTGACACTCGCCGATGGCGACCGAATCACGGTCGGCACCACCGTCCTAACCTTCCAGCAGGATGGCCCCTGATGCCGGAGGTCGTCCTCAAGCTGATGCAGCTGGGCATCCTGGTGCTGTTGTGGGTTTTCGTGCTCAGTGCCGTCCGGGTGGTGCGCTCCGACCTGTTCGGCGGAGCGCCGCCGCGGGTGGCAGCCCCGCTCAGCCGGCCAGTCCGGCAGGATCGTGCCAAGCGCCCGCGGCGCAGTGCCGCTCGCAAGCTGGTGGTCACGCAGGGCGCCCTCGCCGGCACCACGGTGACCCTGGGAAGCCAGCCGGTCACAATTGGGCGAAGCAACGACTCGACGCTCGTGCTGACCGACGACTACGCCTCCACCCGGCACGCCCGCCTCGTCCCCACCGAGGGCGCCTGGCTGGTCGAGGACATGGGCTCAACCAACGGCACCTATCTGGACCGCACGAAGGTCGCCCGCCCGACCCCGGTGCCGCTCGGCACCCCCGTCCGCATCGGCAAGACGGTGCTGGAGCTACGGCGGTGACGCCGACCGTACGCTTCGCCGCCCGCTCGGACGTGGGTCTCATCCGGGAAGGCAACGAAGACTCGGTGTACGCCGGGCCACGGCTGCTCGCCGTCGCGGACGGCATGGGCGGCCACGCCGCCGGTGAGGTGGCCAGCGCGGTGGCCATCGCCACGCTGGCCCCACTGGACGACGATGCCCCCGGCTCCGACCTGCTCGATGCGCTGCGTCGGGCGGCCCTGACGGCCAACGGGCAGCTGCGGCAGCTGGTCGCCGACAACGCGGCACTGGAAGGCATGGGCACCACCTTGACGGCGATCTTGTCGGCCGGTTCTCGCCTCGGCATGGTCCATGTCGGCGACTCCCGGGCGTACCTGTTCCGCGACGGCGAGCTGTGCCAGATCACTCAAGACCACACGCTGGTGCAGAACCTGGTGGACCAGGGCCGGCTCTCCGCCGAGGAGGCCGGGTCTCACCCCCAACGTTCGCTGCTCACCCGGGTCCTCGACGGCAGTGACAACGTCGATCTGGACCTGTCGGTCCGGGAGGTACGCCGCGGCGATCGCTACCTGCTGTGCACGGACGGCCTGTCCGGGGTGGTGTCGCCGCAGACGATGGCGGAGGCGCTGCGACTGCCGGACCCGAAGTCGGCGGTCGACCGGCTCGTGGAGCTGGTCCTGCGCGGGGGAGCTCCGGACAACGTCACCTGCATCGTGGCGGACATGGTCGACAGCGGGGATCTCGACAGCGGGGATCTCGACGGCGGGGACCCGGTGGTGGCCGGCGCGGCGGCGGCCGACCAGCCGCAAGGCGAACCGGCGGCGCCGGACAGTGCGGCCGTCCGGGCTGCCCAGGCCAGCCGCCGGGACCCGGCGCCGGGCGCCTCCGCCGCGGACACCGGGGCTGCGGGCGCGGCGGGCCGTGAAGGCGGTGGTGACGATGCAGCGGCGAGCCGTCCGGGCCGCCGGCGAGGTCGGCGGCGCCGGCTCGCGGCCGGCCTGGTGGTGCTCGCGGTCGCGGTCGTCGGCGGCGGCTGGGCCATTCGCTACTACCTGCGAACGCAGTACTTCGTCGGCACCGACTCGCGCCAAGTCATGGTCTATCGCGGGGTGAGCGGCTCGGTGGCCGGGATCCGGCTCGCCAGCGTGCAGCAGCGGCCCGGTATCCCGATCGCTGACCTGCCTCCGGTCGTGCAGCAGCGGCTGCGCCAAGGCATCCCCGCCAAGGACGAGGCGGATGCCGAGCGCATCACCGCGCGGCTGCGCGCCGAGGTGTCGACCGCCCCGGCCACCGAGGCGCCGCTATCGACGCCGCTGACGGCGCCGACGGCGAGTTTCCCGACGTCGCCGAGTCTGCCGACGTCGCCGAGTCTGCCGGCACTGACGCCATGACGACCACCTCGGTCGTCGCCTACAGCAGGCCGCCGACGCAACCGTGAGCTGTTGCTGCTGGTCTTCGCGCTGCTGCTCGGCGGCACCGCATACGCCGCGGTCGAGATGGCGCACGGCACCCGCTGGCCGCCCGACCTGCTGCCCTACGGCGCGGCTATCGTGGCGTTGTTCGGGCTCGCCCACATTGTGGTCCGGAAGGTCGCGCCGTACGCCGATCCCCTGCTGCTGCCCGGCGTGGTGCTGCTCAACGGCATCGGTCTGGCGATGATCCACCGGCTCGACCTGGCCGCCGCCGACCGCGCCCGCCAGCTCGGCCGGACGCTGCCGCGGGGGGACGCGCAGCTGCAGCTGGTGTGGACCGGTGTCGGCGTGCTGTTGTTCCTCGGCGTTCTGGTGATCGTGCGCGACCATCGCACCCTGCAGCGCTACACCTACACGGCCGCAGCGGCCGGTCTGCTCCTGCTGCTGCTGCCCGCCCTGCTGCCGGCCAGCTTGAGTGAGGTCAACGGTGCCAGGGTGTGGATCCGGGTGGCCGGGTTCTCCATCCAGCCCAGCGAGGTGGCCAAGCTCGCCCTGATGGTGTTCTTCGCCGGCTACCTGGTCGGCAAGCGGGACCTGCTGTCCCTGGCCAGTAGGCGGGTCCTCGGCCTGGACCTGCCCCGCGGCCGGGACCTCGGCCCGGTGCTGCTGGCCTGGGCGGCCAGCGTCGCGGTGCTCGTGCGGGAGAAGGACCTGGGCACGTCGCTGCTGTTCTTCGGCATCTTCGTGGTGATGCTCTACGTCGCCACCGAGCGGACGTCGTGGCTGCTGATCGGTCTGCTGCTGTTCGCCGGCGGCGCCTACCTCGCCTACCAGCTCTTCGGCCACGTCCGGCAGCGGGTCGACATCTGGCTGCACCCGTTCGCGGATGCCACCGGACACGGCTACCAGCTCGTGCAGGGGCTGTTCGGCCTGGCCACCGGCGGCGTGGTGGGCACCGGACTCGGCCAGGGCCGGCCGGACACGGTGCCGTTCGCCAAGACCGACTTCATCGTCTCGACGATCGGCGAGGAGCTCGGACTCGTCGGGCTGATGGCGGTGCTCGTGCTCTACGCGCTGCTGGTGGAGCGCGGCCTGCGGGCGGCGCTGTCGGTGCGGGACTCCTTCGGCAAGCTGCTCGGGGCCGGGCTGGCGTTCTCCCTCGCCCTGCAGGTGTTCATCGTCGCCGGCGGCGTGACCCGGCTGATCCCGCTGACCGGCCTGACCATGCCCTTCCTGTCCTACGGCGGGTCCTCGCTGGTGGCGGAGTACATGCTGGTCGCGCTGCTGATGCGGATCAGCGACGTCGCCGCCCGGCCGTCGGCACCGCCAATGGGGCGGCCGGCCGTGACCGCCCCCCCGCCGGACGATGCGCTGACCGAAGTGGTCCGTCGGTGAACGCGCCGCTGCGTCGGGTCGCCGTGGCCTGCCTGGTGCTGTTCGGGGCGCTGCTGATCAACATCAACTACGTCCAGGTGGTCAAGGCGGACGCCTATCGCAAGGACCCTCGCAACGCCCGGGTGCTGATCAAGGAGTACGAGCGGGAACGCGGCCCCATCGTCGTCGAGGGTAAGGCGATCGCCGAGTCCACCGCGACCGACGACAACCTGAAGTACCTGCGCGCCTACCCGGGCGGGGCGCCGTACGCACCGGTGACCGGGTTCTACTCGTTGGTCTTCGGCGCGACCGGGATCGAGAAGGCGGAGAACGCGATCCTCGCCGGCACCGACGGACGGCTGTTTGTTCGCCGACTGTCCGACTTCGTCACCGGCCGGGCGCCGCAGGGCGGTTCGGTCGTGCTGACGCTCAACGCGCGGGCGCAGGCAGCCGCGTTCGACGGCCTGGCCGGCAAGCGGGGGGCAGTGGTTGCGCTCGACCCCACCACCGGGGCGATCCTGGCGATGGCGAGCTCCCCGTCGTACGACCCGGCGACCTTGTCCTCGCATAACTCGCGCGACATCCAAGCCGCCTACCAGCAGCTCAACGCCGCCGCGGACGGTCCATTGATAAACCGCGCGTTGCGCGCCACCTACCCGCCCGGCTCGACCTTCAAGTTGATCACTACCGCCGCCGCGCTGTCCTCGGGGAAGTACCGGCCAGACACCGTGCTCGACGCCCCGGACCAGCTGACGCTGCCGCAGACCCGCACCACCCTGACAAACTTCGGCGGCGAGAGCTGCGGCCCGGGCGGCAAGATCACGCTCACCCAGTCGCTAGTGATCAGCTGCAACACCGCCTTCGCCAAGCTGGGCGGGGACCTCGGCGAGGCCGCGCTGCGCGACCAGGCCGCCAAGTTCGGGTTCGGCGACGAGCCGGCGGTGCCCATGCTGGCCGCCCGCAGCGTCTTCCCTAGCCCGATCAACACCCCGCAGACCTACCTGTCGGCGATCGGGCAGTACGACGTGCGGATGACGCCGTTGCAGGGCGCCATGATCGCCGCGGCGATCGCCAACCACGGCAAGCTGATGCAGCCCTACCTGGTCAAGGAAGTGCAGGCGCCGGACCTCTCGGTGCTCTCGCAGGCCGAGCCCAAGCAGCTCGGCGAGGCGGTCAGCAGCGAGGTGGCCGACCAGCTCACCGCGATGATGGTGCAGGTGGTCAACAACGGCACCGCGCAGGTCGCCCAGATCCCGGGCATCCAGGTGGCCGGCAAGACCGGCACGGCCCAGCACGCCGAAGGGGCCGCTCCGCACGCCTGGTTCGTCGCCTTCGCCCCGGCGCAGACCCCCAAGGTCGCGGTTGCGGTGGTCGTCGAGGACGGCGGCACCCTGGGCAACGAGGCCACCGGTGGGGCCGTGGCGGCTCCGATCGCCAAGTCGGTCCTGCAGGCCGTGCTGGCCGGCGGGGGCTGATGACGACCGGGCCGGAAATCGCTCTCGGTGGCCGCTACCGGCTGACCGACCGGATCGCCGTCGGCGGCATGGGGGAGGTCTGGCGCGCCCGCGACGACCTGCTCGGCCGGCTGGTGGCGGTCAAGATCCTCAAGCCGGAGTACGTCGACGCGCCGTCGTTCCTGGACCGGTTCCGGGCCGAGGCCCGGCACACCGCGGCCCTGTCACATGCCGGCATCGCGAACGTGTTCGACTACGGCGAGGTGACCGAGCCCGGGCCGGGCGGGCGCGCCGACGCCAGTGGTGCCACCACGGCGTACCTGGTGATGGAGCTGGTTACCGGCGAACCGTTGTCCGCCCTGCTGGCGCGCCATGGGCGACTGCCCCCGGCCCGAACGATGGACATCGTGGGGCAGGCCGCGCTGGCACTGCAGGCCGCCCATGACGCCGGGGTGATCCACCGGGACGTCAAGCCGGGCAACATCCTGGTGCGGCCCGACGGGGTCGTGAAGGTCACCGACTTCGGCATCGCTCGGGCGGCCATGGAAGTGCCACTCACCCAGACCGGCACCGTGATGGGCACCGCGCACTACCTCTCGCCGGAGCAGGGAGCGGGTCGGACGGTGACCGCGGCCACCGACGTCTACTCGCTCGGCGTGGTGGCCTACGAGTGCCTGGCCGGTCGGCGGCCTTTCGTCGGCGACAACCCGGTCACGGTCGCGCTCGCCCACCAGCGCGAGGAGCCACCACCGCTGCCGCCGGACATCCCGCCCCCCGTCCGGGGGCTGGTGGCCCAGATGCTCGCCAAGGACCCGGCCGCCCGACCGGGCAGTGCCGCAGAGGTGGCCCGAGCCGCCTTTGCCCGGCGGGACGCCATCGACGCCATCTCCGCCGGCGGGGCCGACGAACCGGCTACCACGCAGGTCTACCCGCCGGTCGCGGCGCCGACGATGGTGACCGACCCGATGTGGCCGCCGCCGTTGGCTGCCGGACCCAGGACCGTTTTGCCGGTGCCGGCAAGCGGCGACGGCGGGCGGTCCGGACGGCGCTGGCTGCCGTGGGTACTGCTACTGCTGGGCCTGCTCGCGCTCGGCGCCGTCGTCGGCACGCTGGCATTGCGCGGCGGTAGTGCCCAGGTCACCGTGCCGGACGTCGCGGGACAGTCCGAAGCCGCGGCCCGCAGCCAGCTCACCGCCCTTGGGTTGACCGTCACCACCACCAGCGTCGACGGCGCCGGCCAGCCGACCGGCACCGTGGTCGGCACCGCCCCGCCGGCCGGCTCACGAGTGGCCAAGGGTAGTCAGGTCGCGCTGCAGCTCGGGTCGAACCGGGTCTCGGTGAACCCGGCTGACTACCTCGGGCAGCCCTACGACCAGGTGCGCGCCCGGCTGGTGGCCCAGGGCTTCGCCGTCCAGCGGACGTTCGTGAACGGGTCCGGTACGGCCGGGACGGTCGCCGACGTCAACCCCAGCGGTGCCGTGGTGAAAGGCTCCACCCTCACCGTCAGCGTCTACGCGACCCGGACGTCTTCGCCCACGCCTTCGGCCAGTGCCAGCCCGCCGGCGTCGGCCACGCCGACCGCCTCGCCGACGCCGACCGCCAGCCCCTCGGCGTCGGCCTCCCCATCGCCACTCCCGTCCGATGCGACGGCGTCACCTACCGCCTCCCGGTCGGCGGTGGGCTTGTCCGGCACAACCCCGGTGCCGGCGTCGCCACAACCGAGCGGCGCCGGCGACCTCGGATGACCACCGCCGAGCACCGGCTCGGGGGTCGGTACGAGCTGGGCCGCACGCTGGGGTACGGCGGGATGGCCGAGGTCTTCTACGGCCGCGACATCCGACTCGGCCGGGAGGTCGCCGTCAAGGTCCTGCGCGCGGACCTGGCCCGCGACCCGTCCTTCCTGGCCCGGTTCCGGCGCGAGGCGCAGGCGGCCGCATCGCTGAACCACCCGGCCATCGTCTCGGTCTACGACACCGGCGAGGACCACCTGGACCCGCCGCGCGGGCCGCTCGTCCCCTACATCGTGATGGAGTACGTCGACGGCCGGACGCTGCAGGACATCCTGCACGACCACGGCCGAGTGCTCCCGGCCCGCGCGTTGGAGATCGTCGCCGACGTCTGCGACGCCCTGGAGTTCAGCCACCGAGCCGGCATCGTGCACCGCGACGTCAAGCCGGGCAACGTCATGGTCACCCGGACCGGCGAGGTCAAGGTGATGGATTTCGGCATCGCCCGGGCGCTGGCTGCGGCGGCGGGCACGGCGACCCAGACCGCCGCCGTCGTCGGGACCGCCCAGTACCTGTCCCCGGAGCAGGCCCGGGGTGAACACGTCGACGCCCGCAGCGACGTCTACTCCACCGGGTGCCTGCTGTATGAGCTGCTGTGTGGCACCCCGCCGTTCACCGGCGACTCACCGGTCGCGGTGGCCTACCAGCACGTCCGCCAGAATGCGGTGCCGCCCTCGGCGTACGACGCCGAACTGACCGGCGCCATGGACGCGATCGTCCTCAAAGCCATGGCCAAGAACCCCGCCAACCGCTACCAGAGCGCGGAGGAGATGCGCGCGGACCTGCGGCGGGCACTGGCCGGAATCCCGGTGGAGGCGACGCCGCTGCTCTCGCCTGGCGTCCTCGACCCGACGCCGCCCGAGGGGGCGACCCTGCTACCGCCGGTTACCGGGGAGCGGAACCGGCGCGGGCTGTGGTGGCTGCTGGCCGCGCTGTTGCTGATCGGGATTGCCGTGGTCCTGGCGTTCAGCGGGGTGCTGAGCGGGAGTCGGGGCAGCGCCCAGGACGTGTCCACACCGGCGTTAGTGGACTCGTCCCTCGCCGACGCGAGCGCCTCGTTGCAGCGTGCCCGGCTACGGCTCGGGCAGGTCACCGGGGTCTTCAGCGACCGACCGGTCGACACCGTGCTCGACCAGAGCCCGTTGCCGCGGATCCTGGTCAAGCCGGGGGCGACGGTGGACGTCACGGTGTCCAAAGGCATCGAGATGGTCCCGGTACCGGTCGTCAGCGGGTTGAGCCGAAACGCCGCCATCCAGGCTCTGACGGACGCGAAGCTGGCGCCGGGCGACCTCACCACGCAGGACGACCCGGCTCCGGCCGGGCAGGTCCTGCGCAGCGTGCCGATCGCCGGCACGTCGGTCGCGGCCGGAACCAAGGTCTCGCTGGCCGTCTCCTCCGGCCTGGTGGCCGTTCCCTCGGTCACCGGCCTGGATCGGGTCACGGCCACCGCCCGCCTGCAGGACGCCGGCTTCGTCGTGGACCTGACATCTCGGGCCGACGCCAGCGTGGCGGCGGACACCGTGGTAGCCCAGAACCCCACCGGTCGCGCCCGGCCGGGCTCGACGGTGACCCTGGTGGTGGCGGTCCCGGCACCGCCCACGCTGTCGCCCCCGCCAACCCCGACGCCGTCGGTTCCGCCGAGCCGGTCGCCCACGGCAACGCCGACACCGACGCCCAGCCAGTCACCGGCATCCCCCTCGACGGTGCCATCCGGGTCGCCGACTATCCCCTAGCCGACCCGGCTGCCCTGAGCTGCGACCGTCGGCCCTGGCAGTCCGGTCCGACGCTGACGGCCCGGCGACGCTCCTCCACGCGGGCGGACAGCGCGGGCGCCAGTTGGCGCGGCCCGCTGTCGCCGCACTGCTCCAGCCAAGCGGCCAGCAGCACATGGCCGCACTCGGTGAGCACCGACTCCGGGTGGAACTGCACCCCCTCCACCGCGACGGCGCGGTGCCGCAGCGCCATGACGACGCCACTGTCGGTCCGCGCCGTGACCTCGAGCTCGGGCGGCAGCGTGTTCTCGTCCACCGCCAGCGAGTGGTACCGGGTGGCGGTGAACGGGTTCGGCAACCCGGTGAGCACGCCGCGGTCGGTGTGGTGCACCTGGCTGGTCTTGCCGTGCAGCAGCTCTGGCGCCCGCCCGACCGTGGCGCCGTACGCGACCGCGATTGCCTGGTGCCCGAGGCACACGCCCAGCAGCGGCACCCGACCCGCCAACGCCTGGATCAGCGGCACGCAGACTCCGGCCTGCTCCGGCGTACCGGGGCCGGGACTCAGCAGCACGCCGTCGACGGCGAGGGCAGCCACATCGGCTATCGCCACCTGGTCGTTGCGCCGGACGACGCACTGCGCGCCGAGCTGGCCGAGGTACTGCACCAGGTTGAACACAAAGCTGTCGTAGTTGTCGATGACGAGGATCCGGCTCACCCGGTCATTGTGCGGGTCGCGCTGGGGGCACCGCTGGGTGCACGGCTGGGCCCACCGGTGGAAGCACCGCTCGGGCCGGCCGGGACCATGTTTGGAGCGTCCCCGCCATGCGGCGTGACAGTGACCTGGTTGAACGGCAGCCGCGGCTCGACGTAGGGGAACACGACCAGGAACAGCAGCGCCACGGCGGCGGCCAGCAGCGCCACGGCGGCGGTTATCTTGGCCGGCCGGCGGCCGGGCAGCCGGCGCCAGATCCACGCGTACACATCAGCCCCGCAGCGCCG
>JGI20191J14862_1000772_pt1 | contig 10671 bp, 10 predicted proteins | sample NGESurdeep092012_7_FD_14862 | JGI IMG/M metagenome (IMG submission 14862)
TTTCGCCGCGCCAGCCTCCCCACTTCGTGGGGAGGGATAAGGCTGTGCCACGGGCGCGCTGATCCCTCCCCCTTTGGGAGAGGGTGGCGCTAAAGGCGCCGGGTGGGGGGCGCTTTCCTTCGCCGCGGATTTTTGCGCAGCTGATGAAACCGCCTTCACATCCTCGCCATCGCCCGCCAGCACCGCGATCACCGAATTCACCGCCACGTCCTGCGTACCCTCCGGCACCACGATCTTGGCGAGCGTGCCCTCATCCACCGCCTCGTATTCCATCGTCGCCTTGTCGGTCTCGATCTCGGCGATGACGTCACCCGACTTGATCTTGTCACCCTCCTTCTTGAGCCAACGCGCCAGGTTGCCCTTCTCCATGGTGGGCGACAGCGCGGGCATGAGGATGTTGGTGGGCATGGGCGGCGCTTACCGGTAACAAACGGCTTTCGCCGCCGCGACCACTTCGGCGACCGAGGGCAGCGCGAGCTTCTCGAGATTGGCGGCGTACGGCATCGGCACCTCCTTGCCCGACACGCGCGCGACCGGCGCATCGAGATAATCGAAGGCGTGCTCCATGATGCGGGCGGCGATCTCGGCGCCGACGCCGGACTGCTGCCAGCCTTCCTCGACCGTGACGGCGCGGCCGGTTTTCTTCACCGACTCGATGATGGTCTCGGTGTCCATCGGCTTGAGCGTGCGCAGGTCGATCACTTCCGCCTCGATGCCGTCATGGCTAAGTTCCTCGGCGGCTTTGAGTGCATAGCTCATGCCCATCGACCAGGCCACGATGGTGACGTCCGATCCTGCGCGCGCGATCTTGGCTTTTCCAATCGGCAGCACAAAATCATCGAGCTTCGGCACCGGCGAGGAATGGCCGTAGAGAATTTCGTTTTCCAGGAAGATCACCGGATTGGGATTGCGGATCGCGGCTTTCAGCAATCCCTTGGCGTCGGCGGCGTTCGACGGCGCGATCACCTTCAAGCCGGGAACGCTCGAGTACCACGCCGAATAATCCTGGCTGTGCTGGGCGGCGACGCGCGCGGCCACGCCGTTCGGTCCGCGGAACACGATTCCGCAGCCCATCTGCCCGCCCGACATGTACAGCGTCTTGGCCGCCGAGTTGATCAGTTGATCCATCGCCTGCATGGCGAAATTGAAAGTCATGAATTCAACGATGGGTTTCAGCCCAGCGAGCGCCGCGCCGATCCCTAAGCCGGCAAAGCCGTGCTCGGTGATCGGCGTGTCGATCACGCGTTTGGGACCGAACTCCTGCAACAGTCCTTGCGTGACCTTGTAGGCGCCCTGATATTCCGCGACTTCCTCGCCCATCACGAACACGTCGCCATCGCGCCGCATCTCCTCGGCCATGGCATCGCGCAACGCTTCGCGCATGGTCATGGTGACCATCTCGGTGCCTTCGGGGAGATCGGGATCGGCTGCCGCTTGCGGCGCCGGTGCTTCGGGAGCTTTGGGGGATTTTGGCGCCGGCTTGTCTTGCGTCTTCTTTTCCGTCTTGGCCGGCGGCGCGGACGCGGCGGCCTTCTGCTGCGGCGCCGGCTTGGCGTCCTTGATCGCCGATTTGTCCTCGCCCGCAGCGAGGATCACCGCGATCGGCGTATTCACCGCCACGTCGGCGGTGCCTGCGGGCACCAGAATTTTTCCAAGCGTGCCCTCGTCCGCCGCTTCCACCTCCATGGTGGCCTTGTCGGTCTCAATTTCCGCAATAATGTCGCCCGACTTGACGCTATCGCCCTCCTTCTTGAGCCACTTGGAAAGGTTGCCCTTCTCCATGGTGGGCGAGAGCGCGGGCATGAGCACTTCGATCGGCATGGGCGCTACTTGTTCCTACACAGACCCGGCTTCTTTTTTACGCATGATCTTGTCCGAAAACCGGTTCCCACTTTTCGGGATCATGCGCGTAATCAGCGATAGATGTCGGTATAAAGCTCGGACACGTCCGGCTCCGGATCGTGGGTGGCGAATTCCGCCGCCTGGTTGATCAGATCGCGCACAGCTGCGTCGATCTTCTTCAAGCCGTCCTCGTTGGCAAATTTCTTCTCCAGGATGCGCTGACGCGCCATGTCGATCGGATCGTTGGTGGTGCGCACCTTATCGACTTCCTCGCGTGTGCGATATTTCGCCGGATCCGACATCGAGTGGCCGCGATAGCGGTAGGTGAGCATTTCCAGAATGTAGGGCCCCTTGCCGTCGCGGCACCAGGCGGCGGCCTTCTCGCCGGCAGCCTTCACCGCGCGCACGTCCATGCCGTCGACCTGCTCGCCGGGAATATTGAACGACAGGCCGCGCCGCGACAGGTTCACCTCGGCCGAGGCGCGCGTGACCGCGGTGCCCATGGCGTAATGGTTGTTCTCGATCACATAGATCGCCGGCAGCTTCCAGAGCGCCGCCATATTGAAGCTCTCGTAGACCTGGCCCTGGTTGGCGGCGCCGTCGCCGAAATAGGTCACGGTGATCTTGTCGTTGCCGCGGTAATGATTGGCGAAGGCTAAGCCGGTTCCCAGCGGCACCTGCGCGCCAACAATGCCGTGGCCGCCGAAGAAGCCCTTGTCGACGCTGAACATGTGCATCGAGCCGCCCTTGCCCTTGGAATAGCCATGGGTGCGCCCGGTGAGTTCCGCCATCACGCCCTTGGGGTCCATGCCACAGGCGATCATGTGGCCGTGGTCGCGATAGCCGGTGATGACCTGGTCGCCGTCCTTCAGCGCCATCTGCATGCCGACCACCACCGCTTCCTGGCCGATATAGAGGTGGCAGAAGCCGCCGATCAGCCCCATGCCGTACATCTGCCCCGCCTTCTCCTCGAAGCGGCGAATGGTCAGCATGGTGCGGTAGGCGGAAAGGTCCTGTTCTTTGTTGAACTCGGGCACCGGCTTGCTGGCAGTCGCCGGCTCTTTGTCGGCCGCATTCGAATTTTTCTGGGCGACCGCCATTGGGCACTCCTGGACTCGGGAATAGTTCAGATGTTGGTGGGCCTTTGAGACCCCCCAATAGCTTAAATCGCCCGGGGGCGGAAGCGCGAGGCCGCCGGGCAGCCTTGCGGCAAGACACCGGGGAATTGGCCAGAAACAGGGCCATCGCCAGCGCTGGATAACGCCGGGGCGGCTTGCGGGTGCTTAGCGCGGGAGTAGGAAGATCAGGTCGCGCGGGTCGACATAGCCGAGCAGCGCGCGGGCGCGCTCCTCCAGCATGTCGGGGTCGAGCCGGTCGGAGCGCAGCAGCGCCACCCGGCGCTCCCATACCGCGCGCTCGGCTTTGACCTGCGCCAGTTCCTGCTGCATGGCCGCCATCTGCTGGTCGAGGTCCTGCTGCGCGCGCAGGCCATGGTTGCCAGTGAAGGCATTGGCGGCGAAATAGCCGATGAACAGCGCGGCGAAGATATAAAGACCGAGTACGGTCAGGATGGTGCGGCGACGCCGATGGGAGACCATGGTCGCCAAGATGCGGCAATCGCGTTAAGGCGGTTTTAACAAAACGGCCTTTTAAGCACCATTAAAAACTGTAAACTAACGCCACAAAAGCTGTCAAAATCAGCATCGTTACTTTATTTCTAGCGTTAGGACACACGGAACGACAATTACCGGGCTCGGCTTCGGCATCCCTGCCATGAACCGCATCGAGAACCACGTCGAGGGTGGCATTAGTACGATTTACGATAGGCATGACTACGCCAAGGAGAACAAGCGCGTGATGGAGGCGGTCGCCGCTCACATTATGGCGCTGGCCGAGGGCGGCCCGGTCGCCGACAACGTGATCGAGGGGCAGTTCGGCGGGAAAAACGCTTAAATTAAACCGTTTACTTTTTGCCGGGCGGCGCTTATATTGGCAATTCAGAGGAGGACTACCACCGAGTAACCGGCGGCGGGCCTCTTTTTTTATGGGCTCGGCGTCGGACGGATTTTAACCGCGCGCGCCCCGCAGTGGGGCGTCGGCGCTTCCGATCGGAGGCCTCCTGTGTCTATGAGTCCCATAAAGAAGAAACCGGTCGCACAAGTCGCGATGGCCGAAAAGGCGGTAGCCCTTGCCGCCGCCAACCAAGTCCGACTTATCAGCAAACCCGAAGTTCTCGACCGTGTAGGCGTAACCTACCCGACGATCTGGGCGTGGATGCGCGAAGGCAGGTTCCCGCGCAGCCGCGAGCTTGGCGGCAAGGCCGCGTGGATCGAGTCCGAGATTAATGAGTGGATTGCGAACCGCCCCGTGCGCCGCCTTAAGGGCGACGCTGCTCAGGCAGTAGCGTGATCGGCCATGAACCAAAACGCAAACAGCGCCGGGGGTGGCTCCCCGGACGCTGCAATTTGCAATACTTCGCGGTATTGCAAAACTTATAGCCTAAATCGGGTCGGGAATAAAGCCCCCCGCTCGACGCACGAACGGTTCCGCCGTTCACGGGTAGCCGACGCCCTAGTGCAGCTACGCTCTTGCCCTGTGTGTACCGAATATTCGATTCAGTATGGACGCAGAGAACAGACGGGGTAAGTTCGCTACCTGATGAAGGATCTGTTCAAGCTGATTCTCGACGTACTGGCTTCGCTCTTCAAATCAAGAGCAACGTCCGATCCGGCGATCTGGGCATTTTTCCTGGCATCCAGGCACACTCCTTCCGTCGTGATGACGCATCCGCCCCTCCAGTTGCTACGCTGGGGCTGGCCTTGGTCGCAGTCCATCGATCAGCCGCAGAATCTCCTTTAAGGTATGGCCGACCTCTCGCGATCGCATTCCATTCCAAGCGGCGATGGAATCGAAACACCGAGACGATTTGCGAAGTCCCTTTCCGTCCAACTTCACGCAAAGTCTATCCTTGCGAAAGGTCGGCATCGAGCACCCGCTAGCACCAGAAGCCATCTGGTACTTCCGCGACAAGATTGAAGAGTGGTTGGGCGACGAGAGGGCCGATCAAAACAGAAGTACACAAGCGCTTGAACACTTGGCTGAAGCGGCGCCTCGTGGGATTACACGATCGCGCTATCAGCCCTGCAGCAAACGAGCATGATGATTCATGTGGTCTTCGATGAAGCTTTGGATAAACCAGTAGGAGTGATCGTATTCGGGATGGCGGCGCAGGGTAAGCTTCTGTCCAGATTCCGCCGCTGCTGCCTCCAAGGCCTCCGGATGCAGCTGCGCCTGCAGGAACTGATCGCCCAGCCCCTGATCGACCAGAATTTCCATGGGCAGCGGGTGGCCGCGCAGCAGCCTGCTGGCATCCCACTCGGCCCATTTCGCTTCATCCGCACCGAGGTAATGACTGAACGCCTTGGTTCCCCAAGGCACCGCACACGGATTGCAGATCGGAGAAAATGCCGAGACCGAGCGGAAGCGGCCAGGATTACGAAGCGCGAGAGTCAGCGCGCCGTGGCCACCCATCGAATGGCCGAAAATCCCCTGCCGGTCCATACGGGCCGGAAAGGAAGCCGCGATGAGTTCCGGCAATTCCTCCGTCACGTAATCGGCCATGTTGTAGTGCCCCGCCCAGGGCGCTTCGGTCGCATTCACGTAGAACCCGGCCCCGCTGCCGAAATCCCAGTCATCATCCTCGCCCGGCAGATGCAGGCCGCGCGGGCTGGTGTCGGGTGCCACCAGCATCAGACCCAGGGTACTGGCAAAACGCAGCGCACCGGCCTTGATCAGGAAGGTTTCCTCGGTGCAGGTCAGCCCCGCCAGATAGGTCAGCACTGGCACTTTCGCCTGCGCAGCCTGCGGCGGTGTGTACACGCCGAACCGCATATCCGTGCCGGTTACCGCGGAGTGGTGGCGATAGAAGCCCACCTGGCCGCCAAAACATCTCTGGCTTGTCAGCGTTTCAACCGACATCAGTAGGTCAGAACCGTGCGGATCGATTCGCCTTTGCGGAGCAGTTCGAAACCTTCGTTGATCTGCGCGAATGGCAGCACATGGGTGATCAGATCATCGATGTTGATCTTGCCGTTCATGTACCAGTCGACGATCTTCGGCACATCGGTCCGCCCCCGCGCGCCGCCGAAGGCCGTGCCGCGCCAGTTGCGCCCGGTGATGAGCTGAAACGGGCGGGTAGAAATCTCCTGCCCGGCTCCGGCGACTCCGATGATGATCGAGGTGCCCCAGCCGCGATGGCAGCATTCCAGCGCCTGGCGCATGACTTTGACATTGCCGATGCATTCGAAAGAGAAATCGGCGCCGCCATCCGTGAGATTGACCAGATACGGGACCAGATCCTCGCCGATTTCGCCTGGATTGACGAAATGCGTCATGCCGAATTTCTCGGCCATGGGCTTGCGGCCATTGTTGCGATCGACGCCGACGATCATGTTGGCGCCCGCCATCCGTGCGCCCTGGATCACGTTCAGCCCGATGCCGCCAAGGCCGAACACCACGACATTATCGCCGACCCGCACCTTCGCCGTATTGATGACGGCACCAATGCCCGTGGTGACGCCGCAGCCAATATAGCAGACCTTGTCGAACGGCGCATCCTCGCGGATTTTCGCAAGGGCGATTTCCGGCAGCACCGTGTAATTGGCGAAGGTCGAGCAGCCCATATAGTGCATGATCGGCGCGCCGTCGCAGGAAAAGCGCGAGGTGCCATCCGGCATCACACCCTTGCCCTGCGTAGCGCGGATCGCCGTGCAGAGATTGGTCTTCTGCGACAGGCAGGATTTGCACTGGCGGCATTCCGGCGTGTAGAGCGGGATGACGTGATCGCCCTTCTTCAGGGTCGTCACGCCCGGCCCGACCTCCACCACGATGCCCGCGCCCTCGTGGCCGAAAATGGCTGGAAACAGCCCTTCAGGGTCAGCTCCGGAAAGCGTGTATTCGTCGGTATGGCAGATGCCGGTGGCCTTCACCTCCACCATCGCTTCGCCTGCCTTCGGCCCCTCGATTTCGACCGTCTCAAGCGACAGGTTTTTGCCGGGCGCGCGGGCCACGGCGGCACGGGTTTTCATAGGCAGGATCCTGAGTTGTTAGCGTTAGTTAGTAGTTCGGATGCGCGGTGCCTGCCCAGCCGGGATGGCGCGGCAGGCCATCATCGGGAATGGTCAGCATCGGCAGTTTGGAATCGGTGAATACCCAGCGATCCGGCTTGGCGCCCAGATCGGCATGACGATCCAGCGTCGGCACATGGATCAGCACGAAATCGGGGAATGCATCGACAAACAGGAACATGTGGCAGCCGCAATCCTTGCAAAACTTCCGGTGGCAGGTGGGCTTGGTGTCGAGATTATGGATCTTGTCCTCGCCCGAGGTGATCTTGAACGAATTTTTCTCGACCACCGCGATCACCGCCATGGCGCCGCCGCAGCTATCGGTGCAGTCGGTGCAGAGGCAGTAGTGCATCTCGTACGGCACTTTGGTGTATTCGAAACGAACCGGGTTCTGCTTGCAATGGCAATGGCCGGTGACGTGAACCGTATGTGCGTCCATGGAATGTCTCCCTGATTAACCCGATAAAGTTTCGAGCAGCGACAGACCTATCCACCATGGAGCCGCCTTTGGTTACAGCTTCCAGAGCACCATATTATTTTACCTTCGGACCGTCGGATTTCAATCCGGGGCGGAACGAGGCATCGTATAAATACAACTGCTTCCTAAGCTAATTGTTTGGGGATGCGAGAAAAATATGTTGTAGCTGCAGAGCAACTGCATCTACAGAAAGAGCTAGATCATGAATTCGAAAAGCCTGACATCGTGCCGGGCTTTTTTTTTGCCTCAAGGCCGCAATTCCTGAGGTTGGAAGGTGGCGTAGCGACCGACGTCGATGGCGTTGTCGGGTGGAAAGGCTAGCGCATGACATACTGGCCGACTGATCAAGATAGGTCGAAAAACCAAGTCGTTAGGCGTTTCCTGGCGTGGCAAAAGCATCCAGGGAACAAATAAAAGGCGAGCGCATTGGAAGGTGTTGGCGCATTCAATCGCTGCGCCGCCAAAGCCGAGGGACTGCATGCGCAAACCGTCATGGATCTCGGCTTTGGTAGCCACTTTCTTTGAATTGTCTGCCCGGCGGCTGCCGGTGCCTACCACTCCCGCTTGCGCCGCAGCTATGTCCGGACCATCAGCCAAGTAAGCTGAAAGGTGACAGACCATGACTCTCATGACGAGGCCAAAACCAGCAACTCGCGCCCAAGCCACAACAACAGGGGTGATGAAAGCTCTCGTTTATCAGGGCCCGGGCAAGAAAGCCCTGGAAGACCATCCAAAGCCGGACATCACGGCGCCCACGGACGCAATCGTCAAGATCACCAAAACGACAATTTGCGGCACCGACCTGCACATCCTCAAGGGTGACGTCCCGACTTGCGAGCCTGGCCGCATTCTAGGTCATGAGGGCGTCGGCATCGTCGAGAAAGTTGGGCCGGCCGTCGCGGAATTCAAGCCGGGCGACCGGGTCCTGATCTCGTGCGTCAGCGCCTGTGGCAAATGCGAGTATTGCAGAAGGCAGATGTACTCCCACTGCACCACCGGTGGCTGGATCCTCGGCAACAAAATCGACGGCACACAGGCCGAGTTCGTCCGCATTCCCTACGCGGACACAAGCCTCTATCCCATTCCCGGTGGCGCGGACGAAGAGGCGCTGGTGATGCTAAGCGACATCCTGCCAACCGGCTTCGAGTGCGGCGTGCTCAACGGCAAGGTTGCGCCGGGGAGCACCGTGGCGATCGTCGGCGCGGGGCCGATTGGGCTCGCCGCGCTGCTCACCGCCCAGTTCTATTCGCCGGCCGAGATCATCATGGTCGATCTTGATGACAATCGCCTTGAAGTGGCCAAGCGCTTCGGTGCCACGGCGGCCATCAACAGCGCCGACGGCAAGGCCTTGGAGACGGTCATGAAAATGACCGACCAGCGCGGCGTCGATACCGCCATCGAGGCGGTGGGCATTCCGCCCACCTTCGAGTTGTGCCAAAAAATTGTCGCGCCGGGCGGCACCATCGCCAATATCGGAGTGCATGGAACGAAGGTCGATCTCCATCTGGAGCAGCTGTGGGACCGCAATATTTCCATCACCACGCGGCTGGTCGATACAGCCACCATACCGATGCTGTTCAAGACTGTCGGATCTCACAAGATCGACCCCAAGCTCCTGATTACGCATCGCTTCAAGCTCGATCGCATCCTCGATGCCTACGAGACCTTCGCGCATGCCGTCAAGACGAAAGCGCTCAAGGTGATCATCGAGGCTTAGCGGCAATTGCGACATCATCCGACTCTTGCATGACGACATTGCAAGAGGAGCAAGCCGTAGGCGCGATGTTGGCTTGGGGCGCAAAACTACCGAAGTCGGTCGGGCAGAGCATGTCCGGTCGATGCGTAGCGCCCTATGCCAAGACACGGACCGGATCATGTCGAGCCTTGCAGCCTGCATCGAGGAAGGCATCGTCGACGGTTTACAAGCAGGCCAATCTTGATCCGAATGTGACGGCGCAGATGCTTTATGAGCAGTGGTTGGGTGCGAGCCTCCTCTCGAAGCTGCGGCTCGATCGTAGCGCCCTCGAATCGAATCTGGCAGCCACATGACGCGTGTTGACCGGCTGTTCTAACTGAGGGGCGCAAACCGCATGGCCTTTGGCCGCTCTGCAGTCGACCAGTCCAATATTCTTGTCGACGGCCCTGATCCAGGCCCATCTATAGTTACAGTTCAGTTCGTCAGTCACGAAAGAAACGGAGTTCCATATGTTTGGAATTGAAAACAAGGTCGTCGCGATCACCGGTGCAAGCAGTGGATTGGGTGAGGCGACGAGCCGTCTGCTCGCCGCCAAGGGCGCGAAGGTGCTGCTGGGCGCGCGTCGTGAGAGCAAACTGCAGACTATTACCAACGAGATCCGCGCTTCCGGCGGCACGGCCGAGTTCCGCATTCTCGACGTGACCAAGCGCGACGACGTGCAGGCCTTCGTCCAGAGCGCCGTCGACCTGTTCGGTCGCATTGACGTGCTGGTGAACAATGCCGGCCTCATGCCGTTGTCGCCACTCGCCGCGCTCAAGGTGGACGAGTGGGATCGCATGGTCGATGTCAACATCAAGGGCGTCCTCTACGGGATCGCCGCCGCCCTGCCGCTGATGCAGGCGCAGAAGGCGGGGCACATTATCAATCTCTCCTCCGTCGCCGGTCACGTGGCTTTTCCCGGCGGGGCTGTCTATTGCGGCACCAAGTTCGCCGTGCGAGCGATCTCGGAAGCGCTGCGCCAGGAAGTCGGCGCCGATATCCGCAGCACCATCATCTCGCCCGGTGCGGTGAAGTCCGAGCTGACCACCACCATCTCGGATCCCGGGACTGCCGCCTACGTCAACGAACTTTACAATGTCGCGATCGACGCCGATGCGGTGGCACGTGCGGTCGCCTTTGCGATCGAACAGCCCGCCGATGTCGACATCAACGAGATCCTGCTGCGTCCGACGGCGCAGACCCTGTGATGGACGGCCTGGCTGCGGGGTTAACCTCGCAGCCGCCTTGTCACTTCATAAAGAAGGCCCGGACCATGACCGACACCAGATCTTCATCTCCGACCGCCTATGACGGCTTTCACCTCGTGTGGTCAAAAATTAAAACTGCAAGAAAGTCGGGTAGTTATCCCATCCCGGCGTAGCCTCGCCGCGCGTCGTCGGCTACGTTTTTTTGGCGATCAGTGGTGCCCATCGTGCGCCACCTGGCGCACGGATTCCAGGTGTTTGTCGAGTGTGGCATGACCGTTGACG
>JGI20191J14862_1000783_pt1 | contig 10584 bp, 10 predicted proteins | sample NGESurdeep092012_7_FD_14862 | JGI IMG/M metagenome (IMG submission 14862)
AGACCTCACTTGGTGACGGATGCCTCGACGGTCACGCCTTTGGCAGTTGCAGGCTTACGAGCCGTTGCCACGCGCGCGGGAGCCGCCGCAACGGCATCCGCTGCCGGCTGAGCCAGCGGCACCAGACGGGCGAGCTGAGTGACGTGACCGGGCTCGAGTTCGTCGAGGGTCGAGACGCCGAGCAGCTTCATCGTGCGACGGATTTCGCTTGACAGGATCTCAATCGTACGGTCGACCCCTTGGCGACCGCCGGCCATGAGTCCGTAGAGGTACGCGCGTCCGATGAGCGTGAAACGTGCGCCCATTGCTACAGATGCGACGATGTCAGCCCCGTTCATGATGCCGGTGTCGAGGTGAACTTCGGTCTCGGAACCGACCTCACGCACGACGCTCGGCAGCAGGTGGAACGGGATCGGGGCTCGGTCGAGCTGCCGGCCGCCGTGGTTGGACAGGATGATGGCGTCAGCACCGAGGTCGACGGCGAGCCGGGCATCGGCGACCGACTGGATGCCCTTGACGATGAGCTTGCCCTTCCACTGCTCGCGGATGAAGCTCACCTCTTCCGGNCCAACCGTNGGGTCGAACATGGTGTCGACGAGTGCGGCAACCGTTCCGGACCAGCGGTCGAGGCTGGCGAAGGCGAGCGGTTCGGTAGTGAGGAAGTTGATCCACCAGGCGGGGCGGGGCAGCGCGTTGAGTATGGTTCTTGCCGTCAATGCCGGTGGGATCGAGAAGCCGTTCTTCACGTCTCGCAGGCGGCGCCGCCGACGGGTGTGTCGACCGTGAGGATGAGAGCGTCGTAACCGGCTGCGGCAGCGCGGTCGACGAGTGCCAGTGAGCGCTCCCGGTCGGTCCACATGTAAAGCTGGAACCAGTTGCGCCCGTCAGGAGCCGCCGCCGCAACATCTTCGATCGACGTCGTGCCCATTGTTGACAGGCTGAACGGGATACCGGCGGCCGCGGCTGCCGTCGCACCTGCACGTTCGCCCTCGGTCTGCATCATGCGGGTGAAGCCGGTTGGAGCGATACCAAACGGCATCGCGCTCGTCCTGCCAAGAACCTCGCGTGAGGTGTCGACGGCCGAAACGTCACGCAATACCGACGGGTGAAACTCGATGTCGTGGAACGCCTGACGTGCACGGGCGAGCGAAATTTCGCCCTCGGCCGCCCCATCGGTGTAGTCGAAGGCGGCCCTCGGGGTGACGCGCTTGGCGATCGCGCGAAGGTCGTAGATGCTCGTCGCGGCCGCAAGGCGGCGTCTACGTGCGTTGAACTCGGGCTTCTTGAACTGCATCAGGGGTGCAAGGTCGCGCATCTTCGGAATTCGTCTCTCGACCATGTTCTTCTACTTTCTCTTTAGGTGTGCCCGAAATGGCATTGAGGCGATGCAACAGCTGGCCCGCACGACCGGCCATGGCTGAACACCCGCCGCGGCATGCCCCCGAGGACGGACATACCGTTGCTCGTTCGACACGACCCGTATCTTAGACAAGACCCAGATGAGTCCGACCGCGGTCGCGTAAAGGTAGCCTTCGCGACTGTCCGGGAAGCCGTGAGAAGAGCCTTGATCGCTCGCATCTGGGGGAAGACACCGATTCTTCAGAACTGAATCCCTCGCGTGAGGGCGCTGTCAATCGGCAGGTTCGCGCCGGTCGTGCGGCTGGAGAGCGGGCTGGAGATGCCACCTTGACCGGCAGCCGAAGACCCGCCGAGGCCGTCCCATCGTCCCTTCAGCCGGTGGCAGGACTGGCTCGATCTGAACCTCTGACGCGTCCGCGCGAAGGATTGACAACGATGTCATTTTGCTGTTGCCTGCGATGACGATGACGACACACCTGCGCTCAGCGCCCAACGACGCGACTCGCCCCACCATGGAAGATGTCGCGCTCTTGGCCGGCGTCAGCCTCAAGACGGTTTCGCGGGTGGTGAACGGCGAGGCTGGCGTCGCTAGAGCCACCACCGAGCGTGTACAGGCGGCGCTGGCGAGTGTGAACTTCCGCCGCAACGACATCGCGCGCAGCTTGAGGTACAAGATGACCACGTCCAGCATCGGGCTGGTCACCGAGGACCTGGCCAATCCCTTCTACGCCACGCTGGCCCGGGCTGTGGGAGAGGTCGCCCGCCGGCACGGCTTCCTCGTGCTGTCCGGAAGTTCAGACGAGAGTGAGGAACGAGAGCGCGAAATCCTCACTGCATTCCTCGGCCGCCGGGTGGATGGACTGATCGTGGTGCCGACGGGTGGCTCCAACGCGTTCCTCGAACGCGAGAAGGCGGCCGGCGTCCAGCTCGTCTTCGTCGACCGACCGGGGATCGGGGTATCCGCTGACACGGTTCTCATCGATAACACCGCGGGCGTCCTGGCGGGCGTCCGCCACCTTGCCCATTTCGGCCATCGGCGGATCGGGGTTACCTCGGCGATGAGCCGGACATCTACACGGCCGTGGAACGGATGCGCGGCTATCAGCAGGCAGTGCACACCCTCAGCTTGGATTCTGACCCCGATCTGGTTCGCCAGGGACTTCACGACGCTGCGGCTGCCGAGGAACAGGCCCTATCGATGCTGGGCGGCGAGGACTTGCCGACAGCGCTGTTCGCCGGCAACAACCTCATCACGGCTGGCGTACTGCGGGCGCTGCGCCGGCGCAGTGGCGACCCCATCGCTGTGGTGGGGTTTGACGACTTCGCCCTCGCTGATCTAGTCGACCCCCCAGTGACTGTCATCGCCGTCGACGCGGAGGCACTGGGGCATCGGGCCGCTGAGCGGCTCTTCGCCCGGTTGTCCGGGCATGGAGGGCCGCCGGAGACCGAAGTCCTGCCGACCCGGCTCATCGTGCGCGGCTCCGGCGAGGTGAAGGCGTGCAGTCGGTGGTGACCGGCGCGAATCACTGGCCCGACAGGGAGGCCCCGATGTCCTGGCAGATCCAACCGGGGCAGCGCAGATGGCTGCAGCGGGAGGGGGACCGGCTCCTCGACTTCGCACGGGCGGCACGTCACCCCAACGGCGGTTTTGCCTGGCTGGACGACTGTGGCAGGCCGCAACTGCAGCGGCCCGTGGAGCTCTGGATCACGTGCCGGATGACGCACGTCTTCGCCCTTGGGAAACTGCTCGGGCGTCCTGGAAACGCTCAGCTGGTTGACCATGGGCTCCGCGCCCTGCTGGGACCCTTGCACGATCAGGTCAACGGCGGGTGGTACTCAACCGTGGGTGCAGCCGGTCCCATCGACCGCAGCAAACAGACCTACAGTCACGCCTTCGTCGTGCTCGCCGCGTCCAGCGCAACCAAGAGCGGGCATCCGCTGGCCCCTCAACTACTCGATGAGGCGCTCGAGGTCATGGACACCCGAATGTGGTCGGAGAACGATGGCATGGTCTTCGACACCTATGACGAGACGTTCACCGAGCTGAGTCCCTACCGCGGGCTCAACGCCAACATGCACACCGTCGAAGCCTTCCTGGCTGCGAGCGACGTCACGGGCGACCCGAAATGGCGGGACCGGGCACTGCGGATCACCGAACGCGTTCTGAATACCGAAGCGCCGCAATCAAACTGGCGCCTGGTGGAACACTTCGATGCCACGTGGCAGCCGCAGCCTGACTACAACATCGAGCTGCCTGACGACCCATTCCGGCCGTTCGGCGCGACGGTGGGCCATGCCCTGGAGTGGTCACGTCTTGCCTTGAACCTGCGTGCCGCTCTCGGCGCCCAGTCACCGCAGTGGCTACTGACCAATGCCATCCGGTTGTTTGACCGTGCGGTTCAGGACGGCTGGGCCGCTGACGGTCAGCCCGGGTTCGTCTACACCACCGACTGGGACGGCAAGCCTGTGGTCCGTCACCGGATGCATTGGGTCGCGGCTGAGGCCACGGCCGCCGCCGCCAGCCTCTACCGCGCCACCGGGGATGAGCGCTTCGCCCAGTTCTACGAGCAATGGTGGGACTTCATCAATGAGAAAGTGCGCGATGAGGTCGGCGGATCTTGGTGGCACGAGCTTGACGAGCTCAATCAGCCATCAGCGAAGATCTGGTCGGGCAAACCAGATGTCTACCACGCGTTGCAGGCGACCCTCATCCCCCGGCTGCCCTTGTCGCCGAGCCTGGCCACCGCACTGCACAACGGGCTACTCCCAGAGTAGCCAGGCATCAGAAGCGGCTCAGCGCAAGAGCATTGTGACCAAGGTCCAGGCCGCTGTCTACTCAACGAGGTTCCTGTTTGGCCTCTCTCGGGGCCCTGGATCTCAATCAAGACCTCGGGCATGTCATCCCCCTACACACGTACCTTCGGGGAGCACTCATGCCAGGTCACGCACACCACTTTGGGCGAGCACCCTCGGTGATCACGGTGACGTATTTGACACGACTATCAAGGGCCGCGGAACGCCGTCACACGCGGGCAACGACTGACAGCGTTGACATGTGTGAGGAGAAACGAGTGATACGTTCCGCGCACATGCAGTTCTTCTTCGAGCGGCTCGGAGTCCAACGAGACCACCGTCCTCCCGTAGAAGACATGATCCTCACCCAGGGTCACGGCCAGATGCGCACCACTGGAGGCGCAGGGCGGCCCAACAGCCGATCGACCCGCTCGAAGTCGCCCAAGGTCATGAAGTAGCCTCTCGGGCCGAACCACTCGTTTGAAAGGAGAGCCGTTTTTTCGACCGACACTAAACCGGTTAACTCAACCTTCGCATCACCGTCGTAGGAGAAACGATATGGCGCAGCCAAACACTCAACAGGCCCGCGAACCATTCAGATCCTGGATATTGTTTTGGCCTCTCAAATTGCCTATTTCGGTCTCTGGCACTACCGGGCATCCATCGACCTGGTGACGCGAGGGAAGTTCGACGGTGCGGCAATGACTGATCCCTTGCCATGGGCCATGGTTGACCGACGTGGGTTCACGTCGTTCGCAGTCAACGCAACGACGGTCGTGGGGCAGGACATCTGCGTCGCCGGCCACATCACTGCGCTGGGTGCCTGGGACCCGACCCGCGCGCTCAAGCTGTGCGCCGCGAACTACCCGATCTGGAAGCTCGACGTGGCGCTGCCGGCTGGCACCGCGTTCCGGTACAAGTACCCCCGCAAGGACGCGTCCGGTGCAGTGACCTGGGAATCGGGAGCCAACCGGACCGGGAGCGTGCCCTCGAGCGGGGTGCTGACACTGAACGACACCTGGAGCAGCTGACCTGGCTCCTTCGCCACTGGCCGCCCGGGAGCTCGCGAAACAGGGAACTGCCAGGCGGTCGGCGCCGTCATATGGCACTGGTCAGGGGTTGCCGTCAGCTGCACTCTGCTCCCATCCGGGCCCGGCGTCCACTGGTGCTCGCAGCCGCCTGCGCGGCTGCCGCCGGCCAACGGCCTGGGCTGCGACGAGCCTGGGCGCCGCGCTTTCGGTCTCTGCTTTCCAGGGGGTCCTGATATCCGCTCAGCCGACGATGGGGATCCGCAGCGTCGCCAGCGCAGCCGGGTTTGCGGTGACTGTGACCGGTTGGACGGAATAGGCGTTCTTGTACGCCGCGTCGGTGCTCGCCAGCACGAGCTGGAGGCGGTGGCCGGCCAGCACACGGTGCACGATGCCAGGCAGCTCGATGTGCACCGGCTTCGTCACGTCGGTAACTCGCACGGGGCTGATCAGCTTGTTCACCAACGTCTTCGAACCGTCGGGGGCAACGTCGTACAGCTTGGCGAACACCTCAAGCTGTCCGGCAGGACCGGCCGTCTGAGTCGCAGCCACGGTCGGCGCGGTGAACGTCACGTCGAGGGTCGGCACACCGACGATGGCGGCGTCGGTGGTCAGCGCCTGCGTGGTCCACGCGCCCATGGTGCCGGGCGCGTCATACGGCGCGGTCGTGTTCGCGGGCAGGCTGCCGGCGGGGATCTGGCCCTCCAAGCCTGAAACCTCGGAGTAGGAGCCGAAAGCACCCAGCCCTGGGTTGCTCCATGACACCGAGCCAGGTTTGACGGCCCCGGGGGTTGCGACGAGGTCGCCGGCGCCGGACAGGTAGTAGCTACTTTGCGCCCCCACGGGATAGGACGATGCACTGCCGTACGCCGGTGCGGCCGTCCCGGTGTAGTTCACCCAGTCCCGGAAGTAGCTGAACTCCGGTCCGGTCGGAGCAGCATTGACACCCTTGAGGTAGTGGTCGAACCAGTTCTTGATCCGCAGCCCGAGGTACGTGTCCTCGATGTGCGCGCCGGTGAGGTCGAGCTCGCCCGGGGCGGCGCCGCTGTTTCCGTTCATACCGCCGGAGTGGCCCCAGGACTGCCATGCCATCGAGACCGGCACCTTGCGGGCTTTGAGGCCGCGGTATGTCGCGACGGCCTCCTGCAGGTTGAACAACGTGTCGTTCTGACCCTGGATCAGGAAGGTTGGCACCCGGACGCTGTCAAGGTAGTGACCCACGGAGACCCGGTCGGTCAACGCGTAGGTCTGCGTCGTGGGGTAGCCGAGGGTATCCAGGGTCGCCTTGGCCTGGCACGCGTCGATGACAAAGTTGGGGCAGCCGACCTCGCGGGTGGGATCGATGCTGGCGCCCTGGATGCCGTCGGCGATGCCGACACCGAAGAACAGCGAGCTCCAGCCGATCTTCTCCGTGCCAGGTGTCTGCGCGGCGTAGGTGACCCCGCTCGACTGGGCGGTGTTATTGGGCGCCAAAGAGTAGCGCAGGTCGTTCCAGGTGATCAGTGGCACCAAGGTGTCAACGCGCGGATCCATTGCGGCTGTGGCGAACTGGATCTGCCCGCCATAGGATCCGCCGATCATGCCGACGCGCGGGTCGTGCGCTGCCGCGTTGTCCAGCTTGCTGAAATCCACAGTCAAGTTGCCGGCCCCGCCGGGGGCACCGCCCACGTCCGAGGAGGCGTACGCCGCGTTGCCGCCGCCACCCAGGAACGTCACCAGGTGCGAGGCGGCCACGCCATCGACAGCTGGGTCGTCCAGGGAGATCTTGCATCCTGAGTTGGGGAACCCCAGACCCGTGTAGGACAGGACGGCGTACCCGCGCTGGGCAAACGCCCGACCGAGGCCGGACTGGTCGGCCTTGGAGCCACCGAATCCGTTGGTCGTCAAGATGGTGGGTACCCGCTTGGCGGCCGAGGCGGTGTGTGGCTTGTACAGGTCGGCGTCGATGACACAGGTCTGCGGGCGGCCTTGGTCATCCAGACCGGCGGGTACCGTGAACGACAGCCCGGTGTAGGTGTCGACGGCTCCCAAGGCTGTGGCCCCGGCAGCCGTGGCCATCTCCGTGGCAGGCGTCAGCAGCGCGGCTGCAATTACGGCGGCCGACGTGCCGGCCAGGGTCATCGAGAACGAGCGAAGCATGGCGCGTACCTCCGTTGGTGTTGAAAGCACAACGAGATCGGACGGGCGCGGGTTGCGCGGGGCTGCCTGACGCCTGCCCGTGCGAGCGCCCGCGGGCGTCAAATCAGCGCGGCACGAGGGTGCAGATCTTGACGCCGAGCGCGCTGAGAGTGCAGATCTGCTGAGTAAGCGGCAGCGACGGCAAACCGGACGGTGTCGAGCTCTGGTTTGAACTCGGGAGCGTGGGCGTGGGCAGGGGCAGTGCCGGGCCGGGCGGCGTCGTCGTCGTCGTCGAGGAGGGCGGGGCGGTCGCGGTGGTCGCCGGCGCACTCGGGGTGACAGCGGGTGCTTGCCCGGTGGGTGAAGTCGAGCGGGATACCGGCGTATTCTTCGCCGGTTTGTCAGTCCTGGCCGCCGTGCTGGCGGCACCAGCCTGCGACGGGGCCGGGTTGGCGGCAGGCAGGTCGGAGGCCGGCAGGGCGCTGACACCGTGGCGATACGCGTCGGCGATGGCGATCACCGTCCGGACGTAGGAGTCAGAAGGGTTGTAGCGCCAGATCGCGGCACGCAGGTCGCCAGGGCGGGTGAGATCTCCGGGGCCGGAGCAGAGATAGACCGCGGTCGCGGCAGCGGCGTCGGCCATGTCCTGCGGGTTCTTGACTCCGCGCCCATCGGCGTCGACGCCGACAACGCGCCACGTGCTGGGGATGAACTGCATCGGGCCCACGGCCCGGTCGTAGGTGGTGTCCCGGTCGAGCAGGCCATGGTCGGTGTCGGTAATCCGGGCGGTCCCGTTCGTACCGTCCAGCGCGACACCGATGATGCCTGGCTGGGCGACCCCGGCCGAGTCGAGCTGGTTGCCGCCAAAGCGGGCATGGTCGCTCTCGACCCGCCCGATGGCGGCCAGCAACGCCCAGTCAATGTGGCAAGCAGGGTCGGCTGCACCGACCAACGAGGCACCCCGACGGTAGGCCTCGAGGGCACGACTCGGGATGCCCATACTGTCCAGGGCAACAGGGGTCGAGCTGCCGGGCACCGTGCCCGCCGGCAGCACCAGTCCGGGCTGGCCCTGTGTGCCTGTACGGGTCGGGACGGCGGGCATGGCCAGTGCGGTGCCGGGCACGACGAGCGCCGGCGAAGCTTTCGAGGCGGCGACACTCTTGAGGTCCTCTGCGGGCGAGGCCAGGGCGATGCCGCCACTGATCAACGCGACGGCAGGAATGGTGGCGCAGGCTTTGCGCCAAGGCAATGTGATCGTGCGGGCTTGACGGTGACCTCCACGGTGACCTCCACGGTTCGACATGCTTTCCTCCCTCAGTGACATCACGTTTCGACGGTGCTCTTGGTAGGGAAACGACGAAGAGCCACAAAGGTCACGAAATCCGGACGGTCGCAGTGTCCCATCGGTGCCGCCGGTGACTCGGCCGCCTCGGTAGGCGAGCGAGGCTGGATAGAACGCGAGTCTGCATAGGACGCGAGGCCAGTTTGTCGCTCTGGCGTAGTGCGCTTCAATGCGCAGACCGATCGCATCTACCTCGGCGGGGCGACAACGAGAGTCCGTGACACCGCGGCCGGCCGCTCGGTCCCGATCGCGAAGAACGGCTCAGAGACGACCGTGGTCGGGAACCGCTGGATCGACAAGGCCGCAAACTTGCCCGACTTCGGCGACGACCAGTGGAAGCGTATGGTCTGCGTCGAGGTCAGCAACATCCGCGACACTACTGTCGGCTTTGTGCCCGGAAAGAGTCACACCGTGACGGCCATCTTCGAGCTCACGCCATCGGCGCGGACTGTGACGCAGAGGAGCACGACAGCATGACCGAGCACGGGTCGCCTACCTACCTGCGCGGTCGCGTCGTGACTGCGACGGCGGTGATCGACGACGGCGTGGTCGTGGTCGAGGGTGACACGATCGCCTGGGTCGGTCCTGCCGACGCGGCCGGGCCAGAGGGCTGGCCTGAGGCGCCGGACGCGCCGGCTGTACGCCTGACCCTGATGCCAGGTCTGGTCGACCTGCACAACCACGGCGGAGGCGGCGCGGGATTTCCGGATGTGCGCACGCCCGACGAGGCGCGCGTCGCTGTCCTCGAGCACCTGGCGCACGGAACGACGACCCTTGTCGCGTCCCTGGTCACCGCCAAGCCGGACACGCTCCGCCAGCGCGTCGGGGTGCTCACGGTGCTGGCAGATGCGGGCGAGCTCGCCGGCATACATCTCGAGGGCCCGTTCCTGGCGGCCGCCATGTGCGGCGCGCAGGACCCGGACCTGATCCAGGCGCCGGACGCTGACCTGGTGGCCGAGCTCGCCATCGCCGCCCACGGTCACCTGGTCACCATGACCCTGGCTCCGGAGCTCGTTGGCGTTCTTGGCGACGGCGGGGTCATGGACTCCTTGATCAGCGCCGGCGCGCTGCCATCGTTCGGACACACCGACGCGAGCTGGACCCAGACCAGGACTGCGGTCGCGGACGCGCGCGCCCGGCTCGACGCGACACCAGGTCGCCGGTCGCCGCGTCCGACGGCCACCCACCTGTTCAACCGCATGCGCCCGCTCACGCACCGGGACCCGGGCCCGATCCCGGTGCTCCTGGCCGCGGCAGGGCGGGGGGACGTCGTCGTCGAGCTCATCGGGGACGGCACGCACGTAGCCCCTGAACTGGTTCGGAGCATCTTCGAGCTGGTTGGCGCCAACAACATAGCGCTGGTGACCGATGCCATGGCCGCGGCGGGCATGGCCGACGGCGCGTACCGGCTCGGGTCGCTGGATGTCACGGTGTCCGGTGGTGTTGCCCGGCTCACCGAGGATGGGGCAATCGCAGGCGGCACCGCCCACCTGCTCGATGTCGTACGGACGACAGTCGCCGGGGGAGTGCCGCTGCGGGACGCGGTCCTGGCCGCGTCCACAACACCCGCCGCTGTGCTCGGAGACCCCCGGATTGGCGCCCTCGAGGTCGGTCGCCGGGCCGATGTCGTCATCACCGACTCAGACCTGTGTGTCGTACAGGTCCTGCGCGCGGGCAGAATCGTCCACCCGTCGGCACAGCGCTAGCACGCCTTGAGGCACGACATCAACCCACCCTCGAAGATCAGCACTGCTTTCTCGCTATCCGTGTTTGTTTCGATCCGACTTCGACAGCACGGAGTGGTCGCGGGATGGAAGCCGTCATCGCAGCGTCCGACGAGCTCGCACGGCTAGCCCCGCCTTCCGCACATGCATGCGGTTGGGCTTGATGGCGGGGGTCACCGCTGGGTCGGGGGGCCTTCGGCTTCTTCGAGTGCCCGGATGG
>JGI20191J14862_1000790_pt1 | contig 10530 bp, 8 predicted proteins | sample NGESurdeep092012_7_FD_14862 | JGI IMG/M metagenome (IMG submission 14862)
TTGTCGCCGCTGGCCGAGATTGGCAACTCTTCCAAACTGCTTTCATATATTGACATTTGATATGCCAATATATTAGCCTGCCTGAGCTTGTTGTGACAGGGAGGCCCGCAGAGGAATAAACCAAATGGCGGATAGGTATCGTATCTTTGGCGTCGAGCTGTCCCCGTACTCGGTGAAGGTCCGTTCCTATTTCCGGTACAAGGGAATTCCGCACCAGTGGATCATTCGCAACGCCGATAGCCAGGCCGAATACCAGAAATACGCCCGGCTCCCGATCGTGCCGCTGGTNGTTACGCCTCAGAACGAAGGCCTTCAGGACTCGACGCCGATAATCGAGCGCATTGAGTCTCAATACCCGCAGCCGCCNATTCATCCGTCGGATCCGGTTGCCGCCTTCGTCTCGGTCCTGTTGGAGGAGTTTGGCGACGAATGGGGGAACAAGTGGATGTTCCACTACCGATGGGCGCGCGATGTCGATCAACTCAGTTCCGCCGGACGACTCGCACGTATGATGATGCCGGCGGCGGACGAGAAGCAGCTTTCAACCGCGATCGCGCAGGTGCGTGAGCGGATGGTCGGGCGAGTCTGGTTCGTCGGCTCCAGCGCACAGACCGCGCCCCAAATTGAAGATTCCTTCTGCGAGACTGTCGGAATCCTCGACACGCACCTGGCGAACCGCGCGTATCTCTTCGGTGCGCGCCCCGCCTTCGGCGACTTCGCGATGTGGGGTCAGCTTTACAACACCTGGACCGATCCCACGCCCGGTGCGCTCATCGAAGCGCGCGCAACGAATGTCCTGGCGTGGATCCATCGAATGCTGTGGCCGCGAGCGGAAGGTGAGTTCGAGACCTGGGCGAGTCTCGAGCCAACGCTGATGCCGCTGCTGGAGCGGCAGGTCGGCCGGTTGTTCATGCCGTGGACGATAGCCAACGCGGCAGCAATTGCGGACGGGCGCGAGAAATTCAGCGTCGAGCTGGCGGGCAGCACGTGGACCCAGAAGCCGCAGAAGTATCACGCCAAATCTCTCGGCGCGCTGCGCAAGAAATACGCCGCGACCCCCGACAAGCAACGCATCGATGCGGTCCTCGATCGTGCAGGCTGTCTTGCCGGACTGCGCGGCTGACTTTCCAGGACTCTCGAACGGAAATGCCCGCCATTGCTGAAGCAGGACAATGAATATAGACACACCCACACGCGAACAGACCGATGGCCGGCGGCAGCGCAGCGAAGCAAGCCGCGAGCGTATCGTACGCGCGATGCTGGAACTCGTCGGGGCGGGCCAGGTTGCGCCCAGTGCCGAAGCTGTCGCCGCACGCGCCGGCGTGGGACTGCGCACGGTGTTCCGCCACTTTGACAATATGGAAAGCCTGTACCAGCAGATCAATGCGGTGATGACCGCCGAAATTCGTCCAATGGTCGAGCGTCCCTTCTCTGCCGGCGAATGGAAGGCACAGCTTGGTGAATTGATCGACCGTCGCATCCGCATCTTCGAGCGCATCATGCCGTTCAAGATCGCGGCGGACGTTCACCGCCATCATTCACCGTTTCTCGCCGGCCAAGTGGCCGAGATGACACGGGAGCAGCGCGCCGGGCTTAGCCGCCTGGTCCCAAAGGACAAACGCGACGATGCCTTGTTCTTCGAGAGCCTTGATCTCGTTTTGAGTTTTGAGACCTGGCGGCGATTGCGCAAGGATCAGAAGCTTCCGTTGCCCCGCGCGCGGCAGGTGCTTGAACGCCTCGTCGGCGCGCTCCTCAAAGCCGATTAATTACATTTTCGGATTTGTCGGCGCGCGATTTGGCGTAGGATGAATTGACATTAAATGTGCCATCTTGTGAACGTTGCAAAGGGCGAAGGATGCGGCAAATGGCGCAGCAGGAAGGGGAACCACAAAAGAGAATGACGGGGACGCGGCGACCGCCGCTCCCGCGCGGCGTCCTGTTCTGGTGGCTGATATCTCTGGCGGTGCTGATCTGGTACGTCGCCGGCATGTGGCCACGGTCGCAGCCCAAGGCTCCTATCCCCTATTCCTTGTTTCTCGCGCAGGTGCGGGAGAACAACGTCTCCCGGGTTCACATCGCCGGAGACGTGATCGAGGGGAAATTTGTAAGACAGCTCGTTTGGCCACAGACCCGATCTCCGACAGAGCCATCGTCGAAACCCACGCAGCCGCCTTCTGCATCTCCACCGAGCATGAGCCCAAGCGCTGCGGCACAAGCCACCACTGCATACAGCGAATTCACCACGACCTTTCCCGCGACCGTCGGCGATCCTGCCATGATGCCTCTGCTCATAGAACACCATGTCGTCGTAGACGTGTCGTCGTCTTCCATTCCCTGGTTCATCGAGCTGCTGGTTACGTGGGGGCCGCTGATACTTCTGTTCGGATTCTTCTGGTGGATGAGCAACCGGGCCGTACGTAGTCAATCCGGTGTGTTCGGCTTTGGGCGCATGAGGGCCCAGCGCTACAGTAGCGAGCAGCCAAAAGTGACTTTCAATGACGTGGCAGGGGCGGACGAGGCCAAGTCCGAGCTTCAGGAGGAGGTCGATTTCCTGAGGCACCCCCAAAAGTACCACGACTTGGGGGCACGAATTCCCAGAGGTGTGCTCCTGGTCGGAGCGCCGGGAACCGGCAAGACTCTTATGGCACGCGCCGTAGCTGGCGAGGCCGGGGTCCCGTTTTTCAGCCTCAATGCATCCGAGTTCGTTGAGATGTTCGTCGGCGTAGGAGCGAGCCGTGTACGAGACTTGTTCCGGCAAGCCAAGGAGGCGGCGCCGGCGATCATGTTCATCGACGAGTTGGATGCGGTCGGACGGCGACGCGGCGCCGGCCTGGGCGCCGTAAACGACGAGCGCGAACAGACGCTCAACCAGCTATTGGGCGAACTCGACGGTTTTGACGAGCGGCTCGAGGTCATCGTTCTCGCGGCGACCAATCGGCCGGACGTTCTCGATCCAGCCCTGCTGCGGCCGGGACGTTTCGATCGTCAGGTAGTGATTGGTCTTCCAGACAAAATAGGGCGTGAAGGTATCCTGCGCATCCACACCGGCAGGCTCCGACTCTCCGGCGATGTGGATCTGCCCACTCTCGCGCGCAGCACGATAGGCATGAGCGGGGCGGACTTGGCGAACCTTTGCAACGAGGCGGCGCTTACCGCGGCCAGACATGACCATCACGATGTTACGATGGCGGATTTTGAAGAGAGTCAGGACAAGGTCCGGATGGGTGCGGCTCATCCGCAACTGGTTAATCCCGGCGAACGGCGCGTGATTGCCTATCACGAGTGTGGACACGCGGTAGTTGCATGGCTGACTCCGGCCGCGGATCCGGTGCACAAGGTGACAATCGTGCCCCACGGACAGGCTCTCGGGATGACGGAGCAGATCCCGGGCGAAGAACGCCACAACCTGAGCCTCTCCTATCTAAAGGCGCGACTGGCAGTGATGCTCGGCGGACGCACTGCGGAGGAAATCGTCTTCGACGAGGTGACCACTGGCGCGGAGAACGATCTGGTGGAGGCTACGCGTTTGGCTCGCCGCATGGTGACCCGATGGGGGATGAGCAAGCTCGGACTGGTGGCTTTCAAGACCGACGAGCAGCAACCTTTCCTGGGATACGAGATCTCGCAGGGACGCGATTACAGCGAAGCGACCGCGGCCCGAATAGACCAGGAGGTCTCGCGTCTGCTCGAGGAGACCCACGATGCCGTCCGCCGTTGCTTGATCGATTCCAGGGAGCGGCTGGATCGGCTCGTTGATGCGCTTTTGCAGGAGGAGACTGTTAGCGCCGGCCAATTGCTTCGCATCCTTGGTCCGCGTCTCGACTCAGGATCGGAACAGACGGCTGGGATTATCGCAGGTTCACGAAAATAATTCCCGACATGACCGCGAATGTCAGAAAAGTATTGAGCAGGCTCGACTGGATGCGCGAACAACGCATCTGGCCCANTGGAATGCGATACCTATGGACCGACGCTTTCGGCGTNGTTCTGTTGGTTTCGCTNTACCACGAACTGAAGCAGAAAAAGTTCCTGGATGAAGCTCAGTGGGTCGTCGCAGACGTCGAGCGTGTGCTGGGACGCCGGCGCGGCTTCCGAATCGGCGAAGCCGCGGATCGTGACGGCCAATACTTTCACTATCTGGCGATGTGGGTTTTCGCGCTATCACGACTGGGCAGGATAGTTCCCGAATATCGCTCGAAAGCGATCCAACTGGTGAAGGACATCCATCCCGCTTTCCTGATTCCGGGTCGAGGCGTGCGCTGGAAAATGCTCGAAGACTTGAGCGGACCATATCCAGGTTTCGGACCAGGCTCGCTCGATCCGTTCCATGGATACATTGTTTACCGGCTACTTGATGAAGATACGCTTGCAGACGAGATCCGGCAGATGAAAACCATCGTCGAACGAAGCTACGAAAACCTGGTCATCACTCAAGACCTCGGGCTTGGAATGATGCTATGGATGACGTGCTTCTTTCCTGAGGAAGAATGGGCACGCGTTCAGCGCGAGCGGAGTCTCGCGATACTTGACCGCATGTGGATCGATCCGCCCGGCTACTTCTGCCGCGAGCCGGGAGCGCATTCGGTGAAATTTGCCTTCACTAACTTCGGCGTCTCCGTCGGCCTGCAGGCCGCCCAGGCGTGGCCGGAGCGCGTCGCCCGATTGAACTCCTATTTCGAAACCTACCGATCGGGAGACGAATACGATACGGATGCGATCACGCACGTCATGGCGTGTGTGTCATCTTTCGCGGGCGACTTCATGCCACAGCGCATTGGAGCCTAGCTGCCAGAGGTACGGGTTCGGAGTTCGCTTCGGCCGGCCAGGACTGCTCCGCTTGGCGCAGCTAGGCCCGGGCCAGGACCAGATGGGCCCCGACTAAGCTGAGCACATCGTTGGTGCCGTCCTCGATCAGTGCGGCGCGAGCGTCACGGAAGATCTTCTCCACCGGATACTCCTTGCTGAGTCCGTTGCCGCCGAACAGTTGCAGCGCATCGCTGGCGACTTCGAAGGCCGCCTGGGTGCAATACGTCTTGGACGCAATCGCGTACTCCATCGCAGGAATGGGAGCTTCGGTGTTGTAGGTCATCGCCGCTCGAGACAAGAGTCGGCAGGTTTCGACCTTGGTGAACATCTCGAACAGCCGCTTTTGGACAAGCTGGTGCTCGCAGATCGGCTGGCCGCCCTGGATGCGAGTTTTGCAATAGTCGATCGCGGCTTCCAGCGCGGCACGAGCCACCCCGGTGAAGATCGCACCCAACGCTCCGTTGGGCCCGCCGCCCCTGCTGTTCACCATCTCGGCGGGCTTGTCAGGCGCTATCAGCATGTACTGCCGCGCAATACGAACGTTGTCGAAGAAAATCTCACCCTGGTTCAAGGCGCGCTGGCCCAGCTTGTTGAGCGGCTTGCCCTTGGAGACACCGGGTAAATCGAGCGGGACGAAGGCGACGCCCCGGCCCATTACCGCGCCGCGCGACGGATCGGCGATCAAGATGACCAGGCCGTGCGTCGCGATAGTGCCGTTGGAAACCCACGCTGCCTTCTGCCCGTTGATTACGTAGGAATCACCTTCACGCTGAGCCACGACGTGTCCCGACATGTCCGGCTTCCCACCCCCGTCAAACAGCCCCATCGCCCAATCGGAACCGTGCTGGGGCTCCGTCACCGGCCAGCAGCCGATGAAACGCGCCTCGCGGTCTTCGACAAAAGGTTTTACGAACTGGTCGATCAACGCCTTGTTTCCGGTGGCAGCCAAGGCGCCGAAGGGAAAGCTCGCCACCCCCAGGGTAAGCGCAAGGTCGGCGCCCCCCCAACCCATCTCTTCCAGAAAGATGTGCATGCCCAGGCCGCTAAGCCCGAGTCCTCCCATCGCTGAGGGAATACCGGCCGCGTGATAGCCGAGCCGGTAGGCTTTCTTCATGAAGTCCCATAGAACCGAGCCCGGCGCGATCACTTCCTGCGGGTCGGCCAGTTGATCGAGTGCGGCTGCGGTCGGTCGTACGACCTCCTTCGCAAATCGATGAACGTTGTCCTTGAGAGTCCGGTACTCGTCGGGCAGGCGGGTTTCCAATTCCAAATAAGTGTCCATGCTTTCTCTTCTCATAAAGCCGTCGGAACTTCCAAGCAGAGCGCGTGCCGATAGCCGGTCCGCGATGCGGCATATAATTCAGGATCCTCTGTCCCGCCTGGTGGTAGATACAATGCGAGCAGATAGCCGATTCCAGGTCAGAGTTTGGAAGTGTCGGCGGGCTGAGCATCAGCGCGGGTGCGGCGCTTGCTGTGTTTGAGCCTGAAGCGGTGATCGGTTGCGGCCTCAGCCGCCCCACGGATACGTATCGAACGGGTACGCCGCGCACCCGCTCTTTCCGGCCGTCGGATACTCCTTCCTGGTAAACGTGCGCGATCGGTTCACCAGATCGTGGAAGATCATGCATTTGTCGCGCTGCGTTGGCAGACGCGGATCAGTGTCGATAGCGGCGAGCACGCCCGCTGCCGTTTGAGTGCCGGACGACGTCACCCGTACGCCGCCGTCGGCCGGTGTGTCCAGGATGATGAACTTCGGATCGGTGGGCGCACTGTTGTCCCACGCCGACCATTGGGGCTGCCGACCGTCGCGACCGCGGCCGGGTGCNCCGCGATAGGCGAACTCGGCCCAGTACGACATCATCTGTTTGCTGAGCGCCAGGCGGCCTGGTTCATTGTCCTTCGAGAAGATGACGTTGGCCTGGCGTCCGAGATCGAAGTGGCCGAAGACGAACGGGATCTCAAAACCATGCGCAGCCCCGAGCATGACGGATAGATCCGCGCCCATCACATGCGGCTCCTCGTGCCAATCGAAGCGGTAAACGAACACGTTGTCCTGAGTCGCCCGCATCGCTGCCGCCGGCTCGTCGGCGCCGGCCGCCTTCCAAAACCTGGACATGTATTCGGCACTGAGGCTGTAACCCGCCTGGTCACGCAGGCGCGGCACGAGCCAGAAAATCCGTTGCACCCGCTTTGGGTCGCCGAACAGGAACAGCTTGTTCTCCTCGCGATTCGTTCCGACGATCACGGGAACCCGGTTGTACCCGTCGGCGCGCGCGAGGTGTTGGATCGGATCGTCTTGTGGCAGCACCACGCCGTCGCCAAAGACTTTCGGCATGTCGATCATGGCGGTTGCGGGCGTCGGCATGTAGGCCAGGAGAATCTCAAAATTCGTCTTCCCGCGCAGGTAACGCTCGACATCTGTAGCGCTCATCGCGGCCAGTTGTGTCTTGGCTGCGGCGCGGTCGGCGGCGCGCTTGTCCTTGATGAGCAGCCGCACCAGCACTTCATTCGAGCTGTTGGTGCGACCCGGTTCGGCGTCGTCGGTGAAGTGCTCGGCCTCGCCGATGGTATTCATATTCAGGCCACCGCTTTCGGAGATCGCGCGGTGAAACAAGCCGTGCGCTTGCGGGGCCAACAACAGCATGTACACGTTGTTGGCGCCTGCCGACTCGCCGAAGATGGTGACGTTGCCGGGATCGCCGCCGAAAGCTCCCACGTTGTCGCGTACCCATTGGAGCGAACGGATGATATCGAGGATGGCGAAGTTGCCCGATCGGTCGAGTTCATTCGTGCCCTCACCTCGCAGTGCGCCGTGGCGGAACCAGCCGAAGGGGCCGACGCGATAGTTGATCGTCACTACCACGACCTTGTGCGTCGCCGCCAGGTTACCGCCGTTGTACAACGCCCCTGTGCCAACCGTGTTACCGCCGCCGTGTATCCACACCATCACCGGCCACCGAGCGTTACCCGTCGGCACGTCGGACTCGCCAACCCGTGGCGCATACACGTTCAGGTAGAGACAATCCTCGCTGCCGACAGGCTGCCCCGCTCTGGCGGTATCGAGGCCGCCGATTGGGCTCGGGAACTGCGTGCACGCCGAGCCAAAATCGAGTGCCTCGCGCGTACCTGTCCATGGTTCGGCCGGCTGCGGCGCTCGCCATCGCAGCGCCCCGAGCGGCGGCTTGGCGAACGGAATGCCGAGCCATGCGTGACTGCCGTATACGCCGACGGCGCCGACGACTGTGCCGGATGCAGTGACTCGGTGCGATGCAGGATCGAGCACGCGTTGCTCGCGCACCGGGTGGCCGCATCCGCTGGCCCCCACCGCCGCGAGGATCAACAACGCGGACAATCGCCTCGCGATGTGCGACATTGCCTCAAATCTGGTAGTGACGACCTGCGCAGCATACTGACATCGAATCATTCGAGTAACCCTCACTGCTGGCGCGGAAGCGGTTCGATAGCTCGGCCTTTGAGAAGTTGACATGGGCCTTCGGCTCACCCGCGCACGCTGAAAATCAGATCGAACACTCCGGCATCTCGCTACGTTCCAAAGCATACATTACCGCCAAGATTTTCAGGACAGGCACAGGGCGGAGAATTCGCGCACTCCGCCAGCGCCGTGGTAAGCTCGAAGTTATGGCGGCCAAGCGTAACGGAGCACTCGGCGAGCCGACGGACTTCGGCAGGCGCAAGTTTCGTGCGGCGCTGGTCAATGTGACCAACGTCTGCAACCTCGAATGCCGCCACTGCTTCGTTTACCGCGCCGGCAATCCCAACCTCGCGCGCGACAAGATGGACGACGCGACCATGCTCCATGAGTTGCGCATGCTGCGCGACAAGCACGGCATCAAGTCGATGCTGTTCATGGGCGGCGAGCCCATGATTCGCAAGCGCCTGGTATTCGAGGCGATGAAACTGTTCGAGCACTCCTCGATCGTAACCAACGGGACCTACGGGATTCCGTCCATCCCCAACCATCTGGTCACTGTGTCGCTCGACGGACCGGAGCGGATGAACGATCCGATCCGCGGCGAGGGCGTGTTCCGCAAGGTCAAGGAGGCAATCTTCGCGCGCGATCCTCGCGACGGCACGACCGTCATCATCCAGATGACGATCACCAGGGAAAACGCGCCGGGACTCGAAGAATTCATCGAAGAAGTGAAGGACTGGCCAGTCGACGGTGTCGCATTCACGTTTCATGTCCCCTCCAAGGGAGAGCACGGCCCGCTTGCCTGGAATGACCTGCGCGAGCGCGACGCGGTTATCGACCGGGTTATCGCGCTCAAGGGGAAATACCCGGCGCTTATCAAGAGCAACGTCGAAACGCTGGAAATGATGAAGTCCGAGCGCGCGCTCGATTACACGGGCGAGCGCGGTGAGCATTGCGCGCTGCGCTCGGTGCTGCCGCTTTACATGGGCGATGGCGGGAATTTCGAGCGAACCTTCTGCTGCTACGGCAACGATGTCGACTGCGCGCGCTGCGGCGCCTACGGTGTTTTCAACAGCGCGTACCATCGGATGAAGGGCGACCACGCGGAAGACTGAGGTTTGCCGCGTTGTGAATTCAGATCCGCGGCCAGCACCGCCGCGCCTTCCTTCGCAAGCCAGAGAGCCGCGCCACTGCCGATGCCGCTGGCCGCGCCATGAGCTTCATGTTGGTCACGCGCCGCTACAGGGAAAGATGCGCCATCTCTCGTTTACTTCTCGAACGATGGGCCCGCGAAGTTTCCCGGTATGATCGGTGCCGGACCGCTATTCTGTCCGAGAGCTGAGCCGCCTGCGGTAAAGCCCCCATCGACGACCATAGCGGTGCCAGTTACCCATTCGGAATCGTCACTGGCCAGGAACAGCGCCATCGCCGCGAGGTTACCCATTCGGAATCGTTACTGGCCAGGAACAGCGCCATCGCCGCGTCATGCGGATGCCCCGCGCGCGGAATCGGTTGGATTTGCGCGAGGAGCTGCTCCGCCACCGGCTCACCTCCGGGCAGGCGCGTATTTATCAGCGGAGTATTGATGCCGCCTGGACAGATACAGTTGACGCGAATCCGATCTTTGCCGACTTCAAGGGCGACCGAGCGCGTCAGATTAATGACCGCCGCCTTCGCCGCGCTATAGGCGTGCGGCCCCGCGCCGCCGCGAAGACCCGCGACCGACGCGGTCGAGATTATCGATCCGCCGCCAACCTTGCGCATCTCGGGAATGGCGAACTTCATTCCGAGGAAAACCGAGCGCAGCAAAATCGCCAGGCTCTTGTCCCAATTCTCGACCGTGGTCTCGTCGATCGGGCCGACCGCGCCGCCAAGGCCGGCATTGTTATACATGATGTCGAGGCGGCCGAATTCCTTGACCGCGCGCGCGACCGCCGCCTTGACGTCTGCCTCTGCTGAAACGTCGGTCTTCTGAAAGACCGCGCGGCCGCCGTTCTCCTTGCAATCGCGGACCGCGGCTTCACCGCCTTCGACGTTCAAATCGGCGATCACTACCGCGGCGCCTTCACCCGCGAACCGAATCGCAGTGCCGCGGCCGATTCCACTCGCCGCGCCGGTGATCACCGCAACCTTGTTCTCGAGTCTGCCCATCGTGGTGTCTCCTCTCACTTTTGTTCTTCGAGGCCCTTGACGTACGCCTTCATCGCGTCGATCGCCCAGTCGGTCGTCATCAGATCCATGAAGAGGTTACGCTCGAGCCTAAGGCCCTCGTCCAGCGGCGTCTGCATTGC
>JGI20191J14862_1000792_pt1 | contig 10494 bp, 9 predicted proteins | sample NGESurdeep092012_7_FD_14862 | JGI IMG/M metagenome (IMG submission 14862)
CCCGTCACTGGACCACAAGGAATGGTATGAATTGCCCTTTGCCCGGCCAATCTACTCGCCGGAATCATCCAGGAAGAGTAACCAGAAAGAAGAAGTTCCTGCGATCCGCGCGCTGCTGACAACCTGAAAAAGTGAAAGAGTAAAATCTCTAAGCGGGAGTCGAATCCAATGGGACGCAATATCCTTTTCATCACCACCGATCAGCAGCGCTACGACGCGCTGGGATGCAACGGCGGTACGATCGCGAAGACGCCGGTCGCCGACCGGCTCGCCAACCGCGGAATCAACTATCGGCGCGCGCACAATCAAAATGTCGTCTGCATGCCGGCCCGCTCGACGATGATTACCGGGCAGTACGTGCGCACCCACGGCGTCGTCGCCAACGGCATTGCACTTCCGCCCGATTCGCCGAGCGTCGCGGCTTATCTTCACGAGAAGGCCGGTTACCACACCGCGCTGCTGGGCAAGGCCCATTTCGAGCCCGCTTTCGATTTGCAGGGGCGATGGTTCGAGAACCGGATGGCGCGCCAGAATTCAACCGGCCCGTATCGCGGCTTCGATCGGATGGAACTGGCGATGCATTCGCCGATCGGCGGATGGCATTATTCGCTGTGGTTGCAGAAAAACTATCCCGACGAAATAGGCGGCTTCGCGCCGATTCTCACCGCGCTCCCCGGCGGCGACACCGGCGCGCCCGAAGTCAAGTACAATCCGATTCCGCGCGAGCATTACCACACCGATTGGGTCGCAGCGCGGACGATCGCATACCTCGATTCACTCGCTCCCGGCGACAACTGGTTCGTGTGGATGAGTTTCCCCGATCCCCATCATCCATGGGATCCGCCGCAGGACGAGGCCCGCCGAATCAATTGGCGCGATCTCGATCTGCCCGCCGGCTATCCCGGCTCGCGCGAAAAAATTGAAAAAATACTGGCCGGCAAACCGCGCCATTGGCTCGATTGGTACCAAGGCCGCTTCGGCAACTTCGAGGGCGGCCCCGCCAGCTTCGTCCCGTGCCAGCTCACCGAGGATCAGCTTCGCGAAGTCAACGCGATGATCCACGTCGAAATCGAATTGATCGACCAGGCTTGCGGCCGCGTGCTGGCCCGAATCGCCGAGCGGGGATGGGAACCGCGCACGGACGTATTCTTCACCACCGACCACGGCGAGCTGCAAGGCGACTTCGGCTTGCTCTATAAGGGTCCGTATCACGTTGACGCGCTGATGCGGCTGCCGATGATCTGGCGTCCCGCGCCGTCAGCCGAAATCACGCACCACGAAATCGCGGAGCCGGTCGGGCAACTTGATCTCGCGCCGACGTTCTGCCAAATCGCCGGCGTCCCGGTTCCCGACTGGATGCAGGGAAAGCCGCTCCCCACCGCGCCCGGCTCGGGCCGCGAGCGCGTCATCACCGAATGGGACAGCCAGTTCGCCGCAATCGGGATGCATCTGCGCAGCATCTATCGCGACGGTTACACGCTCACCGTTTACGAGAAATCGACTCGCGACTATGGTTTCGACCTGGCCAATATTCCGCCGNTGCTGGCGCCGCGCGGTCCGATTGAGGATATCCGCTACGACGGCACCGAGGGCGAGCTCTACAATCTGCGCGAGGATCCGATGCANTGGCNCAATCTGTGGGACGATCCGGCTTACGCGAAGCTGAAGTCCGATCTGCGCGCCGACCTGTACGACAATCTTCCTCCCGAGCGCAATCCGAAGCTCCCCGTAGAGGCCCCCGCTTGAGCGGTCGATTGACGAGCACTGTGACGGGAAGGCCCAAACGATGACACCATTGAAACTGGTCGGCGGCTTAGGCTCCCCCTACTCGCGCAAAATGCGCGCCGTGATGCGCTTTCGGCGGATCCCCTTCACGTGGATTATGCGCGGTTCGACGGAGGACGTCGATATTCCTTCGGTCCCGGTCGCTCTCATCCCGGTGCTCGTTTTCCCCGGCGAGGGAGGGCGCGCCGACGAGGCGATGATCGACTCGACGTTTCAGATCAGGCGGCTCGAAAAGNTGTTCCCCGCGCGTTCCATTATCCCGCCCGATCCCGCGCTCGCGTTTATCGACGCGCTGCTTGAGGACTACGCCGACGAATGGCTCACCAAGCCGATGTTCCACTATCGATGGAAATACGCGGCCGACATCGACAAGGCGTCGCACGTGCTCGCGCTCGATCGCAATCTGGGCATGAGTCGCGACATGCTGGCCAAGGCGTCCCGCTATTTTGCCGATCGTCAAATCGAACGGCTGCGCGTGGTCGGCTCGAACGACGTGACGACTCCTGTCATCGAGGCGAGCTACCGCCGCTTGATCGGTCTGCTCGATTCGCATCTCGTCGCCGGAAATCGATTCCTCATGGGCGCGCGGCCCGGCGCCGGCGACTTCGGTTTCTTCGGCCAGCTGAGCCAGCTTGCGCACTTCGATCCCACTCCCGCGGCAATTGCGGCCACCGAGACTCCGCGCGTGGTCTCATGGGTCTCGCATCTCGACGACCTCTCGTCGNTCGANGTCGAAGACGCCGGATGGCTCCCGCGCGAGCATGCCGTCGCCGCGATCCGGCCGTTTCTCATCGAGATTGGCCGNGTCTATGCTCCCTTTCTACTCGCCAACGCCCGTGCTCTTGCTTCGCGCGCAAGTGAAGTGCGATGCGAAATCGACGGGCGACCGTGGGTGCAGCAGCCCTTTCCCTACCAGGGTAAGTGTCTAGGATGGTTGCGCGAAGCCCGCTTGTCGCTCAGCGCCGCCGACCGCAAATTCGTGGACTCGGCGCTAGAGTCCACCGGCGCCGACTCCATCTTCAGCGCTCCCATTGTTTGATTCCGGATGTCTATCGGCTACGATTCTGTCGCTGCGCCGGACGCTGGCGTGGGCCGTCCTGGAACGCATCGCGTTAGCCGCTGGGACGAGTTATTCCCGAAGAACCCCTGATGACTCTCGCTCGCAGTCATCGCCATTACGGCAGACGATCCAAAAACAGTGACGCTTTCTTGCGTGATGAGCTTCCTTCCATTTGGTCGAAACCATCGGCCCATTGCGAACCTTGATAATCAAGATCGCACACGGTGAATCCAGCCTCTTCAGCCATTCGCATGAAGTCGCAATGCGGCCATTTCGATTTGTGGTTGTTCACCATGTCCGTGATCTTTGCCAGGAGCAGTCCTTCGGGTTTTAGGACCCGCTTAGCCTGTTTCAAAAAAGGCGGATACAGATAACTCAAGTTCCAGCCTTGCTCTTTGCCGCACTCCACCGTCGCGCCGAAGTCCACGTCAAATCGCTTTCTGCTCTTATCTCGCCCTTGCGGTCCGACGTGCGGCGGATCGTAGATCACAGTTCCGAATTTTGCAGACGGCACGCCCGTCATTTTGCGATTGTCTCCCGCGATCATGGGCTTGTGCTGCGGATCGATATCCATCGACACAACCTTTCGCCTGGAGCCTTTCCAGAATCGCCCTGCGTTGTAGGTCGAATCCAGAATCGGCTCAGTCGGAATTGTTGCATAGAACTTGAACATCGCTTCAAGCAGGTCTCCGTCGCTCCCTTCCCATACGCTACTAATTGGTTCATAAGTCGATGCACTGCTTACAGAGGGTCCTTGGCGGTTAGCGGGGAACACGTTGCTTTTTTTGCGCCCGGCACCCTTAAATTTCAACGGTAAAGTTCGAGATTTGTTCACAGCACTAGGAGTGGCCTGTTTGTATGATGCGGACCAAGTCTTTCGCCTTTTATTCCCGTTCCGCTGAGTACATATTTCCGCTGATCGCTCACGCCTTCCCGAGCATCTCGAAGTACGACACATCGATCAGATCGGCCTGGCCCACTCCTAGCGCCGCAATGATTTCATCCACCGCACCACGGCTCCGCTCGGGATCGTCACCGTCGGCGATCACCGCCTCGATCTCGCCGAACTCTCCAAGGTTCGCGACCCGATCGAGATGCAGCCGCACGTTGTCGCGCGTCATCAGGGTTCGCACTTTTTCAACCGTCGCAATCGCGCCGAGCGCGTCTTCCAGAACTCGCAGCGCCCGCGCCGGATCGGCAACCGGCACGATCTCGTAGTCACTCAGCATCAGTGAACCGCTTTCGATCCGCCGGTAGAAGATCAGAACGGTGCTGCCGTTTTCCTCGCGCAGCTTCAGTTTGCCGTTTGCGACGCGAAAAAAAGTGTCGCGCTGATTAAGTATCGCGCGACGCATGTAACCAAGCGCGGTCGCGCGCGCCTCGGCCTCAGCATGATTGAGGAGCCGGAATTTCGCTTCGAGGTTTTTCATTTTTTCATTTTTTCATTTTTTCGTTGATCGCGACCGCCTTGCGTGAAAAACTTGACAGCTCGGGAAGCCCGCGCATAGGCTCCCACGACTCGCAGTCTTTATCGCACGGAAATCTGCGCACGCACGGCATTCATTTGAGTATTTTACGGGAAACGAATCCGGACGATGCGAAGCTGCGCGAGGCCGGCTTCGACCCCGCCCTGGCGCCCGCCGACGCGCTCGCGAAACTGCGCGAACTCAAGGGCAAGCCNGGCATCGCGGACCTGGCAATCGCGCGCGCGCTTGGCAAGATCGCAGACGCTGGCGCCGCCGNGATGCTCACCGAAATGGAAGCCGGCGCAGCCGGCGCAATCCGGCGCGAAGTCCGCCGCGCGCTGTACAGGCTGAAACAGCACGGCATCGACGCACCCGCATCCACCGCCGCAGCGGCCNGCACCTCGCACGACAACGCCACTGAAAAAANTGAAAAAAGTGAAAAAACCGCGATGCTCTCGCCGATCGACAGCGAAGGCGCGCGCATCGTCTGGATCGTCAAGCCACGCGTGCAGGGCGGCGTGATCCGGCTGTGGGCGCTGATCTCCGAGCGCGAGGGGCTGGTCGGCGCGCAGAACACGGGGCTGTCCAGGCGCGAGCTGAAATCCGAACGCGAGGAACTCGAGCGCCGCGCACAGGTCAAGCTGGTTGACGCCGACTGGAGCGTCGCGGACTTCATCGCGTGCGAGGCCTGGCGCAACACGCCCGAGTCGCGTCGCGGTCACGTCGGAAACTTCCTCACGCTCCGCTCCGAGTTAATCGCGTCGGCGCCGCCGACCGCGCTGCTTCATCCTGTCTATGCCGAGCTTGCCGCCGAGGCGGCAGGTGAGCCGTCAGTCGAGCTGCTCAAGGAACCGGAACTGCTCGAATGGCGGATCCCCGACGCGATCCTCAAACCGTACGTCGAGGAGATTGGCCGCGCCGGCGAAAGCGTGATCGTCTTGAATCCGCTCCACAAGCAGGAACGCGTGAATGCGGTGATCGATCGCGCGACTGAGGAACTGCTGACGGGAGACAACGGGCGCGCAGTCCAGCGGCGGCTCGAGGATATCGCGTACTACATGGCGCGCGTCGGACGCCGCACGCAGGCGGGATGGGCAGCGGCGGCTGCGGCGCGGCTGCGCGACGGAATCGACGCGACGAAGGTGCTTTTCTTTCAGGCCTTCATCCGCACCCAGCTCGGCACCGTCGCGGCGGCCGAGCAGCAGAAGGCCGAGGATGAGCCGCGGCTGATTATGACTCCGGCCGAGGCGATGCGCGCGCGCGAAGCCCGCGAAGCAAGGACCCGCCGCCGCTAGCCGCACGGTCGAGTCACTATTGTTTCGATTCGCCTGGATACCGATGCGCGCACATCTCACGGGAGCACATTCGCTCCTGGCGGAGGGGGGAGGGAGTCGAACCCTCCGGCGACAATATTAGCCGCCAAGCCGGTTTTGAAGACCGGTGGGGCCACCGGGCCCCTTCCTCCTCCATGCCTTGATTTATTAGGGGCTTACGGCGATTTGCACAACCCGCGGATCGGCCTGAGTGCCCACTTACTGCCCACTTTTTTTACATACTTCCAGAATATTCTCTCTCCATCTCGGTTGCTTGATTTGAGGGCTGAATACGGGGCCAAACTCCGCCAGAATTTCGCGGCCGGATGCGTGAAGAGGTCTCGGGGGTTCGAATCCCCCCTCTCCGCCAGAGCGGGGGGCAGCTCGATTCTTTGGGTCATTGCGAGGGTGGTGAGGTCCGCAGGCTGGCGGCCTTCGGCGATCGCCTTGACGATCCTGGGCGCCAGAAACGCCAGCTGCATCACGCGCCGCACGTGACGGCCCGTAAGATGTTCTCGCTTGGCGATTTCGCCGATCGACCGCACCCGGCCCGACACCAGATCGTCGGACCATCGATACGCACGGGCGGTTGCCTTGAGCAGCGGCAGATCGACGCGGGCCGCGGGTGTAGCGTCACCACTCGAATGCGAGCTGCTCGACCGCCGCCGTTTCCACACCCAAGCCGAGGCGCGCATGGCGGTCTTCGAGTTCATCGAGGGCTGGTACAATCCCCATCGCCGTCACTCCGCCCTCGACTATCTGTCGCCAATCAACTACGAAAGGAGCCACTACTCACAGGAGTCAACCGCAAGCGCTGCGCCGTCCACTCAACCGGGGCAACTCCAAGGCGATGATGGGCGATCCGGGCGTCGAAGTTCTGCAAGTCGCAAAATGAGGTTAATGTAGCACTGCTGTCTGTGCCAGCGCGGACACGAATTTCGCGCAATGGTAAGGGGATCGGACGTGTCATTTCGTCGGCAGAATTTAGGGATTTCAGCCATCGCGCTGGTGGTCGCCACAGCAGCCGTGGCCGCCGCCTACTTTTGGCTGTGGCGGCAACCGACCACAAATAACCTGGTGGTCTCCGGCAACATCGAGGCGCACGAAAGCGTGCTCAGCTTCAAGACCGTGCAGTCGCGGATCGTCGAGCTTCCGTTTGACGAGGGCCAGTGGGTAAAAGCCGGAACTTCGCTGGCGCGCCTCGAGGACCACGACTACCGGCAGGAGGTTGTGGTGAACGAGGCAACTCTGTTGGTCCAGCAACGGCAACTCGCTCTCGCTTTGCGCAATCTCGAAGCCGCCAAGCGCACGGTGACCATCGATCAGGCCGATCTTTGGGAGAAGACCATAGACTATCAGCGCGACCAGGAGCTTTGGCAAAAGAACGTTATTTCGACTCAGACCCGTGACCTTGCTGGAACTGCACTGGAGCAATCGCGCGCGGTGGTCGGTCGCGACCAGGCTCTGCAAGCGGCGGCCGAGGAAAGCGTCAGCGTCGCGCAGGCCAGCATCAAGAACGCGCAAGCGAGCCTGAAGCTCGCCGAGATCATCCTTGGGTACACAATCTTATACGCCCCCTTCTCAGGCGTCATTTTGGTGCGAAATGCGGAACTGGGTGAAGAAATGCAGCCGGGGACGCCGGTGTTCACCCTGGCTGACCTCGACCACGTGTGGCTGCGCGCCTATATCAATGAAACCGATATCGGCCGCGTTCGCTTCGGGCAGGCGGCGCTGATGACGACCGACAGCTATCCGGGGCACAAGTACGTCGGCCGCATCTCGCTGATCTCGCAAAACGCCGAGTTCACCCCCAAGAGCGTCGAGACCCACGCCGAGCGTGTGACTCTGGTGTACCGAATCAGAATCGACATCGAGAACCAGAGCCACGAGCTCAAGCCCGGAATGCCGGCTGACGCCACCATTGAACTCATTCAGTCGCGATCGCCATGAGTGACGAAATCGTACAGGTAAGCGGATTGACGAAACGTTTCGGTGACGTAGTCGCCGTCGACAACCTGAGCTTCAACGCGCGCAAAGGGGAAATCCTCGGATTGGTGGGTCCCGACGGCGCGGGGAAAACGACAGCGCTGCGGATTCTCGCGGGAGTTCTTTCCGCCGATGCCGGCGCCGTCCTTGTCGCGGGGCAGGACGTTCGGCTCCGGCCGGAAGCGGCCAAGAGCCGAGTCAGCTACATGCCCCAGCAGTTTGGCCTCTATGAGGATCTGACGGTCACCGAGAACATCCGCTTTTATGCCGACATCTTCGAAGTGAGCCAGGCAGAGCGCCGACAACGAGAGCAGCAGTTGCTCGAAGCGTCCGGCATGAGCCGTTTTCGAGACCGTCTGGCCGGCCAGCTTTCGGGAGGTATGAAACGCAAGCTTGGCATTGCCTGTGCCCTGATCCACACGCCTCAACTGCTGCTGCTCGATGAGCCCACAACCGGGGTCGATCCCGTCTCGCGCCGTGAGCTTTGGAGCATCCTTTACTCGCTGGTCTTCGAGGGGGTAACGGTGTTGGTCTCGACCGCTTATCTCGATGAGGCCGAGCGCTGCCACCGGCTGCTGCTGATGCATCAAGGCCGCCGTCTCTTCTTTGGCGCCCCCGACGAGCTTAAGAACATGTTACCCGGTGCGGTCTTGTCGATCAGCTCGCCCGATCCCCAGGCGCTCCAAACGGCCGTCGCCGGCGAGCAGGGTGTTTTGAGCGCAACGGCTATGGGCGACGCGCTCCATGTGGTGGTCGATGATCCTGACCGCCGGCTTGCGCAATTGCGCGCCGGGTTTAAACATGCGGGAGTCCCGTTCGGCGAGCCGCGCCGCATACCGGCGAGCGTCGAGGACGTTTTTGTTTACGTGATCTCGCAGCAAGAAACGGAACAAGGCTCGTGAGCAATGAACGACGTACCGTCAATCGTAGTCGATCAGCTCGTAAAGCAGTTCGGCGCCTTCATCGCCGTCAACCAGGTGAGCTTTCAAATCCGCGCTGGCGAGATCTTCGGTCTGCTGGGGCCTAACGGATCAGGAAAGTCCACCATCATACGCATGCTCTGCGGCCTCCTGACTCCCAGCTCAGGGTCCGCCACGGTAGTTGGGTTTGACGCGGCGCGCCAGGCTGAAGAGGTCCGCCAGCACATCGGGTACATGTCGCAAAAATTTTCTCTCTACAACGATCTGACTGCGATCGAGAACCTTCAATTCTTCGGCGGCCTTTACGGGGTCAAGGGGCGCGCACTCGACGAGCGCATCGCCTGGGCAATCAAAATGTCCGGGCTCGCCGGCAGCGAGCAATTGCTGACGGGCGAGCTGTCGGGCGGTTGGAAACAGCGACTCGCTTTGGGCTGCGCCGTACTGCATCGCCCGCAGGTGCTCTTTCTCGACGAACCCACCGCCGGAGTCGATCCGCTTTCGCGCCGTCAGTTCTGGGAGCTGATTCACCAGATGTCGCGCGAAGGAGTCACGACCCTGATCACCACCCACTACATGGACGAGGCGGAATACTGCAACCGGCTGGCCTTGATAGACGAGGGCCGGATAGTGGAGATGGGAACCCCAACGGAAATCAAGCAAACCGCCATAAAAGGCGATTTGTTGTTGATCGAATGCAGCCCGCTCGGTGGCGGACTCGCGGCCATCAAGCAGGCGCCTGGCGTGATCGACGCCTCGGTCTTCGGCGCCGCCCTGCATGTGGTAGTCAGCGCCGGGCGGCAGCCTCTGACCGAACTCCCCGCCTTGCTGGCGGCTCACGACGTCCGAGTCGGGCGAATCGAACCCATCAGCCCATCACTTGAGGACGCCTTTGTCTCCCTTACTGGAAGCCGGGCTCTCGGCAGTGAACCTTCTCAATGAATCTCCGACGAACCGCGGCGATGAGCCGCAAGGAATTCACCCAGGTTCGGAGGGATCCGTATAGCCTCATCGTTGTGCTCTTCCTGCCCCTGATTCAGATCCTATTGCTCGGCTACGGGGCGCGGCTCGATGCCAACCATATACCGGTGTACGTCCTGGACCAGGAAGGCAGCCAGGACAGCCAGGCGCTGCTCAAGGCATTTCAAGCATCGCCCTACTTCGACGTGGTCAAGGCCGTTAACAACTATCACGCCCTCGTGCGAGCCATCGATGCCGACCAATGCAAGCTCGGGATTGTGATCCCCTGGAACTTCTCCGAGCGTCTTGACGATGCTGGCCGAACCAGTGTCCAAGCTATAGTTGACGGGACCGACGACAACAGCGCCCAACTCGCCGAGGGTTATGCCCAAGCGGTGGTGGCAACCTATGCCAGCAACGTGCAGCTTGACTGGTTCGCACGTCATGGTATTTCCCAGCAGGCAACCATCCCTCTCAGCGTCGACTACCGCACCTGGTTCAACGAAGACCTGGAAAGCAAGAATTTCATCATTCCCGGAACTGTCGCGCTGGTGATGGCGCTGATGGGCGCTTTGCTCTCATCGCTTACTATCGCCCGAGAGTGGGAACGTGGCACCATGGAGCAGCTGATCGCCACTCCGGTAACCGCGCTGGAAATAATGGTGGGAAAGCTGGTTCCCTACCTGGGTATCGGATTGGCCGACGCCACACTCTGCGCGGTCTTCGCGGTCGGCTGGTTTGAGGTACCCTTCCGCGGCGGATTGGGGGCGTTCTTTCTCGCTACAACCTTGTTCCTGATTGTGATTCTTGGCATCGGCTACATGATCTCGGTTGCGACCAAGAGCCAGCTCGGCGCAAGCCAGTACGCGCTGCTGGTCACGCTGCTGCCTACCTCGATGCTGTCGGGCTTCGCGTTTCCGATCGATCAGATGCCAGCGCCCATACGAGCTATCACTTACCTGGTTTATAGCCGCTACTACGTGAGCGCCCTCAAACGTGTTTTTCTC
>JGI20191J14862_1000795_pt1 | contig 10434 bp, 9 predicted proteins | sample NGESurdeep092012_7_FD_14862 | JGI IMG/M metagenome (IMG submission 14862)
CGATGACCGATCGCGCCACCGCCCCCTTCTCGATCGCCACGGACGGTATTGACCCGGCGCTCGTGCCGCAGCGCGTGCTCGCGAGCGGCGCCCGCATGCCGGCCATCGGCCTCGGGACGTTCGGGTCGGACCGCGTGACGCCCGCGGAGATCGCGGCGGCGGTCCGCGGCGCGGCGGAGGTCGGGTACCGGCATTTTGACTGCGCCGCCGTTTACGGCAACGAGGCGGACATCGGGCGGGCGCTCGCGGACGTGATGGCGCGCGGGATCCCGCGCGAGGCGCTCTGGGTCACGTCAAAGCTCTGGAACGACAGGCACGCCCCGGCCGACGTGGCGCCCGCGCTCGAGAGGTCGCTCCGGGACCTGCGGCTCGACTATCTCGACCTGTATCTGGTCCACTGGCCGTTCCCGAACCACCATGCCGCCGGCGTCACCGTCGACTCGCGCGACGCGCACGCGCAGCCCTACATCCACGAAGATTTCATGGCCATGTGGGCTGAGCTCGAGAAGCTCGTCGACCGTGGGCTCGTGCGGCACGTCGGGACGTCCAACATGACGATTCCCAAGCTGGAGCTCGTGCTGCGCGACGCGCGCATCCGGCCGGCCGTCAACGAGATGGAGCTCCACCCTCATTTCCAGCAGCCCGAGCTGTTCGACTTCGTGCGGACGAACGGGATCGAGCCCGTCGGCTTCTCGCCGATCGGGTCCCCGGCCCGACCCGAGCGCGATCGCACGCCGGATGACTCCGTGGATGTAGAGGACCCGGTGATCGTCCGGATCGCGCAGCGGCTCGGCGTCCACCCCGCGGTCGTGTGCGTCAAATGGGCCGTCCAGCGAGGCCAGACGCCGATCCCGTTCTCGACGAAGCGCGCCAACTACCTCGCGAACCTGCGGGGCGCGGTCGGTGAGCCGCTGACGGAGGCGGAGATGGAGGCGATCGCCGGGATCGACCGGAACTGCCGCCTCATCAAGGGCCAGGTCTTCGCGTGGAAGGCCGGCCAGCGCTGGGAGGACCTCTGGGACCTCGACGGCACGATCACGCCGCCATAGGAGGGAAGGCGGGGCCCCCGGGCGCCCGACCGCCAGCCGTGTACATCGTCACCGTCGACCAGGGAACCTCGAGCACGAAGACCGCGCTGTGGGATGCCGGGGGCGACCTTGTCGCCGAGGCGACCGCGTCGTACGACCTCGAGCGCCCCGAACCCCTCTGGGCGGAGATCGACGCGGAGCGCTGGTGGGACGCCTGCTGCTCGACCGTCCGGGCCGTGCTGGCGCAGGGCGGCGTCCGCCCCGGGGACGTGGCCGTCGTCGCGCTCGACGGAATCGGCTGGACCCTCGTGCCCGTGGACGCGGAGCTCCGGCCGCTCGTGCCGGCCATGACGTGGCTCGACCGGCGGGCGGAGGCGGAGGCGGCGGAGCTGCGGGCGAGCGCCGACGCGGAGTGGCTCGTGGATCTCGCCGCCAACCCGCTCGACGCGGCGTACATCACGCCCAAGCTCGCCTGGTTGCGCCGACACCGCCCGGATGTTTTCGCGGCGGCGCGCTGGTTCCTCACCGCCTCGGGGTTCCTCGTCGCCCGGCTGACGGGCGTGCCGACCTGCGACTTCACCCAGGCCTACGGCTTCCACTGCTTCGACATCCGGCGTGACGCATGGGATCCGGCGGCGGCGGCGCTGATGGGGATCCCGCTCGACCGGCTGCCGCCCCTCCGGTACGCCGGCGACGTGGCGGGTGGCGTGAGCGCCGCGTCAGCGGCGGCGACCGGCCTCGCGGAGGGCACCCCGGTGCTCGTCGGCGCGCTCGACGCGGCGGTCGGCGCACTGGGCGGAGGCGTCACCCGCCCGGGCCAGACGCAGGACCAGGGCGGGCAGGCTGGCGGCATGGGCATGAGCGTCCGCGATGTCGTCGTCGAGCCGCGGCTGATCTTCAGCCACCACGTGCTGCCCGGCCAGTACCTTCTCCAGAGCGGTACCGTGGGCGGCGGCACGCTCGGCTGGTTCCGCGAGATCCTGGGCCGGCCGGACCTGCCCTTCGAGGCGCTGAGCGAGGAGGCCGCGACCGCCGCGCCGGGGTCCGGCGGGCTCGTCTTCCTTCCCTACATGGCGGGCGAGCGAACGCCGCTCTGGAGCAGCACCGCGCGTGGCGTCTTTGTCGGGCTGTCGTATGCGACGCGGCGGGCGGAGATGGTGCGCTCGATCATGGAAGGCTGCGCCTTCGCGGTGTACGACAATCTCCGCATCGCCGAGGCGACCGGCGTGACCGTGACGGAATGGCTTGGCACGGGCGGCGCTGCCCGAAGCGCGACCTGGAACCAGGTCAAGGCGGACGTGACGGGCCGGCCGTTCGTCGTTGCGCGCCGGGCGGACGGCGGAGAGGGCGGGCACGGCCTCGGACTCTTCGCGCTCGGGGCGCGGGCGGCGGGCCTCGCCGGTGATCCGGGCGAGACGGTGGAGCGGATGCTGCCCGGGCGCCGCGTCTACGAGCCGGATCCGGCGCGCCATGCGCGCTACGCCGAACTGTTCGAGGTCTATCTCGCGCTGTCGCGGGGTCTCCTCCCCACCTTCGACCGCCTGGCCGCGGTCACCGCAGCAGGGAGTGCCATCCAGTGAAGGCCGCCGTGCTGGAAGGTCGGGGCGTGCTCGCCTACCGCGACGTCCCGACACCCGAACCCGGCCCCGGCGAGGTGCTGCTCCGCGTCCGGGCCTCGTCGGTGTGCGGATCGGACATCCACCGTTTCGTCCGCGGCCACCGCACCTACCCGATCATCCTCGGCCACGAGGCGGCGGGCGTGATCACCGCCGCGGGCCCCGGAGCCGACTCGTCCCTCGTCGGGCGCCACGCGGCACTCGTCCCCCTGGTCCCGGACCACGCGTGCCCGGAGTGCCTGGCAGGCCGGTTCTCGGCCTGCGGAAGCTACTCGTTCATCGGGTCGCGCCGGGCCGGCGCGTTCGCGCAGTACGTGGCGCTGCCGGCGGCGAACGCGCTCGTCGTGCCGGACGACCTGCCGTTCGAGGCAGCGGCCCTGATCGAGCCTTCCACGGTCGCGCGGCACATGCTGGACCTCGGCAGCTTCACCGCCGGCCAGTCCGCGATCGTCTTCGGGGCGGGGTCGATCGGGCTGATGCTCGTCCAGTGGCTGCGGATCCTGGGCGCCAGCCTGATCGTGGCGAGCGACGTGGTGGAGGCCAACCTCGACGCGGCGCGCGCGCTGGGCGCCCACGTGGCACTGAACCCGACGCGTGACGACGTGCCCGCCGAAGTGCGGCGGCTCGCCCCGGCGGGGGTGGACCTGGCACTCGAGGCGGCCGGGTCGCCGGCCGCGCTCGCGCAGACGATCGAGGTGACGCGCCCGCGCGGTTCGGTCGTCCTGGGCGGCAACCAGCCCGCGGACGCCAGCCTGCCGATGTCGTTCATCGAGAACCTGATGCGCCGCGAGCTTCGCCTGTCCGGCTGCTTCATGTCCTACTCGGCGCCGTGGCCCGGTCACGAGTGGACCGACGGCCTCGCCGCCGTGCTCGACGGCGGCCTCGATATGGCGGCCATGATCTCCCACCGCGCGCCGCTCGACGACGCACCCGCAATCTTCGAGGCCATCGGGGAACACCGTTTCGCTCACCGCAAGATCGTGTTCGACCCGTTCGCCGGGGCCGCCGATGCGTGACGGCGGCCGTTTCACGAGATCCATCGGGGCGGCGCGCCGCGCCGCGCCGACCAGCAGCAGCAGGAGTACACGATGCTGAAGACCCGCTTGCTCCACCCGGAGATCCTCCAGGCGCTCGGCGAGGCCGGCCACGGCGCCCAGGTCCTGATCGCGGACGGCAACTACCCGCTGCTGACGCGCTCCAGCGCGGCCGCCCACCGCGTCTACCTGAACCTGGCCCCCGGGCTGCTGACCGTGACGGACGTGCTCCGCGTCCTCGTGGACGCGATCCCCATCGAGGCAGCCCAGGTCATGGTGCCCGACAGCGGCGACGAGCCCGGCATCTTCGCTGAGTTCCGCGAGCTGCTGCCGAACGTCCCGCTCCAGCCCCTCGGCCGCCTCCCGTTCTACGACACGGCGCGCGGCCCGGACCTCGCCCTCGCGATCGCGACCGGCGAACAGCGCATCTACGCCAACCTGCTGCTGACGATCGGCGTAGTGATGCCCGAGTAGGCATCGATCGGAGGATTCCCAAGCGGCGCCCGCCCGGACGGACGGGCGCCCGGACTGACGACAGGAGATGAATTCCATGACGAGCAGTTCCGCCGGCCGCTTCGTGGGCGATTGGCCGAAGATCGGCATCCGCCCGGCCGTCGACGGCCGCATGCACGGCATCCGCGAGTCGCTGGAAGTGCAGACGAAGGCGATGGCGCGCCGCACGGCCGACCTCATCGCCGCGAACCTGCGCTACCCGGACGGGACACCCGTCGAGGTGGTGGTCCCCGACCACAACATCGGGGGCGTCTACGAGGCCGCCAAGGTCGCCGAGCTCTTCCGCAAGGAGGGCGTGGGCGTCTCCATCACGATCACCCCGTGCTGGTGCTACGGCTCCGAGACGATGGACATGGATCCGCTGACCCCGAAGGCGGTCTGGGGCTTCAACGGCACCGAGCGCCCCGGCGCGGTCTACCTCGCGGCTGTCCTCGCGTCCCACACGCAGAAGGGCCTGCCGGCCTTCGGCATCTACGGGCGCGACGTCCAGGATGCGAGCGACGGGACGATCCCGGCCGACGTCCAGGCCAAGATCCTCCGCTTCGCCCGGGCCGGCCTCGCGGCGGCGATCCTGCGCGGCAAGTCGTACCTCTCGCTCGGCGGCGTCTCGATGGGCATCGCCGGCTCCATCGTCGACCAGCCCTTCTTCGAGAAGTACCTGGGCATGCGCGTCGAGTGCGTGGACATGTCCGAGCTGACCCGCCGGATGGAGGAGGGCATCTACGACCCGGTCGAGTTCGAGAAGGCGCTCGCCTGGACGAAGGCGAACTGCCCCGAAGGCACGGACCGCAACCCGGCGGACCTGGCCAAGAGCCGCGACGAGAAGGACCGCGACTGGGAGACGGTGGTCAAGATGACCCTGATCACCCGCGACCTCCTGGTCGGCAGCCCGCGCCTCGCGGAGCTCGGCTTCGGCGAGGAGGCGATGGGCCGGAATGCGATCCTGGGTGGCTTCCAGGGCCAGCGGCAGTGGACCGACCATGCGCCCAACGGCGACTTCATGGAGGCGATCCTCAACTCGTCGTTCGACTGGAACGGGATCCGCGCGCCGCACATCTTCGCGACCGAGAACGACAGCCTCAACGGCGCCACGATGCTGCTGAGCTACCTGCTGACGAACCGGGCCCAGATCTTCGCCGACGTCCGCACGTACTGGAGCCCCGAGGCGGTCAAGCGCGTCACCGGCCACGACCTCGAGGGCGTCGCCGCTGGCGGCTTCATCCACCTCATCAACTCCGGCGCGGCCACCCTCGACGCGACCGGCGCGATGGAAGCCGACGGCCAGCCGGCCATGAAGCCGTTCTGGGAGATCACCGAGGCGGACGTGCAGGCGGCCCTCGCGGCGACCACCTGGTGCCCGGCCAACCGGGGCTATTTCCGGGGCGGCGGATACTCCTCCCAGTTCGTCAGCAAGGGCGGCATGCCCGTCACCATGGCCCGTCTCAACCTGGTCTCCGGCGTTGGACCGGTGCTCCAGATTGCCGAGGGCTGGACGGTGGACCTGCCCAAGGAGGTCCATGACGTCCTCGACCAGCGCACCGACCCGAGCTGGCCGACGCACTGGTTCGTGCCGCGCGTGAACGGCGTGGGCCCGTTCCGCGACGTCTACACGGTCATGGCCAACTGGGCCGCGAACCACGGCGCGATCAGCTTCGGCCACATCGGGGCCGACCTCGTCACGCTTGCTGCCGTCCTGCGCATCCCCGTCCACATGCACAACGTCCCGGAGGAGGATCTCTTCCGACCAAGCGCATGGGCCACCCTCGGCACGGCCGATCTCGAGGGCGCGGACTTCCGCGCCTGCGCCACCTTCGGCCCGCTCTACGGCCGCCGCTGAGGCGCTCCCCCTCGCCCACGGCCGGTCGGACGTCTCCGTCGCCGGCTCGACGCCCGGAGGACGCGGTGGGCGTCGCCTGGCCCGTCCGTCAGGCCACGCTCGCCGCGTCCATCTCCGCTCGGGTCGGCGGCTGGGCGCCGGCCCGCGTGCAGGTGATCGCGGCCACCCGGTTCGCGAACGCAAGGCACTCGCGCAGCACGTCCGGAGGGATCGTCCGGAGACCCGCGCGTTCGAGCCGGCCGGCCGCGTGCAGCGAGGCGAGGAGCGCCGAGGTGAAGGCGTCGCCGGCGCCCACCGTGTCGGAGACGGCGACCGGCGTGCCGGGGACCTCCACACGGCCGCCGGCGGTCACGCCGACGGAGCCGTCGTGGCCCTTCGTGACCACGACGAGGCCGGGACCGCGTGCCATCCAGGACTCCGCCACGGCCTCGGGCGCCGTCCCCGGGTAGAGCCAGGCGAGATCCGCACGGCTGACCTTGACGACGTCCGCCAGGGGGACCCAGCCTTCGAGGCGCGCGAGGTAGGCCGAGCGCTCGCCCACGAGGCTCGGGCGGACGTTCGGGTCCAGGCTCACGACCCGGCGCCCGTGCTCCCGGCGCATGACGGCCTCGAACGCGGATGCGCCGGGCTCGCGAACGAGGGAGATCGAGCCGAGGTGCAGGGCGGTGACCTCGTCGGGGAAGTCGGCCGTCAGGTCCTCGGCGCGGAACATGCGGTCCGCGGTGCCCTCACCGTAGAACGCGAACTCCGGCTCGGTGCCCGCCTCGAGGTGGACCACGGCCAGGGTCGTCGGCTCGTCGCCCTCCTGCACGAAGCGGCAGTCCACGCCGTCGGCCTCCAGGCGGCTCCGCAGCATCCGCCCGAAATGGTCGGTCGAGACGCGCCCGAGGAAGCCAACGGGAGCACCCAGGCGGCCAAGGCCCATCGCCACGTTGAGCGACGACCCGCCAGCGCGCGCGACGTACGCCGGCTCATCGCCGCCCGACACGGGGACGAGGTCGATGAGCGCTTCCCCGCAGACCAGGATCATCCTCGCTCCTCACAGTCGAAATCGATCAGGCGTGACGCCCTGACACACCAAGAATCCCCGGTCAGAGCGGCGTGACCGCTACCCCGGGGACCAGCCGCTCTGCCGTCGCACGATCGAGCTCGCCCGCCCCGGGGAGAGCGCGTTCGCGATCCCGGCGGCCATCCCGCGCCGCGCCGCCTCCACGAGCGGCGCGCCGTCGACGAGCGCGGCCGCGAGGCCCGCCAGGAACGCATCGCCGCTCCCGACGGGGTAGGGGCCCCGGACGTCGGGCGGAACGAGTCGAGCCTCGCCGGTCGCGCTCACGGCGACGGCCCCGGCGATGCCGAGGGTGACGACGACGCCCACGGCCCCGCGATCCCGCAGGATCCGCGCCGCCGCCACTCCCGATGCCGCGTCGTCGACGGCCAGCCCGGTCGCGTCGCCGGCCTCCGCCGCGTTGACCTTGACCACGGCCGGGAGCTCGGCAAGCACCTCGGCGAGAGCCGGTCCGTACGTGTCGGCGAGGACCAGGACGGACCGCGCGGCACCGATTCGCGCGATCCGGGCGTAGCCGTCGGTCGGGGCGCCGGGCGGCAGGCTGCCAGAGAACGCGAGCGCCCCGACGTCACCTCGATCGAGCTCGCGCGCCACGATCGCCTCGAGCGCTTCCCATGCGGCCGGCTCGATCCCTTCGCCCCGCTCGTACAGCTCGGTGAGCGAACCGGTGGAGTGGTCAAGAATGGAGACGCACGTTCGGGTCTCGCCGGCCGAGCGCGCCATCGGCGCATCGATGCCGATGTCGACGAGGCGCTCGACGATCCAGTCGCCGGCCCGGCCGGCGACGATCCCCACGGCGGTGACACGGGCACCGAGCGCGGCAGCGGCCCGGGCCGCATTGAGGCCCTTGCCGCCGGGCCGCGCGACCACCACCGTCGGCCGGTGGATCGCACCGTGGGTAAGGCGGTCGACCTCGTAGAGGCGGTCGATCGAGGGGTTCGCCGCGATGAAGACGATCCGCGGCCGACCCGCGCCCGCGGTCATCCGACGAACCCGCCGCTCCAGGAAGCCAGCGCGGCCAGCGCCTCGGCTTCGCGGTCGGGGCCGACCACGCTCAGTACTCGCGGTACCAGCCGTCGCCCGGCGTCGGCGCGGCCGTCAGCCGGTTCGGCCGCTCGTGCCACGGTCGACCGAAGGCATCGACAAGCTCGACCAGCCGGCTGAGTCGCTCGCGACCTGTGGTCGCGAGGAAGTCGTCGCGGGCCCGAGGCTCCATCGTCGCCGCTTCCGCCCAGACCGAGCGGCCGACCAGGACGCCGCTCGCGCCCGCGCCGCACGCGGTCTCGACCTGCGCCTCGAAGGTCGCCTCGTCGACGCCACCCGAGAGGAGGACCCACGGGAGCGTCGATGCAGCGTCGAGCTCGGCGCAGGCCGCTTGCCAGCGCCCGCGGTCGGTGACCGAAGGGTCGTACGGGAACTCGGCCTTGAGGACGTCGCCACCGATCGGGGTGAGTCGGCGTGCCGTCTCGACGACGACCCGCCGTCGAGACTCGCCGGTGAGCTTCTCGCCCTCTTCGAGCGAAAACGAGATCGGCTCGACGAAGAGCGCCAGGTCGGCGTCGCGGCAGGCGGCCGCGACCTCGGCGAGGAGCCGCTCCTGGTCGGCGGCGTTCGTGGCATCCGGGTGGTAGTAGACGAGGAGCTTGGCCGCGGAGGCGCCCATCCGCTTCGCCTGCTCGACGCTCCAGCCGTCCAGGACCCGGCTGACCCGGGCGGTGGACGGTCCGAGATAGCCCGTCGCCTCGATTGCCACGAGGAGCCCTGCCCGCGCCGGCATGGAGCCGTCGGCGATGCATTGCGCCGCGCCGATCTCCGGGTCGAGCAACGTGCCCGTTGCGACCGGCGCGAGGGCGCGCACGACGGCCCGCTTGAACCCGACCATCTCGTCGTACGTCACCGAGGCCGGATCGTCCGGCCGGAGCTCCTTGCGGAGGTTCTGGCGATGGTCGAGCGCGAGGACGGCGAACGTGCCGCGCTCGGAGGCGCAGGCGGCGATGCCGCGTCGTGCGCCGAGGACGTAGGTCATGGTGGCTGGCTCCGGCGGGAGGGTGAGGGGTGCCCGACATCCGTCGTGCTTGCCTCCCGACTCTACAGCAGACACTGGAAGCGCAGGGTGAGGCGGCGCCAGGCTTCGGGCTGCGGGTGCGTCGTCAGAACGCCATTGACATCAGATGCACGACATGAAAGCATCACGCATCATGTCGCGAACCACCATCGACCTCGACCCGACCGTCCTGCGGCAGCTGAAGGCGCGTCAGCGCCGCGAGGGGAAGACCCTGGGCCGCCTCGTGTCGGAGTTGCTGAGCACCGCGATGCAGGCCGACGGCGACGAACCGCGGCCTCCCGCCCCGTTGGCCTGGTCCTCGCGACCGATGCGGGCGCTCGTCGACCTCGACGATCCGGAGGCGGTCCGCCGCGCGCTCGGCGCCTCATGAGCTACACGATCGACGCGAACGTCCTCCTGTACGCGTCGGACGAGTCGAGCCCGGTTCACGCCAGCGCCCGCGCGTTCGTGCAGCGCCTCGCGGACGGCCCGGAGATCGCCTACCTCTTCTGGCCGACCGTCATGGCCTACCTGCGGATCGCGACCCACCCCGCAGTCTTCGCGAGGCCGCTGACCGCCGCCGAAGCGATCGGCAACGTCGAGCAGCTGCTGGCCCGCCCGCACGTCCGGACCACCGGAGAGCAGGAGCGCTTCTGGGGCCGCTACCGCGAGGTCTCCGACGATGCCGTGCCGGCCGGGAACCTGGTGCCCGACGCGCACCTGGTCGCGCTGATGCTGGAGAACGACGTGCGGACGATCTGGACGCGCGACCGCGACTACCGTCGTTTCCCGCGCATCGAGGTCCGCGACCCCTTCGCGTAGAGCCGGCCGCCCAGCCGCCCAGCCGCCGCACTGGCCGGCCCGAACCTCGTCCGATCCGCTACGAGTCGGCGAGCTCCTCTGCCGCGAGCTCGGCCGCCGCCTCGGAGGGGAGCCAGAACCAGCGGAGGTGCTCGAAGTCGGCGCCCACGTGCAGCGGGACCCCGGGCCCGTCGGGCGTCGTCGGAGGGTCGGCCAGGATTCGCCGCGCCTCGGCGAGGTAGTCGGCCAGGCGCTCCTCCGGCTCGCGATGGCGGTGCGCCGCGTAGCGCATCACGCCCTCGTCGTAGCGGATCGCGCCCAGCGACAGCGGCGGCTCCACGGCCCCGCCGCGGTGGCCCCACAACCCGCTGACCGGGTCGAACCGGTACTGCGGCAGGAGTCGCCAGCCATCGGACGCCACCAGGTCGACCGCGTCGAGGATGTACGCGAATACGGCCTCGCTGATGAAATAGTTGAAGTTGACGCGCACCCAGC
>JGI20191J14862_1000798_pt1 | contig 10422 bp, 12 predicted proteins | sample NGESurdeep092012_7_FD_14862 | JGI IMG/M metagenome (IMG submission 14862)
GGGAAAACCCGCCGTACGGAATGATAGGGAGGATCGAGGAAACGTCGGCATCATTCGAAGCCCGGTCCGCGCCTCGATCCTACCCGACCAACGCGGACATGGCGTTCGTCGACTTCCGTCACGTCGCACCCCACCGAAGGCATGGTTCAATTGTTCGATTTCACCTGCGAGCACTTCGCTCCGGCAGTAGACATTGACACCTGTTGATATGAAAAATAGCTTGCATGCCCGCCATCTATCTACCCCGACATATGCCCTGAGTTTAAAGGCGCTTGCCGGATGAGAACTCATGACCGGACGATTTCCCGAAGAGGCCAAAGACTTCCGGCTGCTTGGATATTATCGAATACGAGGACTGATCGTACCTTAACCGAAACACAATTCGACGGCAGCGGGTTGGCGCCTGTCTTGCCTGGCGCCTGTTTTGCAAGGAGAAGCGCGATGGATCTCGGGCTCAAGGATAAAGTTGCCGTCATCACTGGGGGGAGCCGCGGCATCGGTAAGGCCTGTGCCAAGGAACTACTCGCCGAGGGCGCCATCGCCGTCCTCGTCAGCAAGAGCCCCGACAGCAATGCAGCCGCAGTGCGGGAATTTGAAAAGACTTACCCCGGCCGCGTCATCGGCATTCCCACCGATGTCAATGACGATGCCGCTATCGGTGCGATGACCGAGCAGGTCATAGCTAAATTCGGCCGCATCGACATCTTAATCAACGCGGCGGCGACGGTAATTCCGCAAGATTTCTTCAAAATGGACGATGCGCATTTGACGAGCCTGCTGGACCAGAAATTCAATGCGGCGGCCCGTTGCATTCGTCATGTGGTGCCGCATATGCGCAAGCATAAATGGGGCCGCATCATCAACGTGTCTGGCCTCGCCGGCCGGCAGCCGCATTTCACGGTTGTCCCGGCCGCGCTCAACAATTCGGCCATGCTCAACTTGACCAAGGCCCTCGCAACCGAGTTGGCCAAGGACAACATCCTGATCAACGCGGTCGTGCCGTACATTATCGATACCGAGCGTCAGACTGAGACGATGCAGGAATGGGCGCAGATGACCGGTCAGCCCGAGGCCGAAGTCCGCCAGCAACGCATTTCGAAGGTGGCGGTCCGCCGCATGGGCCGCTCGGACGAGGTTAGTGCCGTGGTCGTCTTCATGGTTTCGGAACGTGCCAGCTATGTGGTCGGTACAGCCTGGTATGTGGACGGTGGCGGCGCGATGACGCTCTGAGCGCCATCCAACGCCATAGCTCCGTTATACACGGCCTTGAAAACAAGTTAGCTTCCGCGGGGAACAGCCAAGGGAAATGCCATGAACATCCCTCGTCGCCGATTTCTCCAACTCGCCGCCGGAGCTGCTGCGCTTCCTGCGGCGACGCGCATCGCATTTGCCGACACTTATCCGACACGGCCGGTGCACCTCGTCGCCGGCTTCGCGGCCGGCTCGGCCTCCGACATCAACGCGCGTCTTGTCGGTCAGTGGCTGTCGGAGCGGCTTGGCCAACCTTTCATCATCGATAATCGCGTGGGCGCCGGCGGCAATATCGCCTCGGAGTTCGTCGTGCGGGCGCCGGCGGACGGTTACACGCTGCTCTATGCGTCGACGGCGATCGCCATCAACGAGACACTCTATGCGGGCAAGCTTAGTTTCAATGCTCAGAAAGATCTTGCGCCGGTCGCGAGCGTGGTGCGCACGCCGGTCGTGATGGAAGTCAACCGCGACCTTCCGGTCAAGACCGTTCCCGAATTCATCGCCTACGCCAAGGCCAATCCGGGCAAGGTCAACATGGCGACCATCGGAGTTGGCAGCCTCCAACATCTGTGTGGCGAGTATTTCAAGATGATAACCGGGATCAATATGGTACCGGTACATTATCGCGGCGCGGCGCAGGCAATACCCGATCTGATTGCCGGCCGGGTCCAGGTCATGTTCGACATCGCCGTTTCCTCGCTCCCGTACATCAATTCCGGTCAGCTCCGGGTGCTGGCGGTCGCCACGCCGACACCGCATGAGCTGTTGCCTGGTGTGCCGACGATCAGCGAATCCGTGCCCGGCTTCGAAGCGGGCGGCTGGCAGGGCGTCTGCGCGCCAAGCAAGACACCGCCCGAAATCATCGACAGGCTCAATCGGGAAATCAATGCGGTGCTTGCTGATGCCAAGTTAAAAGCGCGGCTCGTCGAGCTGGGCGGTCAACCGTCCCCTGGCACGCCGGCCGATTTCGGCAAGTTCATCGCGTCCGAAACCGACAAATGGGGCAAGGTGGTCCGCCAAGCCGGCCTTAAGTCGGATTGAACCCGCGCGCACGACTGCGCCGGCATCGGCCATTTGTCTTCGTTTCGAACCTGTCGGCGGTTGAGCGCGCGAGCGGCGATTCGTCTTGAAGCGTATTGGCAACGTCGATCCGAGCGGCGAATTTTTCTCATTTGTGCCGCTGGCCGGGACCTCGACCTGGGTTGTCGTCAGCAAGCTTGCTAATCCGCAATGGGTAGTTGAAATGGAGACGGTGGCCGCCAAGGCCTGACGTTTTTGATCCGCGGGCGGCGCTGTGTCGCTCGCGGAATCTCTCCTTGCAAAATTCGCAAATGGAACTTTTCGGACGTGCTGCCGATCCATCAGACGCATGTCTGTTATCGGAGGCAAGGCGGACGTGCCGCGGACATGCCGCCATGTCGCAGTTTGACCCCCACCAAACATCAGCTCAAATGAAAAGAGCGCCGACCGACCGCCTACATTAATTTTGCGGCTGACTCGCGCCTTGTTCATCTTGGCGGGTTTCTGCGGGCCGCGCGAACAGGTTGCCGATCAACGATGACAAGATGCCCGGGAGTTCGTTCCGCCGAAACGGGATTGGACGGCACAGACCCATTGTCACAAGGCCGAGCCGCGCCATGCGTTGCGCGGCATACATGGACTCGGCAACGCTTGTCGCCACGCGCTCGACAACGGCGCCTCCTATGTGCTGGGTGAGCGTCGCCCCCGCAAAGTCGATAGCCCCGAGTTTTCCGGCTTCGACCACGAGTCGCCGCAACAGATGGGCGGTGGCGAACGCGGTCGGCCGGTGGCCGTAGCAGGCGGCGATCTCGCGCACCATGCGAACGCTGCACGTGATGAACAACAGCGCATCGGTGATCGCGGTCGGGCTTATGGCGGTGATGCCGAAGGCGCGGGCGCCGGCCCGGCGCACGATCGCCTCGGCACGCCGGTCGAGCGGGGTTATGACAGTCTGCGAGAACAGTTCGATTTGCTGTGCGGGCGAATGATGGCGCTGCACCTTGCGCTGAAACGCCTCAATCGCGGCCTTGCTCTCGCGATCCCTGGGAATCTCCGCAATCACGTCGCGGATCGCTTCCTGCATGTCGGAAGGCCGCATATTCTCCCGTTGCACAGCAAAGCGCTGCTGGTTGGCCTCGACATTCTTAAGGGCAATGTAGCTCCTCATCTCGTGCGCAATCATCGCACCCGCGGCGGCAATGCCGGCCGCCGCCGCCGCGGTCGCCGCCCAGCCGAGCCCCGTGCTGAAATTGAATGCCGACGCGATCCAGAGATAGAGATCGACGCCGAGCCAGCCACAGAAGGCGGCGATCAAGCCCGCCAATCCGAGCTTCATCGTCAGGCTGTAGCGCCGCTGCCGGCCCGGTACGGCAGTTGCCGGCTGCGGCTCCGCTGGCGGCGCCGGGACGATACGCCCGATTTGCGCGGTCGTGATTACGCGGGGCGCCAATGGTTCGGCGATGCCCACGCCTGACTCCTGAGGCGTCTTCATCACAACGACCTGCGGACGCAGCGTGTCGTCAGGCCCGTTGCTGTTATTTTGGTTGCTCACCGCAATTGATCTCCGATGAGATATTCGAGCGCAAGATCGAGATTGATGTGCGCGATGCCGTCGATCGGTGACACGTCGATCACCGGCGGCTCGAACACCGGGATGTTGAGAAACGGCTTTCCCCAGGCCTCCGGCCGGGGCGGACGGGCAGGCACGTTGCCGATAAAAAATTTTGCTCTGGTGTCACTGCCGACTGGTTTTCCGACAACGACCTGGACCCGGTGCCCATCTATCTCCTGGGTGTCCTCTTCTGTCGAAATTACTGACGCCAGCGTAGCCACATCGATCTTGGCATTGCTGCTGGTGACATCGAGCGATGGCACCGCCACCATGTTGTGGAAGAGCGCGGCAAGGTGGTCGCGTTGCACCTCGGGGACGTGATCGGCCTTGGTGGCGGCGAATAGCACCTTCTCGATGCGCGCGCTCCGCAACAACCGTCTGATGATGCCGCTATGCCCATAGCGGAAGCTTTCCAGGATCGCGTCGATGGCGCGCCGCGTGTCCTCGAACACCTCGCGGCCGGCCAAGAGCGCGCCAAGGACGTCCACAAGCACCACTTGTCGCGAATAGTTGCGGAAGTACTGGCCATAAAACGGCATGACGACTTCGGTCTTATAGGCTTCAAAGCGCCGCTCCATCAGGGCGGCCAGCGTGCCGTCGGTGGCGCGCTGGACACCATCTGGAATATCGAGCGGGGCGAACCACATATAGGAATTCTCCCCAAGCGAACCGGGATCGAGGAAGCGACCGGGCTGCAGGAAGCTGAGCCCATGCTGGTCGCGGGCCGCCCGCAGGTGCTGCCGATAAAGGTCATGCGCCCGCTTGGCATCGTCCTCGCTCGCCGCGGCGTCATGGCGATGATCGGACAGAAAGGCGATGAAATCGAGCGCAGTGCCGGCGCGCATCCCGCGGCGACAGAGCAGCAATGTGGCGCGCGACCAATCGGCGTAGCTTTGAGTTAGCAGCGGCAGATCGAGGAGCCATTCGCCGGGATAATCGATGATTCTGAGTTTCAAGGTTGCAACGCCGCTGCCGATCCGGCTGAGTAGGAAACCGAGCGTGCCGGCAGGAACGAAACGGATGTCGATCTCGATTTCGCTGATGTCGGTGGTACGGGCAGGCCAGTCGGCGGGACTGGCCGCCATGTGCTCGATATTTTGCTCATAGGGAAAGCGCGGCAGCCGATTGGTCTTGCCGCCGGCGAGCCTGGCTGCAACCAGCCGGCCGTCTCCGACCACCTTCAAGAGCGGCATGCGGTTCGGTTGATGCAGCGCGCTGAGCAGATTGTGCACAAGGCTGGTGATAAACACTGTCTTGCCGGCGCGGCTCAAGCCGGTGACCGCGAGACTGACGGTCGAGCCTTTGACGAGCTCGGCGAGGTCGGGCACGCCTGCGAGCCACTCCGAAAAACCCGTCCCGGCACGGTCGAACATTGACATACCGAAATATTCCTTTCGCGCGCCGGTTTGATATCGCACGCGTGCTCCATCACCCTTGAACGGCGCTTCGCAGTCAGGTGTTTCTAACATAAGCATGAATTTGGGCTAATTCGCTGCCCAATGACCGCTAATGGCACGTTTCTGCCGTTCGCGGCATTGCAACATTACGGCGGTTATCGGGGGTAAAGCGGATGTGACGCGGACGTAGCTCAAGCGGTGCGATTGACCCAAAGCGGGTATTCGCGAATGTTAGAAGTTTATGCTTAGAGCGATTTTCTCAAGGTCGCCACCGTACGCGAGATCATCGAACGCGTTGCGCAGGTGATGTACGGGAAAGGTAAGAGCAATGATCAGCCGAATCGCGAGCTGTTGCACCACTGTGCTGCGCGGCAATGGCGAAAAATTCCGATAGGGATGCAAGTTTGTAGGAATTGAATCGAGCTAAATTTCTCTCTGTGAACCGCAGAATGGTACGAGGGCATGCACTGCGCGGTAATAGAAAGTAGTCGAGAATTTTAGTATTTGAATTGTCCATCCTCCCCGCGAAGATCAGATCGCATTTCGGGAAATAATAGAGACGAAGTGTCCATCCCCACGAGTCAGTTTCAGGCTTTGAATAAGGGATGACCACAACTGCGACGGTGAGTGTGCCGTTGAGCCGCAAAGTCTGTGCTGTCTCGTCGAATTGCACAATCCCGCGCCGGTGTTCAATGATCGAAATTAGCTGGACACAAGATTTCGATGCATCGGACGCAGCAGGTCTGACTTGCAGTGATAGTAGCCGTGTGTCGGATTGTATCCGATCAAACGATAGGCATTCGTCAAGCTTCCAAATCGTTCGCGATACGTGATTGCCGCCGGCGCGAACTTTGATTTGGCGATTACGCTAGAGGTCAAATAGCCATTCTTGCAGAGCGCAGAGGTAAGGTGATCAAGAAGCTGATTATCCGTAAAGGCCCACCACGGGTTTGCCAAGATACGTTGCGCCGATGCAAACAGTTCAGGATCTACAATGCGTTGCAGAACACCGATTGCGGGAATCCACGATTCCGGCGGATTATGAAAGCAGGGACCTTGTAATTTCCCTGAGGTCTGGGCGTAGACTACATTTCCTATGTACTTTTCGTTGGTTAAAACTCGAAGCACATTGTTGTCCGTCCACCGGTTCCCAACCGCGTTGGGCAGGCCCTCCGCATTTAAAAGCTGAGCGATGTGTCTGCGCGGCATCCGCGATTGGACAAACAAACGAAAAATTCGCTCGATGGTCTTTATTTCGGAGGGCGACCCGGGGCCAGCACGATATGATCTGTTTGAAAATGCTTACGCTCGCCAGTCTTGAGCAGGGCTCTTGGATTGCCACACTCGTCGACAAGCAGACGCCGAAGACCATAAGCCGGGATTCCACCTTGATAGATGCCACGCAGGGCGCCACGTTTGTGGCCTTCATAGGTTTTTACCGAAAGCTCCCGGCTATATTCGCCAGCCATCGCCCTCTTTAAGCCTTTGATGAGCTGGGCGATCAACGTACCGTTGTTTTCGAACTGTTCGGCGCAATATCGAATGGGCGCGCCGGCTCTCTTGCAAAGGAATTCGTAATAGGCGCTCTCGTCGATATCCTGGAATCTCCCCCAGCGGCTTACGTCATAAACCAGAATTGTGCTGAAATTTGCTCGACCCGTCTGGACATCTTCGATGAGTTGCTGAAGCGCGTCGCGGCGCTCTATCCGCAGGCCGCTTCTACCGGAGTCGATATAAGATTGTACGATCTTAATTCTATGCGTGGAGGCATAGGAAACTATCGCGAATTTTTGTTTTTCGATCGAATGCCGTTGGTGTTCAGTCGACATCCGCACGTACTCTGCCGCGCGTATCTCGGCGCATTCGGCATCGCCCTCGGCAGCGATTCGTCGGCGATGTGGTGGTCTCGAACCCACGTATTATATGGACTCACTGTTTGGAGCTGAGCGAGCCAATTCTATCGGTCGTTCAAGAAATGGAAAGATAGTCGACCTGCGGAATGGAGAAATTGCAAACCGAATGGCTAGCAAATTGGCAAAGCTCGACGCATCAATTACTAAAGAGCGATGTAAATGCCGCCATAAGTCGCGGCTGTACTGGATGGCCTCAGGTCGACGCGCCGACTGCCGATAACGTGGAGCATTTTATGGATGTTCGCGACGCCGTTGCATCACGATACTCATGCCGAGCCTTTCTGCCTACGCCTATTCCTGAAACAGCGGTTCGAGACATTCTCGAGCGCGCGGCGCGCACGCCATCCGGCGGCAACGTGCAGCCGTGGCGCGTGCATGCGCTGGCGGGGGACAAACTCGAACAGCTCAAGGCGCTGGTGCGTGCGCGGCCCGAATTGCTGCCGCGCGGCGAGGGCGCCGAATACGACATTTATCCGCGCCTTCTGAAAGAGCCCTACGAAACGCGCCGCCGCCAGGTCGGCGCCGCACTCTATCAGTCGATCGGCGTGACGCGCGAGGACCGCGCTGGCCGCTATCGGCAATATGCGCGCAATTTCGAGTTTTTCGGCGCGCCGGTCGGGCTGTTGCTGTCGATCGACCGCAGCATGGGTCCGCCGCAATGGTCGGACCTCGGCGGCTACATCCAGACCGTGATGTTGCTAGCGCGCGAGTACGGGCTGCACAGCTGCGGCCAGGAAGCCTGGACCCACTGGCACAAGACCGTTTATTCCTTCCTCGACATCCCGCCTGAGTACATACTGTTTTGTGGCCTGGCACTTGGCTACGCCGACGAGGTCGCTTCCATAAATTCTTGGCGCTCCCCACGTGAACATCTCGATTCATTTGCAACATTTTCCGGATTTGAATCGAGTGCTAAGGCGCAATCGGCGAATTGAACTTACGCGCCGTGTCCGCGATCCAATCGCGGTAGAGCAAAAGCGGCGTGACGCCGGTCAGTCCGCCGCAGCCTTCCTCGTCACCGGGTGCGGTCGACCAGCTCACCACGCCGATCACCAGCGGACCGTCGCCATCGAAGACGGGGGCACCGGAGTCGCCAGTGCAGCCGCCAAGGCCGGCGCGCAGATTGCGCGTCGTCCCATCATAGAGCCGTATTTGCAGAGAGCCGGGCTTGCCGGTGACGGTCAGCGTCGCCATGCGCGGAACGCCGAGGCCACGCGGCGTGCCGGCGGCGGTGACGCCGAAGCCGGCAACGGTCAGTGTCTCGCCGGCGGCGACGCGGCGTGATGCTGCCAGCGTTGCCGGCGTGACGATGTCGGGCAGCGGCGCGGCCAGCTTGAGCAGCGCCAGGTCGGCGGTGGCGCTGCTTGCGGCATAATTTGCGAAATCGAAGCGCGGATGGCGCGCGATCGAGCGCACCGGGATCGACCGGCCGGTCTGGTAGGCCTTGACCTGGTAGTCGATGGCTTGCGTGACGCAGTGCGCGGCGGTGAGCACCAGGTCGCGCGCCAGCGCCGTGCCGGTGCACAAGTCGCCGCGCGCGTCCACGATCATCACGATCGGCCGCGCCGCCCAGCCGGTCGCCGCCGGCGCATTGCCGGTGAGCGCAAAAGCGGGCGTGCAAAGCATCAGCCAGACAAGGGCGAAATGGAAGCGGGGCATACCTAGTGAGGATAACACATATTTATGGACGTCAGCTTCTGGCACTTTTCGGACGTGCCGACCCATCAGAAGAATATCTGTTATCGGGGGCAAAGCCGACATGAAGCGGACATAGCGCGATGGCAGTTGATGACCCTTCTCGGACATCGCAGCGCGGATGCCCAACACTGTTGTTAATCGGCGCCGGGTCCCGACGCCGATCGGCACAATAAGCCGTTGAACCATTTAGTATTGGAGGGGTCACACTTCGACGCTTATTCACATGGTGGTTTAATCAAAGTGCCACCGACCAAATCCGGAGATTGATGGCAACGGTTATTCGTCCTTCGGAAAGGTGTATTCCGCATCCGGCCTCTTTTCGCCAAGGACGATGCGCTTGCTATTTTCACAGTCGAAATTGCGCGCGTGCTTGTCGGCAATTTCCCGCGCCAACTCGTTGGCCTTCGCGTTGGCGCGCGCATCGACATAGCCGACATGGCAGACCTTGCCGACACCGAGCCGCGTCACCACTAGGATGCGACCTGTGTGTACCGAGAACGTCATCCGTATTGATTAGCCGAAGGAATCGCCTAACGTCAGCTCACTATGATCGCGCTGCTATGTTTCGTACTTGCCGTCTTGGCCGCGCCATTCAAGTCGAAGAGCTGGCTTGAAGCCGAGAATGCGGTGCTCCGACATCAGCTGATCGTTTTGCGGCGTAAGGTGCAGGTCAGGGTCCGGCTCACGGACAACGATCGCTGGTTCTTTGTCCAACTGTATCGCTGGTTTCCGTCGATCCTGCAGGTCCTCACGATTATTCGTCCCGAGACGCTCGTGCGTTGGCATCGGGCCGGCTTTCGCTGTTACTGGCGCTGGAAGTAGCGCCCACTGGGAGGGCGACCGCAGATAAAGACTAAAGTCCGTGTGCTGATCCGGCAGATGAGTATCGAGAACTCGCTTTGGGGGGCGCCGCGCATCCACGGCGAGCTGCTCAAGCTCGGGTTTGAGGTCGCGCAGTCGAGCGTCGCCAAGTACATGGTCAAGCGGCATGGACCGCCAAGCCAAGGATGGCGCACCTTCCTGCGTAACCACGCGCTGGACATTGCCGCCATGGACTTGTTGTTGTCCCGACCGTTGGCTTTGATCTGCTCTATGGCTTCGTCATCGTGCGGCTGGATCGTAGAGACCTCGTCTGGATCAACGTTACAAGCCATCCGACGGCGGAATGGATTGCGCGTCAGATAACAGAGGCATTCCCTTGGAATGAGGCTCCACACTACCTCATCCGTGATCGGGATCGCATCTATGGCGCCGTCGTCACACGCCGATTGCGCGCCATGGGTATCCGGGATAAACCCACTGCACCAGTCTCGCCCTGGCAGAATGGCTTCGCCGAACCGCTGATCGGGTCGATACGGCGCGAGTGTGTGGACCGCATCATTGTCTTGGGCGAGGCGCATCTGCGCCGAATCCTGCGAGCCTATTCTGGCTATACCCCGCTCACGTCACAACCCGAAAATCCTTTGGGTTGATGACGCGGAAATTGTCGGTGACCGAATCACATAGGTCCGCCCAATTCCGGGGAACTTTT
>JGI20191J14862_1000799_pt1 | contig 10421 bp, 9 predicted proteins | sample NGESurdeep092012_7_FD_14862 | JGI IMG/M metagenome (IMG submission 14862)
CCATTGTAGTCCGGGTCGTTGCGGATCGATTCGGTGATCACCCGTCGATAGAATAAATTGTGTCCGGCAATCGGCACCGGCATCGACACCAGCGGCATCAGGGCATCCATCATGTCGGGATATTTGCCGCCCCATATCCAGGCGTGCATGGCGCCCATCGAGAGGCCGAGTATGAGCCGCAAGTGATCGATACCGAGGCCCTCGCTGACGAGCAGTTTCTGCGCCTCAACCATGTCGTTGTAGCCATAGCGCGGGAATTTGGCGCGTAAGCCATCGCTCGGCTTGCTCGAAGCTCCGCAGCCGAGGGCGTCGGGTATGATCAGATAATAGTTTGCGCTGTCGAGCGGCTGCCCGTTGCCGAAGAGCTGGCTGCCGAGACTGTCAATAACGGTTTTGCCGCTGCCGTTGGTGCCGTGCAGCAGCAGCACCGCGTTGCTGACGCGGCCAGCGGAGTCGCGTTTCGGCGTGCCAAGCGTCACGTAATGCTGGCGGAGTTCCGACAGCGTCTCGCCGTTTTGGAAACGGAAGTCGCGGACGATGAAGTTGGCTTCTTGTCGGAATGTATCTTGTGCGTGGGCAACCTTCATTGAGCAGTCCATTTCGAATGACGTCCTACGGCAGGGAGGACGGGCCGCTCCCGAACGGGAGTGGCCCGGACGGTTCTTACATGCCCTCGACAACAAACGCGCGCGATTTTGTCGTCTTGGTGCGGATTGCGTTAATCTCCTTCTGGGCGGCCGAATTGTACCAGCCCTGCGCCTTCTCCTTGCTGTCGAAGACGATGATGACGGAACGCTTCGGCGCGGCTCCCAGCGAGTACATCGCGTGGATTTGCGCCCAGGTGTAATTGCGAGTGAAGCGACCGCACATGGTTCGTCATTCTATATCGAAAATCTCTTAGTAGTTATTAGCCGAATTTCCAATCGCATTTATAAGGTCAGAATAATATACTCTGCAAGCGTCATCGAGCTTGTTAGGCCGTGGACATTGCGCAATGTCGTACCGAAGGTCGGGCCATGAGATGGCGAACGGCGTACTAATTGCCATATAGGGCCCTACCCGAAGGAGCTTCCCATGTCTGACTGTCTGCATTGTGATATTCACGAATTGCTGGATAGCCAATTAGAAGGCAAAGAGGCCAATCTTGCGGAAATTGCTGCCAAGGTGACCGAAGTGCTTGCCGACATAATTTTGACGGCTCCCCCCGATGACCAAGCGATGCTGATGGCTGACATTCTTGCAAACCTCGGCAGTTTTTTGCTTGAGAAGAAGGAAGAAGCGGACCCAACCAAGCCGCGCCATTCACGCCATTAGCGGAAGCAGGGCGATATTTCTTCATCTATTTCATTGTTAGATTGTTCTTGTCGGGGCTAAAGCAATGCTCCAACTGTCCTCGGATGATTCAGCATGGACATGATTTACACCATTTCAATTTGGCTTCTGCCGGTTCTTGTCGCCATTACCTTTCACGAAGCGGCTCACGGGTATGTTGCCCGCTTTTTTGGTGATGAAACGGCGTCACGACTCGGGCGTGTCAGTCTCAATCCGTTACGGCATATAGACCCATTTGGTACAATTCTTCTGCCGGGACTCTTACTTCTGGCACGGTCACCATTCTTATTTGGATACGCCAAACCAGTGCCGGTAAACTTTCGGGCACTTCGTCATCCCCGTAGCGGTATGGTGTTGGTTGCGGCGGCGGGACCAGCGATGAATCTTGGCTTGGCAATTATCGCTGCCTTGAGTTTCCACCTTGTCGTTTATCTACCAGTCATCGCCGCTCAATGGCTTGCCGTGAATCTAAAGAACGCTCTAATCATCAATGTCGTTCTGGCGGTCTTCAATCTGTTTCCCCTACCGCCGCTTGACGGTGGAAGGATGGCGGTTGGGTTACTGCCCAATGTGTTAGCCAATCCGCTTGCCCGTCTTGAGCCTTATGGGATGATGATTTTTATCGGCTTCCTAATTGTACTGCCTCTGTTGGGATCGCAATTGGGAGTGGACCTTGGTTTTGTGTCACACTTTATCTCAACCGCAACCGGCGCCGTTATCAGAGTTATTGTCCGATTGACCGGAAACGTGTAGCGCCCAAGCGATTACATTCACGCCTGTCAACGCCGTAGTTACGGCGGCGGCGTTTTGCTCCACCGATCTACGGTTAGCTCTTTGCTTGCTTTGCAGCCGGGACACTCGAAGCTCCACACGTCATAGGCTGTGAGAACGGCGTGGGGTTCGGCCCTCGGCGCGAAGCCCGTCCGAGAAGTGTTCCCTAGGCACAAATCCTTCCGTGTAATAGAGCGTGGCAAGAGCGAATAAATTCCCTTGATCTAAAATGAATCAGCTATAAAGCGTCTAGCCATGGCCGATGCGACCTACAATCTCAATGGAGGGTTCAAGCCGACACTGAAGCGGTTTGCCGACTTGAGTGGGCCCGATTTTTTCCCCACGCCGCGCTGGGCCACGTTTGCGCTGATCGACAACGAAAAGTTTGAGGGCGAAATTTGGGAGTCCGCTTGCGGCGATGGAACAATGTCGCGTGTCTTAGCAGAGACGGGACAACCGGTTCGTAGTTCTGATCTTTATAAACGCGGTTTTGGAGAGTCAGGAATTGATTTCCTTTCACCTCCTGGCTCAGCCGACAATATCGTGACAAACCCACCCTATAACTGCGCTGAGGGATTTGTTGCAAGCGGCGTCAAACATGCACGCCATAAATTTGCGCTCTTGCTTCGTCTTGCATTTCTGGAAGGCGCAAACCGAGCGAACACAATTTTCGCCAAATCGCCACCGGCTCGTGTGTGGGTGTTCAGCGAGCGGATTACATTTTATCCAAGCGGCGTAGAGCCTAAGGGCAGTGGCACTACTGCTTATGCTTGGTTCGTTTGGGACAAAAATGCGTCGGGCTCAACCGAATTGAAGTGGTTCAAGCCTGGCTATAAAGCGCGGTTTTCTTAAGCTGGAGCTGTCGCTCTGATGAAGGCGCGACCGGCTGGCGTAATGCGCCAAATCCCTCGCGCAACTCGTGTGGTCAAAATATTGGTCTGAGGCTCGTATCTCTTCAATCGAGAAATTGGTAGCTAGCCGCCCTTCCCCTTCTGCGCCTGCTCGATCAGCTTCAAGAGCCGTGGCGGCGACATCGGCAGCTCATACGGGCGGATGCCGATGGCGTCGGTGACGGCATTGGCAATAGCGCCCAATGTCGATGCCACCGGAACCTCGCCGACGCCGCGTAGGCCGAAGGGGTGTTTCGGGTTAGGCACCTCGATGATGATCGGATCGATCATCGGCACATCGGACGCGACCGGGATGCGGTAATCGAGGAAGCTCGGGTTCTGCAGTCGTCCGTCCTCGCCGTAGATGTATTCTTCATTGAGCGCCCAGCCGATGCCCTGAACCGCACCGCCCTGGTATTGGCCCTCGACCTGGAGCGGATGGATGGCCTTGCCTGCATCAGCCACCACCGTATAGCGTACGACCCTGACGCCGCCGGTCTCCTTGTCCACTTCGACGTCGACGATATGGACGCCGAAGCCGGGACCGGCACCAGTGACGTTCAGTTCGGAATGGCCGGCAATGGCACCGCCGGTCGCGCCGGCCTGTTTGGCGATGTCGGCGATGGACAACGGTTCGAAGTCGCCGACGTTGGAGCTTGCTGGGCGGCAATGCCCGTCCTCAAACACCACGCCATCCTCCGGCACGCCCCAGATTTTGGCGGCGCGCTTGCACATCTCATTGATGGCCTTGTGTGCCGAATCGATGACAACCATGCCGCTCGCAAAGGTGGAGCGACTGCCCGCCGTGACCATGTTGTAACCGAGTCCGCTGGTGTCGGAAACGACGGCGCGAACCTTGTCCAGCGGAATGCCCAGCTCCTCGGCTGCCATCATGCTGATCGATATGCGCGAGCCCCCGACGTCGATGGTTCCCAATAGCAGCGTGACCGAACCGTCTGGGGCGACGCTCAGCGATCCCGTGGTTTCGCCGCCGCGATTGAACCAAAATCCGGCGGCCACGCCGCGACCCCGATTGGGCCCGAGCGGAGCATTATAGTGATCGGTCCTCTTGGCCGCTTTCAGGGTCTCGACGACTCCGATGGGGCCGAAGGTTTGGCCGTAGATCGTGGTGTAGCCTTCGCTCGCCGCGTTTTTGAGGCGGAGGTCGATCGGGTCGATGCCGAGCTTCTTGGCCAGCTCGTCGATCACGCTTTCGGCGGCAAAAATAGCCTGTGGCACGCACGGCGCCCGGAACGCATTCACCTTCGGCCGATTGGACACCACTTCATAAGCGACGGCCTTGGCGTTCTTCAGGTCATAGCGAGTGAACACCGCCTGCGCCGCGTTGTGAAACATCGAGCCGGTGAAAGGGCCGGTCTGGAAAACCATCTCGGCCTCGGCCGCGGTAAATTTGCCGTCCTTGGTGGCCCCGATCTTAATCCGCGAATGGGTAGCAGCGACCGGGCCCGTGCAGCGGAACACCTCGCCCCGCGTCAGCACGATCTTCACGGGCCGGTTGGCCTTGCGCGACAGCAATATGGCCGCGGCCTCGGCGTAGCTCGTGGTCTTACCCCCGAAGCCGCCACCGAGCTCGGACGGGGTGACGCGGATCTTCGAGGAATCTATATTCAGGATGGATGACACCTGAGCACGGACGACAAAATGTCCCTGGGTGCAGCACCACAGCTCCGTCTGGCCGTCCTCGGTATAGTTGGCGACGCACCCCTGCGGCTCGATATAGCCTTGATGAATCGGCCTGGTCTTGAACTCGCGTTCGACGATGACGTCGGCTTGCTTGAAGCCCGCCTCTACGTCGCCCATCTTGAGTTCTAGGCGCTCGACGACATTGGTGCGCTTGTTTTCGGCGCCCTCCACCCCCTTGGTCCGCAGATAGTCGTGCAGGATGGGCGCACCCGGCTGCATCGCGTCAACCGGATCGATGACGTGCGGCAGGATCTGGTACTCGACGTCGATCAGTTTCAACGCCTTTTTGGCAATGGACTCGCTGATCGCTGCAACCGCTGCGACCGCATGGCCTTCATAGAAAACCTTTTCGCGCGCCATCACATTACGGCTGAGATCGCCGATCGCCGTGCCCTGGCGATGCTCGGGGAAGTCATCGCGGGTCACCACCGCCTTCACGCCGGGTAGCGTCTCAGCTTTCGAGATGTCGATCGATTTCAGGATCGCGTGCGGGTGCGGGCTGCGCAGAACCTTGCCCACCAGCATGCCCGGTAACATCAAGTCGGCGCCGAACTTGGCACGTCCCGTCACCTTGTCCATGCCGTCGTGCTTCACCGGCGAGGTGCCGACCACTTTGAGCTTCCGGTCGGGATTATACCCGCTTTGCTCCAATATCGTTGCCATGGTCAGGCTCCCCTCATTTCCTTGGCCGCCGCGAGCACGGAGCGAATGACCTTGTCATAGCCGGTGCATCGGCACAGGTTGCCGGCCAGCCAGTAACGCACCTCAGATTCCGTCGGATCCGGGTTGCGTTCCAGCAGTGCCCGGGCAGCAATCAGTATCCCCGGCGTGCAAATGCCACACTGTGCGCCGTTGTATTCGAGGAAGTTTCGTTGCAGCGGGTGTAGTCGGTCGCCCTTCGCCATCCCTTCGATCGTCTCCACCGTCTTGTCCTCGGCCTCGACCGCGAGCACCAGACACGACGTCACCAGCCGGCCATCGAAGACGACGGTGCACGCGCCGCAATCGCCCGTGGAACAGCCTTCCTTTGTGCCGGTGAGCATGAGTTCGTTGCGCAGAGCGTCGAGTAGAGTCTGCTGCGGCTCGCACAGGAACTCGCACGCGTCGCCGTTGACGGTGGTGGTCACATGAATTTTCTTGCTCATTAGTTCTGCCTCGCGCGCTCGAGAGCCTGTTGGGCTACACGCCTGGCCAGCACGCCCGTTACCTTGATGCGGTACTCCTTGGTTCCTCGCTTGTCGTCGATTGGCCGGCAGGCGGCGCTCGCCGCCTTGGCGAGCTTCTCGAGGGCCGCTTCGTCGACGCGCGTGCCGATCAGCGTGCGCGCCGCCTCATCCACCAGCAGCACCGTCGGCGCGACTGCGCCAAGAGAAATTCGCGCCGCGATGCACGTGCCGCGGTCGTCGAGGCTGAGATTGACACCGACGCCAACCACCGCGATGTCCATTTCGGTGCGCGGTGTGAAGCGCTGGTAGGCGTCACCCGAATGCCGCGGGCGGGGCGGGAATAGGAACGAGGTCACGATCTCGCCCGTCGCCAGCGAAGTCTTGCCCGGACCGGTGGGGATTTTCTCCACCGGCGCATGGCGCACGCCTTTCGGCCCCGCGATCGTTGCGATGACACTGGATGCGACCAGCGGCGGCACGCTGTCGGCCGCGGGCGAGGCGTTGCACAGATTGCCGCCCATGGTCGCGCGGCCTTTGACCTGGATCGATCCGATCAGTTTCACTCCGTCGATCACGCCGGGCCACGCCTTGCAGAACGCGGCATGTTCCGTCAACTCCATGCAAGTCACCGCCGCGCCGACGCGAAACCCGCCCTTCTCGGCAGTGATCCGGCGTACCTCCGGAATCTTCTTTATGTCGACCAGGAGTTCGGGCTCGATCAGGTCGCTTTGCATCTGCACAATGACGTCGGTACCACCGGCAAACACCCGCGATCTACCGTTCGCCCCTGTAAGCAATGCAACCGCGGCTTCGAGCGTTTCCGGCGCTTCGTATCTGAGGTCCCCCATCACTGTCTCCGTTTTCCAGTTTGGTCTTAATGTCACTCGTGATTCTGGATCAAAAAATGAGGATCCCCGTTGGCCCTGAGTCTTCAAGGAGGTAGACTTGGTTTACGAAGACAAAGCCAACACGAACGGGGTGACGAGGATGGCACAGGGGGTTCGTCCGATCCAGTACGATTCTGAGAAGGCGAGCAATGGCGTGACGGCGCTGGGCGGTGTCCCTATTTAAAAATTCTAAATGCGCAGAAACTCCAGAATTTCATTGGCTTTCGAAGTTTTGAGTAGGGACAGCTGATTTCGGCGGCCGCGGCCGGGCTTGGCCTGATCCAGGTGGCCGAATACTACGCCCAGCCGGACCTTGAATCCGGACGGTTGGTCGAAGTTCTCTCGGACTATAAGAACCGCGGTAACTGCCAGGTTGGATTGCTATCCTCGCAACAGTCTTCAATTGCAGCTTCTGTGCATGGCGATGAATCTTCGCCGCGCCCTGGTGCTCACCGTCTAGGGCGGAGTCTGTCCGGCTGCGCCCAAGCGAGGAACCCGAAGCACCACCGAGCGCGCATCGCACCTATCGTCCGATTCAATTCCTCAAAGTAGGATAGAAAACCCTCCTTTTGCAAAGCTTTGAATAAGTATTTGAATTTAATCTCATTTAGATCGAGCAACAGCTCACTTGCTACGCCCAATTCCTGCAGTTGGTTACCGCCGGACATTCCACCGTGTAAGAGTAGAGTGCGTTGCGAAAAAGATGGACGAATTGTCACGACCGTCATTTGGAAACGCGACAAAATTATTCCGTTCGCTTATTAATCAGCAGTTCGAGGTCATCCGACAAAATTGTCTTATCTTAGCCGGATGTCTCAATAATTCTTGCCGCACCCCTATCGGATTCCGAACAGTCTTGAAACGGCTGTAAATGCGGCGTCGTCATCTGGTTATCCAGGACCTGCGCATGGCCGACATCGACCGTCACGAATTCGAGCTGATCATCCTCGTCTCCAGCTCCCGGTGGGGCAGGCGAAGCGCATTCAGAGGCGCAAAAGTGTTTCGGCGTTCAGATGCGCGATTTTTTCCTTGTCAATATCGTTGAGCGAGAGCATGTCGAAGAAGGCCATGCCGACGCTATTCGCCTCATAAGGCCAATCGACGGCCCAGAGGATCGCGTCCGCGCCGAGCGCGAGGAGGGTGCAGACGAAGGCGGGCTCATACCAGTTCCCGCTCGTTGTCACGACCAGATTATCTTTGATGTATTGCAGCGGCGTCTTCTTCAGGCCGCGGCGCGCCGCCGCTTGATAGCTATGGTCATGGAGGCGGTGCATGGCAAAGGGCAGGCCCTCTCCGAGATGGCCGAGGATGATCTTAAGCCGCGGATAGGCGTCGAAGACACCCGCGAACATGATCCGCAGGAAATGGCAGCTAGTATCGATGGCGAAGCCCCAGGGCGAGCCGCGTAGCTCCTCAAAGCTCTCAAAATAGGCCTTGATTGCGTCGGGGTGCGGCATCGTTGGATGGAGATAGATCGGTACCTTCAGGGCCTGTGCGCACTCGAAGATCGGCCAGTATGTCCTATCGTCAAGAAAGGAGCCCTGCTGATGGCCGTGGATCATTGCACCCTTGAAGCCTAATTCCTTGACCGCGCGCTCGAGCTCGCGCGCTGCTTGCTCGGGATCGGCCGTCGGTAGCGCAGCAAAGCCCGCGAAACGGTTGGGATGCGCGTTGATAGCCTCGTAGAGTCGCTCATTGGCGTCGCGCGCCATCGGGGTCGCGATTTCTTTGCCGAAGCCCTGCGGGCCCGGCGCACCGAAAGACAGTACCTGCACGTCGATGCCGGCTTCGTCCATGTGGCGCAGCCGCTCGTCGCCGAGATCTAAGAGTTGGGCCGATATGTCGTGGCCCACCTGCGCACTACGACTCGAGATGAAGAAATTACGATACTCGGTCGCACCGACATGCTGACGATACATTGCGGTGGTAAAATGCTCCTCGATCGCGATAACCTTCATGATACGAATGATTCCCTATTTCATTTCGCCAGAACATTGTCGAGCTCGGCGGAGGTTACGTGGGGGTTAGTGGGAGCGGGTGAGAGCGACATCCTAGTGGTGTAATTCAAACGCTTAAGTCCACCGGAAATGCAGATTTCTTGCTGCTTCATCCTTGCGGTACAAAACGTCAGGTTCTGACCATTAGACTTTCATGGTCTTTCGAACTTTCGAGCAAGCATAGGATAGTTATTTCTGCCAGGGTACAGCTAGTTTTATTTCCTTGTCTTTGGTCGTTCTCTCCTAGTCTTTAGTCAGCTGGCCCATGGTGTAAAGATTGGAAACGTCCGAGTCCGATTTCCCGTTGCCAACCATTATCGCCCCAGCCCAGGCGAACGGTGTGTCTTGCGCGATCACTCCGCCTTGATTCCGGCGGCTTTCACCAGCGCCGCGTTCTGTTCGAGTTCCTTACGCACATAGCCATCGAACTGGCTCGGCGTCATGGGCATCGGCTGGACGCCGAGCTTCGCCAGCTTGTCCTTCACACCCGGATCCTGCAACGCCTTGGCAATCTCTTCATGCAGCCGTTGGACAATTTCGCGCGGAGTCTTGGCGGGAGCAAACACGCCGAACCAGAAATTGTACTCGGAATCTGCGAACCCCGCTTCGACGGTGGTCGGCACGTCGGGCAAGTCGGGCGAGCGCGCCGAGCTGCTCACCGCAAGCGCAAGAACTTTGCCCTCGCGGATCATGGCAAGAGCGGGCAGGAGCGGACAGAAATAGAAGTCGATCCGCCCGGTCATCACCTCGGTCACCCCTTCGGGCGACCCCTTGAATGGGATGGGCTGAGCGTCGAACTTGGCGCTGAGCCGGAACCGTTCCGAGTTGAGATGGGCGGCGCTTCCCTTGCCGATGGTGACGTAGTTCATCGAGCCGGAGTCGGCGCGCGCATGTGCCACCAGCTCACCGACGGTTCTGATCCCCTTCGCCGGGGAGACGATCAGCACGTTGGCCATATTGGCGAGAGGTATGACGGCCGAAAAGTCCCGCACCGGATCATAGGACAGGTTCGCCACAGTCAGAGGCACTGTGGTAAAGGCCGAGGACGCGGCGAGGAGCGTGTATCCGTCGGGGTCCGCCTTGGCGACCGCGCCGATTCCGATCGTGGTTCCGCCACCGGGCCGATTTTCCACGATGATGGGCTGGCCGAGTTGTCTTTCGACCTGAGCGAATACCGTGCGCGGAATGATATCGGCAGCGCTGCCGGGACTGAAGGGAACAATCGCGCGAATTGGCTTCGTCGGCCAACTCTCGGCGAAAGACGGTGTGGAGAAGCCGATCAGCAACAGGGCAACCGCATAAAGTCGACGTTGCATCATGTTCGCCTCCTTCCGGAAATAACCAATATTCCCCGATGACCAGTCGTTAGATCGGTCAATCGACCACCAAGAAATATTTATACGGTGCTTTTGGTCGCCAACTGAATTGTATCGTAATTTCCTCGGCCAGTTGAACGTACCAGACCAATCCAGAGAAGCGCAACTACCGGTTATTCCTGTTATCAGGACACACTTCGTCTGTCGAGATGACGCTACTCTTTTTTTGGCCGGCGTCTCCGATGGCCAGTGTCGCAGTTGGGTCTTGTGTCACGAATATCGCCGGTCCACACGGCGGTATGCAACTGTACGAGAGATGAAGGAAGGCCCTTCGGGATCGGCAATCAGTTGTTGATCT
>JGI20191J14862_1000800_pt1 | contig 10421 bp, 14 predicted proteins | sample NGESurdeep092012_7_FD_14862 | JGI IMG/M metagenome (IMG submission 14862)
CACCGTATAGCCTGAGGGTAGTTTTGGCCAATATGGCCGGCCAGCATCGCTAGCAAACTGTTCCGATCTACGGTCTCTAGCCGCCGTTTTTCCTTGCTGCCTTAGTTGCAATCGGCTGCGATGCCGTCAGACTGGAGGATATTTAGCGGCGACGGGGGCATGCGATTGCAACGGCTGTGGCGACGGTGGCTGATAGCTTATTGGGCTCAGGCTGCTGGTTTTATCTCTGTCCTGGTTGCTGTGCTTGTATGTAGCTTCATTTGGGCAATCTCATATCCACCACTCCCAAGTGGAGGGCCAGTGGTTGAGCATAATCAGCCCGAGGCCAGCACAGAGCGACAGGAATCCAACGCCAGCCAACGCGGCACCGAGCAAAATCCGTTTGCGATAAAAATACTCCCCCCCGCAAAGGGCACACCCGAAGCCGAGCGGAATGAAAAGGAGAGCCACGAGAAAGCGGCGAACGAAAGGGGGGTCGCTATAGCGACTTGGGGATTGATTTACGCCACGCTCGCTTTGTTTGCTGCCGCGATTGTTCAAATTTGTTTGTTCTATTGGCAATTGAGGTTGATTGGACGAACCGTCAAAGACGGTGCAAAAGCCGCCAATGCGGCTCTCGAAAATGCTGAAGCCGCGAAGAAGCAGGCCGACGCAATCATCAAATCCGAGCGCCCATACGTATTCCTTAAAAATACCAATCCTGGCGTCCATTGGACACCTGATGGACAACTTGAGTTTGCTGACAGGCGGATGAAATTTCGCTTGATAAATTGTGGGAAGACCCCCGCCCTTCTCCATGAATTCATGGAAAAATATGTTGTCTTGGAGGGGACGGTCGACCCCCCGGCACCGCTCGACCCACTGAAAGATAGGGGGCGTCTGTTGCCGGATAATCAAGTGAGCGCGCCCGGCCTTCCTCAGAAATGGGCCACTAATCTCTCGACCAAGCTTGATGGCTTCGAAAAAATGCTCGCTACCGATGCTTGGAAAATCCGGCGAATGATTTTCCAAGGATTCATCAGATATTCTGATCCGTTCGACATCCACCACATAATGGGGTTTTTGTTTGTATTCGTTCCCCAAGGCAACGTTTGGGTTCCATTCGGCGATGAGAAATACAACTATAGCCGCATAGAGCGTCCGGAGGATATTCCGCCGCACCCCGGCTACCCCAAGCAGGACAAAAAGCAGAGCTAAATTCTTTCGGGGCCGACGCACCCACATGGCGCGCTACCTCACGTCACCCACCCCCTCCCGTGAGATGTGCGCAGACCTCCGGCTGCGCGAGCGAGAACTTCCGGCGTTTGCGCCATAATACCGGATTACCCCGGTATTATGGCGCAAGCGCCACAAGACATTTCATAGCACGTTCTTATCTTGCTCGGCATGGCCGAGATCAGAACAGTCACAACTTTGCGCAGGAAGCGAGACGAGGTCCGCAAGGCCGTCCGCAAATATGAGCGGTGCCTTGACCAGGCCCGTGCCGATCTCACTCACCTGATAGCCGCCATTGCCATTTTCGAGGCCAAGGGCGGCGATGAAAGTTTACCGGCCTATGCGGACCTAAAGCGGCTCTTTCGCTATGGCGAGGCGTTCAAGCTTTGCCAGCAGGCCCTATCGTCCGGTCCTAAGACCACCCGCGAACTTGCCGTCTATGTCGCCAATGCCAAGGGCCTAGACGGCGGCGACACGGTTATGAGGAAGGTGATCGGAACCAAGCTGATCCACTCTCTGCGGATACGGGAGAAGCAGGGGCAGTTGGTCATAGAGGGTAAGCGGAAGGGCGTGAGCGTGTGGCGACTTCCAACGCCTCAATAGCCGGGATTTATCCCGCGGTAGGGTAGCAAAAACACATATCTGGAAGGTGTTGCATGGAAGACTCACCTTGAAAACTCAATAAAAACAACCATTTTCACGTTGTGTTCACGTCGCGCCCTTCACCATTCCTACACGTCATAATCGGAACATCGTTGCGCGGCACAGCATTATATGTGCAGGATCGGCATCCGCGACCTGTGGATGATTAACGATAGCTTCACTGAAGCGGCGCAGAATCAACAATAAGTAAGCGCCGGGGAGTAGGAGAAATGGGCAAGGTAATCACCTTCCTCCAAGATTTATTTGCGGCCGCTCCTCCGCCTACCGTCCGTCAGTCCGCCGACACCAGCTATGACGAGGTGTCCCCAGAGATGATCCGTCGCATGAATGAACATGCGAAAGAGGATTATTCCAAAGCTAAGTGGGTGACCGAAACACTAGAAACGTGATAGTCCCACACCTATATGGTGTGGACCTACCGACCTCTTGGGACGTTACCGACGCTCGGCACCATTGTTTGGTGCCGATTTCCTATGGGCGGGAATCCCAATATTCCGGGCGGCGAACACCACCCATGCTTGGTTATTGGCCGCAATATCAACATTGAAGAGCGTAATGGGCGCCTTATCGTTGCGTATGGCACTGGCACCACAAAAGATAAGACACGCGGCCAACTTGACCTCATCATCTCTGGCAGTGCTGTTCAAGAACATCATCTTGCGAAGCCAACGCGATTTGATCTTGCGACTGTAAACAGACTCGATGTGCCGTGGTCAGAGGAGTGGTTTTCAACCCCTAGGAGCCAGCCAGCCATAGTCATTTCACAACTCAATGACGCAGCTATGGTTAGGTTGAAAGAAATCCGCGCGTGGCGAAAGACAAACAATCGAACCGATTAGTTTTCTTGATGCCGCTGCCAATAACCGCTGAAATCAACTGACGGCTTCCGCTTCATCGCCAATTCTGCAACGCGGTTCACCTGTGCGCCATTATCGACGCGGCGGTTATCTTCTCGCCAAGACGCTTCCTGTGCGTAGCGGAGCAAGTAAGCGCCCGAAATATGATGATGGTGGCCGATCTCAGCCCGGCGCATACGGCTGAAAAATTCCTCAGCCCAATTCGTGCAAGCACCGTCAACGCTGTAAGCCTCCTGATGGTTGATGCGCTTCACCTCGTAACGCTTGTGCAACTCATCCCATGAACTAGCTTCGTCGGCATTCAGGATGGTGCCCTTGGCGACATGGGCGCGAAGGAATGCCATCGCCTTGGCTTCCGACTTGAACACGGCGGGAACCGAATTGCCGCCACGCTCGCGGACGACCACGACCACCTTGCGCTTGCCAGTTTGGTTTTGAGCTAGGCGGCGGTCGCGGCGATTTTCGCGGAGGTTGGCTGGCTTCACATAGCCGCCGAAATAACCGCCATCCACCTCAGCTACCTTGCCTTCACCCCCGACAATGCGGCCTTTCAATTCCTCTGCCATCGCCTCGCGCAATTTGTGGAGCAAAACAAAGGCGCACTTATAGGAGATGTTCAGATCGCGCGAGAGAGCCAGGGCGGACTTGCCCTTCACCTCGTTGCAGAAGATGGCGATGGCCGCGAGGTAGCCGCGCAATGGGAGCTTGTGATTGGCGAATAGCGTGCCGGACGTAATGGTGAAATCCTTCACGCAGGCGCGGCAGCGGAAACGTGGTGCGCCCTTCAAGCGGCGGCAGTCGTAAGCATCCGTTCCGCCACAGTGCGGGCAAACCGGCTCTCCGTTCGTCTCAGGCCAGCGGACGCGGCGGAAGGCCATTTCGGCTTCGTCGTCCTTCATTTGAAAGACTTGGGCCAATGAGAGGGTTTTGGCAGCGCTGGACAGAAGAAAATGTTGGGCCATCGGTGTTTCCTGTCGTTTTCGATGCCTGTCATATATGGCGGATTAAGGGGCTTGTCAAGAGCAATCCGTCAGATATGATGGCCGTCGTCTTTGACAGGAGAATCGAATGAGCATCGCCTCCGAGGATGAATGGGCGGAACGTGCGGCCGCGTTTCTGAAGCACAAACTACAGAAGCAAGAGGTGACTTATCTGGAGTTAGCAAAACGGCTCAAAAAACACGGATTTAAGAAGGAAACCGAAGATTCAATAACGGCCAAACTCAAAAGGGGCACGTTTGCGGCCACGTTCTTTCTGGCCTGTCTTGCCGCCCTGGAACTGGACGGCGTAGCATTGGAGGAGATTTAGCTTTCCCCTTTCCTGCGTGCCCAAAGGCCCTTGAGTGTCAGAGCCATTATTATCAGGATTCCGATGCAGGACACGGCCACTATCGAAAAGACGACCACTTCCAAGGGGGTGAGTCGGATGCTTGGCCTGTCGCTCCATTCCTGGGAAGATTTGATGCTGTTGTCGCTAGGGGCAGCGGCATTGGCAGCAGTTCTTGTGATTGTTTCGACTTGGGCCGTTGTGCGGATGCAACGGAACGAGGCGCGAGAATCCGCCGCTACCATCGCCGCATTGAACAACCACACCGCGCGGCTACAGGCCGACAATCTGGCACTCCAAGCCGTGCTGCTACCGCGCCACATCGAATTACATGGCGACAAGGCGGGTGCTCTATTTGCGCCGATGGCGGAATTTGGGACCGTTAGCTTCGCTCTGCAGCCGGTCAATGACGCCGAGGCCCGCAATCTAGTTGGCGAAATATTGCTAGCGCTGGCGTTTGTGGGGATAAGTGCCACCCTCGACGAGACTTTGACAGCCGTAAATCCGAATACCGTTGCCGAGGGTGTGATGGTGTCGTTTCCGAAAGGGAACGCTCGGCTGGAGAAGGCGGGAAACGCGCTTGCTGACGTGCTGACCAACGCAGGATTGGGCGTTGGAACTATGCCGGTGTTTCGATACGGAATTACCCCACAGGACCCAAAAGATATTGCCTCGGGCTTAGTCAATCCAATCCACCTAGGCGTCGTGGTTGCAGTGGGGCAGCGCCCAGTCTCCCAAATGGTCGAGTGGCTCAAACGCGGTAGACCGGCGTCGTTCGCCGAGCCTGTGGCAGACAAAATCGAGAAAAAATAGAGGACGGCCCAAGCCGCTCGCGCCCGCATGGCGCGCCTCCTAACTCACGGTTTCCTCCCGCAAAACAGTCGCGGCTCCAACGGGCCGCTTGTGGCGCTTGCGCCATAATACCGGATTACCCGGCCGAGAAACTTGACGTGATTATTGCACTCGAGGCCGACGATCGCGATACGCGCGCGGCCATCGACGCCCGTAACAGCCGCATACCGATCACCGTGATTCCGATTCCGGCGGCCGGTCCGCGCACCAAGCCGAAAGCGCTCAACGTCGCATTGCCGTTCGCGCGCGGCACATTCGCGGTGATCTATGACGCCGAGGATCGGCCGGAACCGGATCAGCTTCGCCGCGCATTACAGGCGTTCCGTGCCGGTGGCGACGATTTGGCCTGCGTGCAAGCGCGCCTGTGCATCGACAATACCGCAGACAGTTGGCTCGCGCACCTTTACACCGCGGAATATGCCGGGCAGTTCGACGTGTTCCTGCCGGGGCTGGGCGCCTTGCGTCTGCCACTGCCGCTCGGCGGCTCATCCAATTATTTCTATACCGCGACGCTGCGCGAGGTCGGCGGCTGGGACCCCTACAACGTCACCGAGGATGCCGATCTCGGCATGCGGCTCGCGCGTTTCGGTTATCGATCGGACATGATCAATTCCACCACTTACGAGGAGGCTACGGCGCGTTTCGGCCCATGGCTGCGCCAGCGCACACGCTGGTTCAAAGGCTGGATACAAACCTGGCTGGTGCACGTGCGGCAGCCGCGCCGGCTGTTGCGCGATCTCGGGCTGCCGGGCTTTCTTAGCTTCCAGCTCATCGTCGGCGGCAATGTGCTGGCCGCACTGCTGCATCCGCTGTTCATGGCCGGATTGATCTATTCGGTGGCGAGCGGCGCCCCGATGTGGCGGGGCGACAGCGCATCTGTCGCAATTCTCGCGGCGCTGCACGGCGCGACCATCGTCATCGGCTATCTGACGTCGGCCTTTCTCGGCGGGCTGGGCCTGTTGCGCCGCGGCCTGCTGTCGACCGCCTGGGCGCTGATATTGACGCCGGCGCATTGGCTGCTGCTGGCAGTGGCGGCCTGGCGCGCACTCTACCAGTTCGTCGTCGCGCCCTATCGCTGGGAGAAGACCGAGCACGGCCTGGCGAAAAGCTCGCGGCTTGCCGTCAATATGACGCGGTCGCTGCTGGAGCTCGAGCGATATCTCAGCAACCTGAAAGAAACTGGCAACCTGCCGACGCTTTCAGACGACGCTACAGGTACCGCCGCAGATCGGCCGCCGCTTCCTCGGGTCGCCGCTTGAGACTGAACGGCGCAACGAAGCGGCCCTGCTTGTCCATCAGATAGACCAGCGCGGTGTGGTCCACGCTGTAGTCGCCGTTATCGGTGGGGACTTTCTTGGCGTAGACCCGGTAGGTCTTTTCGGCGGCTTCGATCGCCTTGCGGTCGCCGGTGGCGCCGCGCAGATGCGGATCGAAGCTCGATAGATAATCCTTCATCGCCGCCGGCGTGTCGCGCTCCGGGTCCACCGTGACGAACAGCGCAGCCGCACGGTCGGCGTCCTTGCCGAGGGCGCGCATCACTTCCGACACATCGAACAGCGTGGTCGGGCAGATGTCGGGACAATGGGTGTAGCCGAAGAACACCAGGAACGGACGGCCCTTCATGTCCTGATCGGTGATCGGCTGACCGTCCTGGTCGATGAGCTGGAACGGTCCGCCGATGGCCGAAGGCCCGGAACTGCCGCTCCCCAACTGACCGGTGGCGAAAAGAAAAACGCCGAGAAAGACCACAAGCCCGGTTAGAAAGGCCGAAAGAACCAGAAAAATATGCGACGTTCGCGCCGTCATGGGGACTCACTTGGCTTTTCGTTAGAAACACGCCACCCAGCCGGTGCGCACCATTTCGAAGAACACCGTGGTACCGTAATAGGCCCAAAGCGCCAGGGTTGCCGCCAGCATCAGGGCGCCGAGCAGGGCGACCAGCAGCAGCGGCCGCGACAGAGTGGCACCGGACAGGGTGGCGGACATTTCCAATCCTTTAGAGCTTGCGCATGATCTTTTCCGAAAACCGGTTTCCACTTTTCGGGATCATGCAGTCGGGCTCCTGCGGTCCAGATAGGACCGATCGCAGGCGGAGACAACGTGCGACCGTCCGCCAATGCCCGTATTTACCATGTTACCATCTATAAACGCTGCAATTTCACCCTTTTCGGGACTGCGTTGACTCAAAAGGTTAAACTCGCAATGAATAGGGTGAGTTTACAGAATTCGGCCACGTATGGGTATGGAGAACGTAATGCGTACCGCTTTGGCTCTAGCTTTCGTGATCTCGGTGTCGGCGGCGGGCGCCACCGTCTGGGCGCAGAATGCTCAGACCCCTGACCCGGCGGCCACGCCGGCTAGATGCGACAATCCGAACGCGCTCGGCGTCGCCCGTGTCGTGCAGATCGACACCACCGGCGGGCCCGGTTTCGGCTTCGAGCACTTCAAGGCCTACGACTTCCTGCGCGATCACGAAGTCGTCCTCACTTTCGACGACGGCCCGTGGCCGGGCAACACGCCGGCCGTGCTCAAGGCGCTGGCCGACCAGTGCACCAAGGCGCTGTTCTTCCCGATCGGCAAACATGCCGGCTGGCATCCGGAAATCATGAAGCAGGTGGCGGCGGGCGGTCACACCATCGGCTCGCACACTTGGTCGCACAAAGACCTGTCGCGGCTGACCGAGCAAGAAGCCAAGGATGAAATCGAAAAGGGCATCGCGGCGGTGAGCATCGCGCTCGGCAACAAGCCGGTGGACGCGTTCTTCCGCTTCCCGGCGCTGCGGCACCCACCCGAACTGTTGAAATATGTCGGCGACCGCAATGTCGGCGTCTTCTCCACCGACCTGGACTCCTTCGACTTCAAATTGCGCAAGCCGGAGCAGGTCGTCGCCTCGGTGATGAAGAAGCTCGAGAAGCACGGCAAGGGCATCATCCTGATGCACGACTTCCAGCAGGCCACCGCGCACGCGGCGCCCGAGCTGCTCAAGCAGCTCAAGGAAGGCGGCTACAAGGTGGTGCAGGTGGTCGGCAAGACCCCGGTCGAGCCGATCAAGGAATACACCGACGCCGTGCTCAAGGAGATGGGCGGCGGGCTTGAAACAGCGCGCCCGATGTCGAGCGTGATCCAAACCATCGGCGGCAATTAGAATTTTGCGATAGAGAATCGAGCCGGTCGCGCAAGCGTTGCGCGGCCGGCTTTTTGTTGCGAGGCAATCGCACGGAAGTGGCGATTAGAACTCCGGGTGAGCCGTCCACTGCCTTGCCGTCGGATCATCACAAGGCTGCTTAGCGCCGACCCACCTCGCTAGCGCATGGTTTTCCAAGGGTCCGGCTTTTCGTTGGGTACGGGGATGTTTTTGAGAGCATTTTTATAGTCGTCGTCGAGGGCCTTCTTTTTGGCCACGTCTTCCGTCTTTTGCACCGGCCGTTGCTGTCTTCTCCCTTTCCCCGTTGCTTGGGCATGGGCGGCCATCGTCAGCAACACCATCGCCAGCACCGCTATGAGAGTTCTCATTTAATTTCTCCCATTTGGATGGGGCTCTTAAGTGAACTCGGCTAACGAGGGTAGAGCTTTTTGGTTGAAATAGGACACAATGAGCGACTTGCTTGCGCCAAGCACCGAGGCCGCCTCCGAACCTTCAACGAATCGGCCGAGCGCCACCACCCCGATGCCCTCGCCTATCATGAAGCAGCGTTGATGTAGGTCAATGCCGCAGAGCCGTTGCAGGTTGATTGGTTGAGCATGCCGCGCGTTCATTCGCTGCCCGACAAATGGCTGCCCGTTTCAATTGCGCCCCCTGGTGCCGACCTGGAGGTCTGCGTCATGGACTATCGTGGAATCCACGCGCTCGTGTTCCCGTGCCGCAAAAACGGAACGCAATGGGTCGATGCCTCGACGAAGAAACACGTCGACATCCAGCCGACGCATTGGCGCAATTGGACCGAAGACCGCTGAGCCGAATGGCTAGGCTTCCCTTTTCTCAGGCTTGGACACTTGCTTCGCCTCCTCCTCGGCAAGCAGGCGAATTTCCATGGCCCGCTTTGTCGGGTCGGTTTCGGTTTCCAGCAGCAATTTGAATCTCTCGATATTGGCTTTGATGATTCTATCCATGCAAGCTCCCTGACAGGCTGGACCAACCGGCCGACCACTTTCCAATTTCTGGCGGGAGTGCGCGTGCCACTCTGACGTGGTGGCCATCGTGTCTCTCAGGCGTTAGCGCCATAGAGTGCAACTAACGATACAAAACGCTAGCAGTGGGCAAGATGCGAGTCGAGTTGATTATCCTTCGTCGACGGTTCCACGTGGCATGACAGCCGCATGACATGACGATGGCGGCGCTGAAGCTTCGATATGTGTTGGAAATGGAGATCGGCCGCTAATCAAGCGTTGCGTGCAACTATCGCGGCGATGCGCCCGCCGGTGTCAGCGCGGGCGCTGGCGTGACCGCTTCAAACTGGTCGGCGCGAATTTCCAGCGTCCCGATCAATGTCGGCATCAATACGCGGATCGGCGCGATGAACGATGTGCCGGCGATCGACGCAAACCAGAGCTCCAGGTCACGACGGCCGGCGACATATTTCACCAGCATGCTGTCGGCGCGGTAGCCGGCAATCGGCTGAAGAATGACGCCGCAAACTAAAACGAGTTCGGAAAACCCGCGCTCGGTCTTCACCTTGTCGATCCGTTTGAACGACAGCGCAAGGTTATAGCGGCGCCGTCCATCGAAAATCGGCAGCACGCGTTTGCAGTTCGCGGACGCCAGAGGATCGCCGCCAGCCTGCGCGGGAATGAGCATCGCGGTCAGCGGGTCGTTCACGCCGCGGCGATCGGCCTCCGTCACTGCCAACCGATCCGGTCGCGGCAGAGGCTCCAGACCGACCAGATCCTTGACCGCGCCGCCCTCGAACGTCATCCGCAATTCGCTCTTGCCCTCGTCATCGGAAATGTTGGACGTGAAATAGGACGGAGCCAGCTGGCCGTCCGCGACGATGCCGTGCGTGACAACGGAGCCCTCGCCGTTCACTAGCACGCTGAGAACGCCACTGGCCTTGCCGTGCGCCGATGTCACGTAACGATTATCGCCAAAGTCGACGAGCCAAACGATCTGGCCGATCGATACGCCGGTCATCGAGATCGTGTATTGAGCCTTCAGCCTGCCCTGCGCGTGCGCGGACATGGCCGCAGCGCTTACGATCAGGCAGGCAAGCGCGCCCGACAGGCGGGTGGCTGCGCGACGATAAGGCGTAAAAGTCGAAATCATGACATCCGCTTTTAGCCGGAACTGTCGGAACGAGTATCACTGCAAGTAGACCACGGCCATTTTACACTAAAATGGCGGGGTCTGCATGCGCGCGATCGCGTGCCATCGAAGCCTGCGCCATCCGGCGCCTTATCCGGTCGGCGCGAGCTTGTACCGCACCCGGTTCTTTGGACACAAGTTTGAGTTAAGCGGCTTGCTTCATGCTGGCTTGCTCCCAGACGGTGCGGGTTTGGCGCGGACTGCATAGT
>JGI20191J14862_1000801_pt1 | contig 10420 bp, 9 predicted proteins | sample NGESurdeep092012_7_FD_14862 | JGI IMG/M metagenome (IMG submission 14862)
ATAGATGTGAGGGGAACGGGCGGGCAGTGGATGCTGCAAGTCCGGTGCAGGGGGAGGGGCCGCTATGAGTTTCGTCCATCTTCACGTCCACACGCAGTACAGCCTCCTCGACGGCGCCAACAAAATCGGGCCGCTTATCGATCACGCCAAGGCGTCAGGGATGGAAGCGATCGCGATGACCGATCATGGCAACATGTTCGGTGCGGTCGAGTTTTATCAGAAGGCCAGGGCGGCCGGAGTCAAGCCGATCATTGGATGCGAGGCGTACCTCGCGCCGGGCAAGCGCACCGATCGCACGCAAGTTCCGCGCAGCGACGACTTCGACGGCGGCGGCAACTTTCATCTGATCCTGCTCGCGCAGAATCGTGAAGGTTATCGAAATCTCTGCAAGCTGCTCACGACCGCGTACCAGGACGGGCTCTACTACAAACCGCGCATCGACAAGGAAATCCTCGCCGAGCTGTCCGGCGGATTGATCGTGCTGTCGGGCTGCCTGTCAGGCGAGCTCGCGCGATGGCTGCGGCAGGATCGCATGGACAAGGCGCGCGAGACCGCCGAGTCGTACGCCAAAATGTTTCCGGGCCGCTACTATCTCGAACTCCAGGACAACAAGCTCCATTCGCCGTATAACGCGGCGTTGCGCGAAATCGGCAAACAGGTCGGGCTGCCGCTGGTCGCGACCAATGATTGCCATTACCTGCATCGCGAAGACGCCAAGGCGCACGAAGTCCTGCTCTGCATCCAGACCGGCAAGACGATGGCTGATGAAACGCGATGGCGTTTCGACACCGACGAACTTTACGTCAAGACGCCCGACGAGATGGCGAGCGCATTCGGCGCCGACGCCGAGGAGTTGCGCAACAGCGTCGAGATTGCGCGGCGAATCGATTTTGAATTCGAATTCGGCAAGTTTCATTTCCCGGTTTTCAAGTCCGGTCCGGGCGTTGACCTCGACGCCGAGATGGAGCGGCGAGCGCGCGCCGGATTGACCGCCCGCCTGGCGGAGATACGCGCGCGACGCGCCGATTTCGACGATTCGCAGTACCAGGAACGCATCGATCGCGAGATTCCGGTAATCCGCGACATGGGCTTCTCGGGCTATATGCTGATCGTCGCCGACTTTATCGGCTACGCGCGCGGGATTGGAATTCCGGTCGGTCCGGGCCGCGGCTCGGTGGTCGGCAGCCTGGTTTCGTACGCGCTGGGAATCACCGAGGTCGATCCCGTCGAGCATCGGCTGCTGTTCGAGCGATGGCTGAATCCGGGGCGCAAGTCGATGCCCGATATCGATGTGGACTTTTGCTTCGAGCGGCGCGACGAGGTGCTCGATTACGTGCGCAAGAAGTACGGCGACGATCGCGTCGCGCAAATAATCACGTTCGGAACGATCAAGGGCAAGCAGGCGATTCGCGACGTCGGCCGGGTGCTCGGACTGTCGTTCGCCGAGACCGACAAAATCGTCAAGCTGTATCCGGCGCCCAAGCAGGGCCGCGATTTTCCGCTCGCCGACGCGCTCGAGATGGAGCCGCGGCTCAAGGCCGAGCGCAAACTGCATCCCGATCTTTTCAACTACGCGTTCAAGCTCGAGGGCCTGCTGCGCCACGCCTCGCGCCATGCGGCGGGCGTCGTCATTTCCGATCAGCCGCTCACCGACCTGGTGCCGCTGTACGTGGACAAGGAACGCGACGAAGCCGCGCTGGCGATCACGCAGTATTCGATGAAGGGCGTCGAGGAAATCGGGCTGATCAAGTTCGACTTCCTCGCGCTCAAGAACCTGACGCTGATCGCCGACACGCTCGCGCTGATCAAGGCCGGCGGCAAGGCGCCGCCGGACCTGAACCGGCTGCGGCTGGACGACGCCGATACCTACAAGATGCTCTCGCGCGGCGACACGGTCGGCGTGTTCCAGCTTGAGAGCTCGGGGATGCGCCGGTTTATCACGGAGCTTAAGCCGACCTGCTTCGACGACGTGATCGCGGCGGGCTCGCTGTTTCGTCCCGGTCCGCTCGACGCGATCCAGGACGGCAAGACGATGGTCCAGCATTACGTGGATCGCAAGCACGGCAAGGAGCCGGTCGAGTACGATCACCCGCTCCTGGAGCCGGTGCTGCGCGATACTTACGGCGTTATCGTGTACCAGGAGCAGGTGATGCGCGCGGCGCAGGCGCTGGCGGGATACTCGCTCGAACAAGCCGACATCCTGCGCGCCGCGATGGGCAAAAAGAACCATGCCGTGATGGAAAAGGAGCGCGAGCGGTTTATCGAGGGCGCGAAGAAAAACGGCGTCAACGCCGCGCTCGCCAATTCGATCTTCGAAAAGATCGAAACGTTCGCATCGTATGGATTCAACCGCTCGCATGCCGCCGCGTATGCGCTGACCACCTACACGACCGCATACTTGAAGGCGCACTATCCGCACGAGTTCATGGCGGCGCTGATGTCGCTCGACATGGATGACGTTGACAAGACCTACAAAAATATCGCGGCGCTGCGCGACATGAAGATTGCGATCCTGCCGCCCGACGTGAATCAGAGCCGCGTGAAATTCGCAGTTACGGATGGTGCGATTCGTTTTGGCCTGGCCGCAATTCGCGGGGTCGGAGCCAAGCCGGCGGAGGCAATTCTCGCCGAGCGCGAGGCCAGCGGGCCGTTCGAGAGCATGGCGGATTTCTGCATGCGCGTAGGCACGCAATTGATCAGCCGCCGCGTGCTCGACGCGCTGATCAAGTGCGGCGCGTTCGATTCAGTGAGCGCGGTGCGCGCCGCGCTGATGGCCGAGGCGGAGAATGCGATCAAACTCGCGCAGAAAGCGCACAGCGACGCGGAGAAAAACCAGATTGGCCTGTTCGGCGGGGCGGTCAAAGTGCCCAAGCTGGCGGCGCGCGAGCCGATTCCCGAATGGGATGCCAAGGAGAAGCTGAAATTCGAAAAAGAAGCGCTCGGCTTCTACATTACGGCGCATCCGCTGGACAAGTACGATCGCGAACTTGCACGAATCAGCAAAGTTACGACCGCCGACCTGTCCGCCGCGCCCGACGGAAGCCCGGTCCAGATAGCCGGCGTGATCCACGCCGTGAAACTGAAGAACAACAAGTCGGGCAAGCGTTACGCGACTTTTTCGCTCGAGGATCGCGAAGGCGCGGTCGAAGGGATCGCATGGTCGGAGACGTATCAGAAGTTCGAGGCGATTATCATGGGCGACGAGCCGGTGCTCGCGCGCGGCAAGCTGGACGTTGACGACGAGCGCGCGCAGATAATCCTCGAAGGCCTGGTGCCGCTGGATTCGGCGCTGCTCGATTCGATCCGCGAGGTGCGGATCACGGCTCCGATGAGCCGGCTGGAAAACGGCGGCCTCGACGCGCTGAAGGCGATGCTCGCGCGGTATCGCGGCAAGTCGATGACGTACCTGCATCTGGGCCTCGGCGACGGCCGCGAGGCGGTGATGCTGCTGGGCGACAGCTATCGCGTGACGCCGACGGACGCGTTCGTCGCCGAGACGGAGCAGATTTTGGCGCCCGGCGCCGTGGAATTGAGATAAGGAAGAGTTCGCTTGATTGAATGTGAAACCCACCCTGGGTTTCGTGCTTCCTTGGGCAGGGGTGACCCCTGCACCCAGTGAAAAAGATAAAGATGCGGGACTTCGTCCCTGTCAGGAAGTAAATGGGGCCGGAGGTGGCGTACCGGGGGTTGCGATTATCTGATAGACTTAGACAGTAAGTTTTTCGCGATCGAGGTAACAATCTGGCAAAGTCCTACGACGTCGCCCACGAGCATCACGAAAGCGCCATCCTGGTCGGAATCGAACTCGGTACCGAAGCGGGAATCGGCAGCGAAGAATCGCTCGACGAACTCAAAGCCCTGACCGAAAGCGCCGGAGCCGAAGTCGCCGGAGTCGTTCGCCAGCGCCTGAAAGCTCCTGACCCGCGCACTTTTATCGGCAAAGGCAAAGCGGCCGAAGTGCGCGAGTTGGCAAATGCGAAGGGCGCGTCGCTCGCGATTTTCGACGACGCGCTCAGCCCTGCGCAGGCGCGCAATCTCGAAAACGAACTCAAGATCCGCGTGATCGATCGCAGCCAACTGATCCTCGACATATTCGCGCAGCGCGCGCATACGCTCGAGGGCAAGCTGCAAGTCGAGATCGCGCAGCTCAGCTACCTGCAGCCCCGGCTGACCCGGCAATGGTCGCATCTTTCGCGCGTCCGCGGCGGCGGCGCGGGAGGCGGCGGCGTGGGTACGCGCGGACCCGGAGAAACGCAGCTCGAGGTTGACCGGCGGCGGCTGCGCGAGCGGCTCACCCGCCTGAAAGCGCGGCTGGGCGAGGTTGAGCGCACGCGCACGATTCAGCGCCGGCGCCGCCTCGAGGTTCCCTATCCGACCGTCGCGCTGGTGGGTTACACGAACTCGGGCAAGTCCACGCTGATGAACGCGCTGACCGACGCCGGCGTCGAGGTCGCCAATCGTCCGTTCTCGACGCTCGATCCCACGATTCGGCGCCTGAAGCTGCCGGGCAAGATGAACGTGATGATTGTCGATACAGTAGGATTCATCCATCGCCTGCCGCATATGCTGATCGACGCGTTCAAGGCCACGCTCGAGGAAGTGCGCACCGCGACGATGCTGCTGCACGTCGTCGATGCGAGCTCGCCGCTGGCGGCGGAAAGGATGACGATCGTCGACGAAGTGCTTCAGGAAATCGGCGCGGGCGCGGTGCCGCGTATCGTCGTCATGAACAAAGCCGACCTGGCCGAAAACCCGTCGCGTGGAAACGGCGCGCACGACACGGTCTCGATCTCGGCGCTGAAGGGCGAGGGTCTCGACGATTTGCTCGACGCTATTGGGCGCCATCTCGGCGGCTCGCGCGAGGAAGTATCGGTTACGTTCCCGGCCCGGCGCGGCGACCTGGTGGCGATGGCGCGACGGGATGGAGAAGTGCTAAGCGAGGAATATTGCGATGGCCTGGTTTCGGTGCGGGCCCGCGTCAGCGCGCCCGTCGCGGGGCGGCTGCGCAAGGCTGCGGACGCCGTAATCTGACCGCGCGTTGAAGCCGATTCACGATGGCAGCGCCTTCACACAGCAGTGTTCGCCCGCTTCAGGGCACGCCTCCCGCGCCGTCATACGGGTATCTGCTGAATCTGCCCAACTTCCTGACCCTATGCCGGCTCGGGTCGATTCCGATCTTCCTGACATTTCTGACCCGCCAACGCTACACGGCGGCGCTGTATGTCTTTATCGCGGCCGCGGTAACCGACGGACTCGACGGCACGGTCGCCAGATGGTTCGACTCACGCACTGAATTGGGGGCGTTTCTCGATCCGTTCGCGGACAAGTTGATGCTGGTGTCGGCGTTCGTCGTTCTGACGATCAGCGGCGAGTTACCCGGCTACCTGCTGAGCGTGGTCCTGATCCGCGACATTGTAATCGTCGTCGGCTACCTGATGATTTCGTTCTTCACCGGTGAGCGGGTGCCGGTCCGGCCGAGTCTTATTGGCAAGCTGAGCACGGTTCTGCAGTTGGGGTGCGTGATCGCCGTGCTGGCGCGAGCCGGAAACTACTGGCCCGAATATTTCAACGCGTTGCTAATCGCGACGGTCGCGGTCACCGCGGCGTCGTTCGTACATTATATGTATCGCGGGCTGGTGTGGCTGCGATCGCGCGAGCCGGAGATGTTCGCGTAGCAGGGGGGAAGGGTAAATCACTTGATTCAATGTGAAACCCTCCGTGGGTTTGCAGGGGTGACCCCTGCACCCAGTATTAAGGCCGCCCGCCGTTGGCGGGCGTGGCCCCTACCAATGGCTTAATACTGCGCTGCCGTCGCCACGGCCAGGGGTGACCCCTGCACCCAATGTTAGGAAAGGATGCGGGACTTCGTCCCTGTTAGAACTTGTTAGAGGGGAACCCTCAGACGATCACTTTGGCGGCGCGAAGTTCCTCGACCTGACTACGTTCGATTCCGGCCTCGCGCAGAATCTCGTCGGTATGCTCGCCGAGTTTGGGCGGCACGCGCCACATCTTCATCGGCGTTTCCGAAAATCGCGCACCGGGATTCACGGTGCGCACCTGGCCTGCGCTGGGATGTTCGTAAATCGAGAAGCTTTCGTTTTCGACGATTTCCGGATCCTGCAGGAGCGTTTCGTAGTTGTGGACCGGGCCGCATGGAACGTCGGCCTTCTCGAGCACCGGCAGCCATTCGGCGGTGGTTTTTTCGGGGAAGACCTTTGCCAGGCCGCGCATGAAATTACGCCCGCGCTCGGCGCGATCCGAGGTCTCGGGCCAGAATTCGGGATGCCCAACCGCCTCGGCCAGCCGCTTTGACTGCGCTTCGGTGAACGGCGCGATCGTGAGCCATCCGTCCTTAGTTTTGAAAGGATCGAGCGAGGTGCTCTTGGGCGCAAGGTGCTTGAACTCGTCCTCGGGCAGCAGCGTGTAGCCGTAGATCGAATCGTTGGCCGTGAACGCCATCATCGCCTCGAGCATCGGGACCTTGATGTACTGGCCGACGCCACGGGCGCGCGCGGCGTGCAACGCGCTAACTACGGACAGCGCCGCAGTCATCCCGCTTACTTTGTCCGCCAGCGCCATCTTGACGGCGGTCGGCTGGCCGGTTTTGACGCCCTGGATGTGGGCCATGCCGGAGTAGCCCTGGATGACGGGATCGTAGGCGGGAAAATTCGCCAGGCGGCCCTTGGGCGGAAAGCCGCAGATCGAGCAATAGACGACCTTGGGATTGGCGCGACGAATGTCGGCGTAGCCGATTCCGAGGCGCTCGGCGACACCGGGGCGATTGTTCTCGACGAGAGCGTCGGCCTTAACCGCGAGCCGGCGCACGAGGTCGCGGCCGTGCTCCTTCTTGATGTCGATCACGATGCTGCGCTTGTTGCGGTTGAAGTTCAGGAACGACGCGGTGAGGCCGCCGCGCTGTGGGCCGACGCCCCGGCGCATCGAGTCGCCCTCGGGCGGTTCGATTTTGATAACGTCGGCGCCAAGGTCGCCGAGCAGCTGAGTACAGAACGGCCCCGAAATGACGGCGGTCAGATCAAGAACGCGAAAACCAATCAGCGGTCCATCAGCCATTACAAAAATCCTTCAAGCGCAAGCGCTGGGCGTCAGAGATACTAACTGCGATAGCGCGGCGAGTCACGCAGCGCGGAGTCCAATGCGGTCTTGATCAGCTATCGAGCCGAAATTCCATCTGCCGCCGCAATTGCGCAGTTTACCCGTCCCAGTTCGTCAGGTCATCGACGCCAAGCCTGCTTAACCCGCCCGGCGCGCGGCGTCAAGGCGATTTTCAGGAGACTCGCGGCGTTCGTTCCTGCCTCAGTTCGCGGGAGGCCTCGGCACGCTGGTGCCGAATGCAACCTTCAAGTCGTCGCCGTTGAACGGATAGACGTGGACCATCCAGCCGAACGCCTGTTTGAGGAAATGACCGCCCGCGGCTTCACACTCGGCGGCGTCGGCGATTTTGCCGGTGAACCCGAAGCGTCCGTCGGCCAGGAAACCCAGGCGGCGGTTGATTGCGGGTGCGGACGAAGGTGACCCCCTCGGCATCGTGCCCGGCATGTCGAGATGCGTCGCGCCGATATCGCCGCGCAAGAGGTCGTTGAGCGTGATTCCGTTGGGCAGGCAGATGTTGGTGTGAGCGTGCCAATGCGCCATGCTCAGCGGAATCAACGCGTCGAGCTGATCGGGCGTGTAGTCGGCGGGCGCGCTATACATCGCACCGACCAAAACGTAATCACCGCTCGAATTTTTCACGTAAAGGATCGAGCCGGGATAAGCCAAATCGAAATGGCCGCTGTATTCCCGTGATGCGGCGCCGTAGTCGGTAAAATGGTAAACCTCCTGCGCAACCGTCGGCAGAAAAATCCGGTAGCCCTCGGACAACGCCACGCGGGAATCGTGATACTTGACCAGCGCGCGGCGCAGCGTGTCGATCACGTCATGCGCGCGTTCGATGTCATTCGGCTTTTGCGGACGCGAGGACGTCATCACCATGTGCGCACCCATGCCCATCTGACCGCCCATCGCGTTGGGCGCCATGTCGAGGCCGTCCATTTCTTCCATCTCGGCCATATCGTGCGCGAATGCAGGTGCGTTGATTGAAAGAGCGAGCGTGACAATTAGAAAACCGAGCCTATGCCTGTTCATGTGATTCTCCGACGTATCGCTTCAGTCGCGATCGGCCCGGATGCGCGCGTGTTCCAACGCCGGCAGTTCGCGCCGCACGCGGTCCTCATACTCGAGGTCGATAGGCGCTACCACGACGCCTTCCTGATCCGCCGCGCGAGCAATCACGCGTCCCCATGGATCGACGATCATTGAATTGCCGTAGTCGCTGTAGCCGTAGATGTTGGGACCGAACTGCGCGGGCGCGATCACGTACGCCTGGTTCTCGATCGCACGGGCGCGCAGCAGCGGCTCCCAGTGCGCCTCGCCGGTGGGGAACGTGAAGGCGCTCGGCACGGCGATAACTTGGGCGCCGGCAAAAGCGAGGCGGCGATAGAGTTCCGGGAAGCGAAGATCGTAACAGATGCTGAGTCCAATCGCGCCAAGAGGAGTTGGGGCGGAGACGAGCTGCGCGCCGACAAGTTTGGAATCCGATTCGCGCACCGTCACGCGGCCGGGAAGATCGACGTCGAAGAGGTGAATCTTGCGATACACGGCGATTTGGCCACCGTCAGGGCCGAGCAGCGCGGACGTGTTGTAGCATCGCGACTCGCTGGCGACCTGTTCGGTGATCGATCCTGCGACGAGGTGGATTCGCAGCTCGCGCGCCAGGCGCGACATCAGCGTGAGCGATTGACCGTCGAGCGTTTCTGCCGCAGCCGCCTGCTCGATNCGCTTGCCGCGCCAATTGAAGACCTCGGGCAACGCGACGAGGTCAGCACCGCGAGCGGCGCCGACGCGGANGAGCCGTTCGGCGCGTTCCAGGTTTGCCGCCTTGTCCGGTCCGGCGGTCATCTGGATTGCGGCTGCCAAGTAGGTCATCGCGGGATTTCCATTCGAGATTATGACGCGTTGGGCAGCCGGTTAGTAGCGCGAGGCATTCAACCGGAATTTCCATATATGGACCCATCCCCCGAGCAAAAAGGTCTTGAGCGCGATGACATGATACCGGTTGCATCCGTATATCCGGCCTATGTAATTGGGAATGGTTCACGCGCCGCCCGCGAATTATCGCGGACGGCGCGGCTCGGTATGAGTCTGGAAATCGCCGGTGGGGCTCAGGTTACCGGTTACAGGAAAGCCTGTCCCCTACAGCCGAGCGTTTGTCTGCCGTTCTATTTCTTCTTCGGCTACTTTCCGGTTCCGGACAGCAGGATCTGCTGCGGTGCTCCCGCCTCGTTGTCGTTGATGGTCAACTCTCCGTATCGCTTCGTGGTATTGGGCGGAGTGAACGTCACCGAAACTTTACAGCTCTTTCCCGGCGCCAACGTCCTGATGCATTGGCTCTTGACCGCGAATGGCGCGACGGTCGTCTCACCGGTGATCGATATGTGGATCCTGGATCTCGTTGAGCTGCTGTTCGTGATCGTGACCGACTCGGCTTGGCTGCGCTTACCGACCTTGGTCCTTTTGCCAAACTTCAAGGATTTGGGTTTAAACCTCAGCTTGTCGGGTTCAGGCGTCGCTGTCGGCGTTGGCGTCGGGGTTACCGTGGCGGTCGCCGTCGCGGTTTGAGTCGCGGTGGGAGTTGCGGTCGCCGTCGGTGTGCCGCCGGTCGCAGTCGCGGTCGGGGTTGCAGTAGCCGTGCTAGTCGCCGTGGGAGTTGCGGTCGCCGTCGAAGTTGGCGTTGCAGTTACGGTCGCCGTTGAAGTCGGCGTGGCGGTTGCAGTCGCGGTTTGAGTCGCCGTGCTAGTCGCGGTGGCCGTGGCGGTCGCCGTGCGAGTGGTGGTTGCGGTGGTAGTTGGAGTCCCAGTGGTTGTTGCAGTTGCCGTCGGAGTCCCGGTGGCTGTCGCAGTGGGCGTCACGGTAGCGGTGATGGTTGCCGTCGGTGAAACCGTGGCGGTCGCCGTCGCGGTTTGAGTCGCCGTGGGAGTTGCGGACGCCGTTGGAGTTGCCGATCCGGTCGTAGTCGGCGTCGGAGTCGCAGTCTTGGTTGGCGTCGCCGTTGAAGTTGCCGTTGCCGATCCGGTCGCGGTCGCCGTCGGTGTGCCGCCGGTCACAGTCGCGGTCGGGGTTGCAGTAGCCGTGCTAGTCGCGGTGGCCGTGGCGGTCGCTGTGTGAGTGGTGGTTGCGGTGGTAGTTGGAGTCCCAGTGGTTGTTGCAGTTGCCGTCGGAGTTCCGGTGGCTGTCGCAGTGGGCGTCACGCTAGCGGTGACGGTTGCCGTCGGTGAAACCGTGGCGGTCGCCGTCGCGGTTTGAGTCGCCGTGGGAGTTGCGGACGCCGTTGGAGTTGCCGATCCGGTCGTAGTCGGCGTCG
>JGI20191J14862_1000803_pt1 | contig 10408 bp, 10 predicted proteins | sample NGESurdeep092012_7_FD_14862 | JGI IMG/M metagenome (IMG submission 14862)
GCGCCCGCCAACGGCGGGCGGCCTTAACACTGGGTGCAGGGGTCACCCCTGCCGTTCTCTTTTGGACCGATCCGGCGTAATCATTCAATCGTTGGCTCCGACCGTCGAACTGCTCCGGGTGCGAAAGTCGTACGGCAGCTTTACAGCCGTTGACGATCTCTCGCTCGAGATTCCGCCGGCGCATATTTTCGGCCTGCTCGGACCCAACGGCGCCGGCAAGACCAGCACCATCCGCATGATGATCGGCATCACCGCCCCCGATTCCGGCTGCGTGCGGATCTTCGGCGAGCCATTCCGCCGCCGCGTGCTGCGCCGCGGTCGTGTTAATTCTCATGTTCGTGATGTTGTTTTCGCTGTTGTCCTACGGCGTGATGGTGATGCGATCGGTCATGGAAGAGAAGAGCGCGCGCATTACCGAGGTGTTGCTGTGCGCGGCGAGCGCGCAGGAACTGATGACCGGCAAGATTCTCGGCACCGGCAGCGTCGGCCTGACGCAGATCGCGGTATGGTTTGCGATGGCGGCGCTCGGCGCGTCGCGGAGCCTGTACCTCCGCACCGCGATGACGGCGCTCGACGTGGGTCCGTCGCTGATTGTCTATTTCGTCGTCTTCTACATATTGGGTTATCTGCTGTACAGCGCGATCTTCGCCGGCGTCGGCGCGACCTTCAATTCGATCGACGAAGCACAGCAGTGGAACTTCGTGGTCATCCTGCCGCTGATCGCTGCGTCGGCGATGGTTCTGCCGGTGGCTACGTCGTCGGATTCGCCGATCTCGGTGGTGGTTTCGCTATTTCCGTTCTGCTCGCCGATCCTGATGTTCGAGCGCCTCGCTGTCCACGATCCGCCGCAATGGCAACTCGCGCTGTCATTGCTGTTGTTGGTTGCGACGATTGGCGCGGCGATGTTCATCAGCGGGCGGATCTACCGGACCGGAATTTTGATGTACGGCAAGCGCCCCACGATTCGTGAACTCTCGCGATGGCTCCGCCACGCTTGAGTATGGCGAGGGGGCATCCCGCCCGCCCCGTCACAGATAGCCCGATCTGATTGCTTCGCATTGCTTCACAATGTCGACAAACGCTGCTATCTATCGGGCGTTTCTGCGGACGTTCCTGCGGCACGCCCGGGCGGCACGAGAGATGCGGCGTCGGCGCCGGTCCGGGCGCGTTAGTCATTTAAGTATTGCTCATTAGCAAAGATGCAAATATAAGGAAGGCTTCAGGAAGCGACCGGAAGGAGGTAGCAAAGCGTGGCGCGGAAAAAAATTGCGTTCATCGGGGCGGGTAATGTCGGCGCGACTTGCGCCCATCTATGCTTCCTGCGCGGACTCGGCGATATCGTGCTCTACGACATCATCGACGGACTGCCGCAGGGCAAGGCGCTGGACATGCTCGAATCGGCGCCGGTGCTCGGCATCGACGTCAACGTCATCGGCGGCATCGACATCAAGCTCATCGAGGGCGCCGATTGCTGCGTCGTCACGTCGGGCTCGCCGCGCAAACCCGGCATGAGCCGCGACGACCTGCTCAAGATAAACTCCGCGGTGATGACCGACGTCGGCGACGCAATCAAGAAACACGCGCCCGGCGCTTTCGTGATCGCGGTGACCAATCCGCTCGACGCGATGGTTACGCAGCTCAAGCGCGTGACCGGTTTCGCGAAAAGCCGGATCGTGGGGCAGGCGGGCGTGCTTGACTCGGCGCGCTACCGCACCTTTCTGGCGTCGGAGCTGGGCGTGTCGGTGGAAAGTGTTTCCGCGATGGTGCTCGGCGGGCACGGCGACGACATGGTGCCGATTCGCAGCTACACGACGGTCGGCGGCCAGCCGGTCGAACGCCTGGTCGCGGCGAAGCGACTGGAGGAAATTGAGAAGCGCACGCGTGGCGGCGGCGGCGAGATCGTCCAGTTGATGAAGACTTCGTCGTATTACGCTGCAGGAAGCGCGGCTTACAAAATGGTCGAGGCATACATGCTCGATCGCAAACAAGTGCTGCCGTGCGCGGCGTTTCTTGACGGCGAATACGGCGTGAAGGGACTGTTCGCCGGAGTTCCGGTCGTGATCGGCGCGGGCGGCGTCGAGCGCGTTGTCGAAATCCAGCTGAATGCCGCCGAAAAGGNAGCCTTCGACAGTTCGGTCGGACACGTGCGCGAACTGGTCGAGGCGATGGACAAAGTAATCGCGGCCGGAAAACAAGGCTAGCGATTCGGGAAAGGCTTATGGCAGAAGCAGAGGCAGTTGCGGCGCCTGCGAGNGCGGCAGGNATGACGGCAGACGAGCGGCACTGGCTGCTGCGCAGGTTGCACTCGCTGTCGGGAATCATTCCGATCGGCGGATTTTTATTTTTCCATTTCTTCGAAAACGCCTTCGTTCTGAAGGGCGGCGCGATGTGGTGGAAGGAAACCGAGTTCACGCGCAACCTTCCGTTTCAGATCGCGGTCGAAGCGTTCGTCCTGTGGATTCCGATTCTCTACCATGCGATTTACGGATTGGTCATTACGGCCACCGCGCAGCCCAACGACTACCCGTACGAGCGCAACTACCAGTACACTTTGCAGCGCATCACCGGGATACTCGCGTTCCTGTTTATCGGCTTTCACGTGATCTCGACGCGCGGGCTTTACTACGCCGCCGGCATCGAGACGAACTATCTGCGGATGCATAACTTCATGATGAATCCGCTGATTTTGACGACCTACCTGGTCGGGGTCCTGGCGTGCGTCTATCACCTGACCAACGGCATTTTTACGTTCACGATCACGTGGGGGATTGCGGTCGGCCCGAGGGCGCAAACGCTGGTGAACCGCGCGTGCGTTGCGCTGTTCATCATCATGGCGATCGCCGGCGTTGCAATTCTGCTCGCATTTCGCGCACCTGCCTGAGGAGAAAATCAATGCCGGGGCATCACATAATCGTAGGCGGCGGGCTGGCAGGTTTGACCGCGGCAATGAAACTGGCGGAGCAGGGCGAGCAAGTCGATCTGTTCTCCATCGTTCCGGTCAAGCGTTCGCATTCGGTGTGCGCGCAGGGCGGAATCAACGGCGCGGTCAACACCAAAGGCGAGGGCGACTCGCCGATGATTCACTTTGACGATACGATTTACGGCGGCGACTTCCTGGCGCATCAGCCGCCCGTCAAGGCGATGTGCGAGGCGGCGCCGGCGATCATCTACCTGTTCGATCGGATGGGCGTGATGTTCAATCGTACGCCCGAAGGCCTGCTCGACTTCCGCCGATTCGGCGGCACCAAGCATCATCGCACCGCATTCGCGGGCGCCACCACCGGGCAGCAGCTTTTGTACGCATTGGACGAGCAGGTCCGCCGCTACGAGGCGGCAGGCCAGGTGCGCAAGTTCGAAGGCTGGGAGATGCTGAGTATCGTGCAGGACGAGTCGGGGAACTGCCGCGGGATCGTTGCGATCGACACGCGCTCGCTCGAGATACGCGCGTTTCCCGCCGACACTACGCTGATCGCGACCGGCGGCCCGGGTCTGGTCTTCGGCCGCTCGACGCAGTCGCTGGTATGTACGGGATCGGCGGTCAGCGCGTGCTACCAGGCCGGCTCGATCTACGCCAACGGCGAGTTCACCCAGGTGCATCCCACCGCAATGCAGGGCGAGGACAAGTATCGTCTCATCTCGGAGTCGATTCGCGGCGAGGGCGGACGCGTGTGGACCTACCGCGACGGCAAGCCGTGGTACTTCCTTGAAGATATGTACCCTGCGTACGGGAACCTGGTGCCGCGCGACATCGCGACCCGGGCGATTCACAAGGTCGTGTTCGAGATGAAGCTGGGCGTTGACGGCAATCCGGTGGTTTACCTCGACGTGAGCCATCTGGATCCCGAAGAACTCGAGCGCAAGGTCGCGGGCGTGCTCGAAATCTACGAGAAGTTCTCAGGCCAGGATCCGCGCAAGGTCCCGATGAGGATTTTTCCGGCGATGCACTACTCGATGGGCGGCCTGTGGGTCGATTACCATCAGCAGACCAACATCCCGGGGCTGTTCGCGGCGGGCGAGTGCGACTTTCAATATCACGGCGCGAACCGGCTCGGCGCGAACTCGCTGCTATCGTGCATACACGGCGGAAACATTTGCGCGCCGGCAATGATCGGCTACGCCAAGTCGCACACGAGCGCGGCCAGCTCGCAGATTTTCGATCAGGCGCTGAAGCGTCAGCGCGAGTCATTCGACAAACTTTTCAAGATGAGCGGTCCGGAGAACGCGTTTGCGGTGTGGCGCGAGCTCGGCGATATCATGACGGAGAACGTCACGGTAGTGCGCTACAACGACAAGCTCAAAGCGACCGACAACAAGCTGCTCGAGTTCAAGGATCGATGGAGCCGAATCGGGCTCAACGACAAGGGCAAGTGGGCAAACCAGGAAGTGCTGTTCGTCCGCCAGCTATGGAACATGCTCGAGCTGGCGCGGCCGATCACGCTCGGCGCGCTCAATCGCAATGAATCGCGCGGCGCGCATTACAAGCCGGACTTTCCGGAACGCGACGATGAGAATTTCATGAAGACCACCATGGCTGCGTGGTCGTCCGACGGCCCGCGTTTCAGTTGGGAGCCGGTTGACGCGAGCCTCATCAAGCCGCGCCCGCGCCGCTACGACATCGAGAAATCCGCGGCGTAGGCCCGGCAGGAGCATACCAGTGCCAGAAAAGACGCAAGTCTTGAGAATCAAGCGCCAGGAATCGGCGAAATCCGAGCCTTACTACGAGGAGTTCGAGGTCCCGTATCTGCCCCATCACAACGTCGTCTCGATGTTGATGGAGATTCGGCGCAACCCGGTCAATCGTCAGGGCAAACGCGTCGCGCCGGTCGTCTTCAACGCCAACTGTCTGGAGGAAGTTTGCGGCGCGTGCACGATGGTGATCAACGGGCGCGTCCGCCAGGCGTGCTCGCAGCTCGCCAACGGGCTGGGCGGGCCGGCGACGGTCGAGCCGATGACGAAGTTCCCGGTGGTGCGCGATCTATGGGTCGATCGAGCCAAAATGTTCGACGACCTGAAGAAGGCGCGCGCGTGGATTCCGATTGACGGGACTTACGACCTGGGTCCGGGCCCGCGAGTCGCGCCCGACGTCCAGGAGTTCGCGTACCTGTTCTCGCGATGCATGACTTGCGGATGCTGCCTCGAGGCGTGCCCGCAGTTTAACTCGCATTCGAAGTTCATGGGCGCGTCTGTGATCGGGCAGGTCTATCTGATGAGCCAGCATCCAACCGGCAAGATGAACCTCACCGAGCGGCTCGATGCGATGATGGCGGAGGGCGGAGTGGCCGACTGCGGCAACGCACAGAACTGCGTCGAGGTTTGCCCCAAGGATATTCCGCTCACGACCGCAATCGCCGCGGTCGGCCGCCAGACGACGATCAAATGGCTCCGCGATCTCTTTATGAAGTGACGCTGCCGCCGCGCTAATGTCGTCGTGAGCGAGCGGGTCGAGTCGAAGGATCCCGGATCCTTATCCAAAATGAGTTGATGCCTGGGTAACTGAATGAACATCCACGAATATCAAGCCAAGCAGGTTCTGGCGCGCTTCGGCGTTCCCGTTCCAAAGGGGCAGTTCGCGACCACACCTGACGAGGCTGCGGCTGCATTCACCGCGCTGGGCCAGCCGAAGGCCGTGGTCAAGGCGCAGATCCATGCGGGCGGCCGCGGCAAGGCCGGCGGCGTCAAAATCCTGACGAATGCTTCCGAGGTGCGCGACTTTGCGGCCAGGCTGCTCGGCAAGCCGCTGGTGACGCATCAGACCGGTCCCGAAGGCCGGGTGGTCCGCCGCGTTTACGTCGAGGAAGCAAGCAACGTCGCTCGCGAGCTTTACCTTGGGATGCTCGTCGATCGAAAGGCGGGAACGGTTTCCGTGATCGCGAGCACCGCGGGCGGTATGGATATCGAGGAAGTGGCAGCCAAGACGCCCGAAAAAATCCTCACCGAGCCGATCAATCCCATGCTGGGAGTGGCCGGGTTTCAAGCGCGCAAAATCGCATTCGCGCTCGGCCTCAAGGACAAACAAGTCGGCCAGTTCGCGGCGCTGCTGGCGTCGCTCTATCGGGCGTTCATAGAAACCGACGCGTCGCTCATCGAGATCAATCCGCTGGTGGTGACGGCCGAGGGCCGCGTCATCTGCCTCGACGCGAAAATGTCATTCGATGACAATGGCTTGTTCCGCCATGCGGACATCCGCGAGCTGCGCGACGCCAATGAGGAAGATCCCGCCGAGACCGAGGCGGCGAAGTACGATCTCAGCTATGTGCATCTCGACGGCAACATCGGATGCATGGTCAACGGCGCGGGTCTCGCGATGGCCACGATGGACATCGTCAAGATTTACGGCGCCGAGCCGGCCAACTTTCTCGACGTTGGCGGCGGCGCCAGCACCGAGAAGGTCGCCGCTGCATTTCACATCCTGCTCGCGGACAAGCGCGTCAAAGGCGTGCTGATCAACATCTTCGGCGGCATCATGCGATGCGACGTGCTGGCGCAGGGGGTGGTCGAGGCGGCCAAGCAGGTAAAACTGAACGTGCCGTTGGTGGTCAGAATGGAAGGGACCAACGTCGTCGAAGGCAAGAAGATCCTTGCCGACTCCGGGATCAAGGTGGTTACCGCCAGCGACATGGCCGACGCCGCCCGGCGCATCGTAAAAGAAATCGGAGCCTAGAATTTTCAGATGAGTATTTTAGTTGACAAGAACACCCGCGTGCTGACGCAGGGAATTACCGGCGCGACCGGCCAACTCCATACGCGCGCGTGCAAAGAGTACGGCACGCAAATGGTCGGCGGGGTAGTACCGGGCAAGGGCGGCACCGACTTCGAAGGCATCCCGATCTTCGACACGGTAGAGCAGGCGCGCAAATCGACCGGCTGCAACGCGACCGTGATCTACGTGCCGCCGGCGTTCGCCGCCGACGCGATGCTGGAAGCCGCCGCCGCCGGCATCGAGCTTGTCATCTGCATCACCGAAGGCATTCCGATCCTCGACATGGTCAAAGTGAAGGCCTACCTGGCGGGTACCAAGTCGCGCCTGATTGGCCCCAATTGCCCGGGAATCATCACGCCGGGCGAATGCAAAATCGGCATCATGCCGGGCTACATCCACAAGCCAGGCGATATCGGCGTCGTGTCGCGTTCGGGCACGCTGACTTACGAGGCGGTGTATCAGCTTACGCAGCTTGGAATCGGGCAATCGACCTGCATTGGGATCGGTGGCGACCCGATCGTCGGCACAACGCATATCGACGCGCTCAAGTTGTTCAACGAAGACCCCAAGACGCGCGCGGTCATCATGATTGGCGAGATCGGTGGAACGGCTGAGGAAGAAGCCGCTGAATACATAAAGCAACACTTTAAGAAACCCGTGGTCGCATTCGTCGCGGGCCAAACCGCGCCGAAGGGACGGCGGATGGGTCACGCGGGCGCGATTATCTCGGGCGGACGCGGCACCGCGGCCGATAAAATCGCGGCGCTCAAGGCGGCGGGAATCACGGTGGCGATGAGCCCGGCTGACCTCGGCTCGACGATGAAATCAGTACTCGAAAGCAAGAAGTAATTCGATGGAACGAACATTCGCAATCGTCAAGCCCGACGCAGTGCGGCGCGGGCTCACCGGCGACATACTGAAACGAATCGAGGCTTCGGGGCTGACGATCGTTGCGATGCGCAAGATTCATCTCTCGCGCGCCGACGCCGAGAAGTTTTACGACGTGCACAAAGCGCGGCCGTTCTTCCGCGGGCTGTGCGACTATATGACTTCCGGCCCGGTGGTCATTGCGGTGCTGCAGGGCGACAATGCGATCAGCAAGTGGCGTCAACTGATGGGCGCAACCGATCCCAAAAAGGCCGACGCCGGCACGATTCGCAAGGACTTCGGAATCGACGTCGAACAGAACGCTACGCACGGCTCGGATGCGCCCGAGACGGCCGCGAATGAAATCGCCTTCTTTTTCCCCGCCCGGGAAATTCTTTCCTGAAACAGAGACCGTCCTGCTTTCACGGCGACGTTCGACTAGAATAGTTGGCCGTGAACGCCAATCGCCAAACATCGGCCGAGCCGGCGCCCATGGGCGCGGATTTCCGCGATCTCACGCTCGATGAAGTCGAGCAAATGGTCGCCAGCGTGGGCGAACGCTCATATCGCGCCCGCCAGATTCTGCATTGGGTACACGCTCGGGGCGCCGAGTCATTCGACGAGATGCGCGATCTGCCGGCTGCGCTTCGCAATTATTTGAAGCAGAGCTTCACCATCGGGCATCCGGTGTCGTCATTGGTTTCGCGTTCCTCGGACGGCACCCGGAAACTGCTCATTACGCTCGACGACGGGGAAGAAATCGAATCGGTGATAATCCCCACCGAAAAACGCGTCACGCTTTGCATGTCGAGCCAGGTGGGATGCGCGCTGGCCTGCGAATTCTGCGCGACGGCGAGGATGGGGCTGCATCGCAACCTAACCACCTCCGAGATGCTGGCGCAGATCCCCGCCGCTCGACGCGAGCTGGCCGCAGGCGAGGAAATCACGAATTTTGTTTTCATGGGGATGGGCGAGCCGCTGGCAAATTACCCGCGCCTGGTACGCACGCTCGCGATAATGACTTCCGATTGGGGAATGGGCATCTCGCCGCGGAGGATCACGGTCTCGACCGTTGGATTGGTCCCGATGATGGAGCGGCTGCTGGGCGAAACCCCGGTTAATCTGGCGGTCTCGATCCACGCAACGACCAACGAGCTTCGCGATCGCCTCGCGCCGATCAACCAGCGCTATCCGCTGGAGGTTTTGCTCGACGCATGCCGGAATCTGCCGATCAAACGGCGCAGCCGGATCACGTTTGAGTACGTGATGCTGGCGGGGGTGAACGATTCGATCGCGGACGCGCGGAGGCTGGTGAAGTTGCTCGCGCCTATCCGCGCCAAGGTGAACCTGATTTTTTACAATCCGCTGGCGGGGTCGGCGCTTGCGGCCAGCACGCGCGCCGGGGTGGAGGCCTTTCAAGCGATCCTGAAGAACGGTAATTTGACCGCAACAATCCGCGAAAGCCGGGGGCTCGATATTGCGGCGGCATGCGGCCAGCTTTACGCCGAACAGCACACCCCAGCCTGAAAACACCAGAAGAAAAATGTCACACAACGTACTCGGAGTGATCGGAGGCAGCGGCTTCTACCAGATGAAGGGCCTGGACAAGGTCGAGCTGATGGAGCTCGAGACACCATTCGGGCGTCCGTCGGATCCGTTTTACCAGGGACGAATCGGAGGCATCGAAGTCGTTTTTCTCGCGCGACACGGCCGCGGCCATCGATTGTTGCCGTCCGAAATAAATTTTCGCGCCAATGTTTTCGGGATGAAGCAGCTCGGTGTGACCCATCTCGTTTCGGTGTCCACGGCGGGCAGCCTGAAAGAGGAAATTCATCCGGGCGAACTGGTAGTTCCAGATCAGTTTATCGATCGTACAATCAAACGTCCCATGACATTCTTCGGTGACGGGTTGGTGGCGCACGTTTCGATGGCCGATCCCGTGTGCGCAAATCTCGCCAGCGATCTGGCCATCGGAGCGCGCGCGGGCGGCGCGGTCGTTCACGACCGCGGGACCTATCTGTGCATGGAAGGTCCGCAATTCTCGACGCGCGCCGAGTCTAATCTTTTCCGGAGTTTTGGCGCCAGCGTCATCAGCATGACCGCGATGCAGGAGGCGCGGCTCGCTCGCGAGGCAGAGATGTGTTACGCGGCGCTGGTGCTGGTGACGGATTACGATTGCTGGCACGATACGGCGGCGGCGGTGGATATCGGCGAGATCCTGCGCGTGATGAAGCTGAACGTGGACAAGGCGCAAAACGCGGTGTCGGCGCTTGCGCACGCGCTTGGCAATCGTGCGCAGACTTGCAGGTGCCAGGACGCGCTCAAGAACACGATAATTACCGATCGCGAGGCAATTCCGCAGCGCTTGATCGACGACTTGCGTCCGCTGGTAGGCAAGTATCTTTAGGATCATCGATATCCGGAGAGGAGATCCGGGGTCCCTCGACTTCGCTCGGGATGACGGAATAAGACGGGGGCGCTGAAGGTGCAATAGATGAGTATCGTTGTGGTCGGATTTCTAGCCTACGACACGGTCGAAACGCCCAATGGAAAGGTCGAGGAAGTGTTGGGCGGCGGCGCCAGCTATTTTTCGATAGCAGCCCGATTTTTTTCCCCGGTCAGCATTGTCGCGGTGGTCGGTACGGACTATAAGGCCGAGGATTTCCAGTTGTTCACGGATCGGAATATCGATGTGCGCGGAGTAGTGAAACGCGAGGGGCAGACCACGCGATGGCACGGTCGTTATCACGAAGATATGAACGTGCGCGACACGGTCAAGCTTTCGCTCAACGTGCTGGAAAACTTCACGCCGGAATTGCTGCCTGACCAATGCCGCGCAGA
>JGI20191J14862_1000812_pt1 | contig 10371 bp, 9 predicted proteins | sample NGESurdeep092012_7_FD_14862 | JGI IMG/M metagenome (IMG submission 14862)
TGCACGCTTGTGCTCATCTCAACCTTGTCTGTACGTTCGGCCGCGCGACAACGGAGCGCGTCTTAACACTGGCCCCCCGTGCCAACGGGCGCGCAGGGGAAAGCGGCAACGGTAGTGGAAAGTCCCTGAAAAAGCCGTTGCGACGGCGGCGCAGGCTCTTTGCGCGCTTGTGCTCATTTCAGCTTTGGTCGGTACGTTCGCGTGGGCGCTGTACTCAAGAGACATACAGGATCAAGCAAGACTGTTTCAACCGAGACCTTGAAACCTTGCAAAGGGCGGCGGTCTGGTTTAATCGGCAACTCGGAGCGCAGACTGGCGGAACTCAACAATTATGTCACGATCAGCCAAACGTCTTGCCGCTTGCGGCGCAGCCCTGGTGCTGCTCGCCGGACTCGTGTGGTGGATGGCGCACGTGCCTGCGGTGCAGGATGCGCTGCTACGGCGAGTGGTCGAGCGGACCCTTGGCGCAACGCGCAATGATCTCCTCGCCGCCGACGCGCTCCGCGTGGTCCTGTGCGGAACCGGAAATCCGCTTCCCGATCCCAATCGGGCGGATGCGTGCACGGCGGTCTTCGCCGGCGGCAATATGTATCTGGTGGACGCCGGCCCTGGCTCATGGAAGAACCTCGCGCTGTGGCGTCTGCCGGCGCCCAAGCTGGCGGCGGTGATGCTGACGCACTACCACTCGGATCATATCGGCGACCTTGGCGAGATTAACCTGCAGACGTGGGCGCAGGGCCGTGCGAACCCGCTGCGCATCTTCGGGCCGCCGGGCGTCGAGGTGGTGGTGGGCGGATTCGCGCAGGCCTATGCGCTGGACCGGGACTATCGCGTAGCGCATCACGGCGCCGCAGTTATGCCACCGGACAACTGGGCGATGGAACCACACGTGGTGAAGATCGATGCCGCGCCGGGCGCGGCGCCCGGCGCGGGTGGCTCGGCAACCGTTCTCGAAGAGAACGGCCTCAAAGTGACCGCCTTTACCGTCAATCATGCGCCGGTCGCACCCGCATACGGCTACCGATTCGACTACAAGGGGCGCTCGGTGGTGATCAGCGGCGACACGACCAAATGCGCCAACCTGGTGGCGCAGGCACGCGGCGTCGACGTGCTGATCCACGAAGCCCAGTCGGCGCCGATGGTGAAACTTATCGAAGAGGCGGCCAGCCGGCGGGGAAACGCGCGGGTTGCGAAGATCATGTCCGACATCCTCCGTTACCATACGACGCCCGAGGACGCGGCCGCCGAGGCGAACCAGGCGGGCGTGCGGCTCCTGGTGCTGAGCCATATCGGGCCGCCGACGCCTAACGCCTTCGTGCGGATGTCATTCATGCGGGGGGTCGGCGCGGTGCGGCCGCGCGGCGTCGTGCTCGGATACGACGGAATGCTGCTTACACTGCCGACGGGTTCAGACACAATCGATACTTCCAGCGTCAACTAGAAGGCGCGCTGAACTTCGGCGATAAGCAATGAAACAATTGGCGGACGAGGTAACCGCGGGTCGAATTGCGGACTCCAACCATTCGGCGGAGAACCTGGATGACACTCGAATATGATTTGTTCTGGTCCTTTCGCTCGCCGTATTCTTACCTCGTTACGCCACGCCTGATTGAATTCGAACGCGAGTACGACGTGAAGGCCAATGTCCGGCCGGTTTATCCGATCGCGATCCGGATTCCCGGCTTTTTCAAACAGGTGAACCCGATGTGGCCGCCCTACTTGCTTCGCGATTGCTCGCGTATCGCGGAGATGCTGGGCATGCCGTTCGTCTGGCCCAGCCCCGATCCGATTGTCATGAACATGAGCAGCGGCGAGGTGGCCGACGAGCAACCCTACATCCACAGGTTGACAAGGTTGGGCGCCGCCGCCGCCGCCCTCGGCAAGGGACTGCCGTTCCTCGCAGGATTCAGCGCAGTCATTTTCGGCGGCGTCAGGGACTGGCATCTCGGCGGCCATCTCGCCGGGGCGGCACAGCGCGCAGGGCTGGACCTCACGAGGCTCGATTCGGAAATCGAGCGCGATCCGGATCGTTATGAAGCCCTGATCGCCGAAAATGAGTCCGCGCAGAAACGCGCCGGGCATTGGGGCGTCCCGCTGATGGTCTTCAACGACGAACCGTTTTTCGGGCAGGACCGCTTCGATCTGCTGCGATGGCGCATGCAACGAAACGGACTCTCCCGCCGGCGCTGAGCGGCGCAAGCGCGATACAAAACCGTCCAGCCGCGAAAGTCTGGCTTTCGATCGAGACATTTTCGATCGAGCCTGACTGCTGTAGGATAGCTCCCGACGCGCGGGATAGGCGCCGCGCACCATGGAGGTACTCATGCAAGAGTCACCGTTGCGAATCGTGGCCGGAACCTTGCTGGCGGCGATGCTCTGCTCGTTGCCGCGTGCGCAAGCCGAGGTCAAACCCGGCGACGTGATCACCAAGGACAATGCATCCAAGGTCGCCGACCTGGTCAGCCCCGGCAACTACGTGCTGATCCGCGAGGGCATGCAGCTCAGGATCGTGCCGACCGACAAGCTCGATTGGCCGCCGCCGTTCAAAGCCGCGACCGAGAAGTACTCGGCCCAGGTCCAGCTCGGGGCCGACGGCACCCTCAAGAGTTATACCTCCGGGCAGCCGTTTCCGCTGGTCGATCCGAACGATCCGCAAGTGGCGACCAAGGTAATGTGGAATTTCAGCTACCGGCCGCTCTACAGCGACGACATCGATATGCGCTATCCCGAGGTTGCCAGCTTCGACAAGAACGCCACCGGCTCGCCGCTGAGCTATTACACGGTGGGGCATTTCGCCTTCTACAACAATATCGGCCGCATCGAGGTGCCTCCGATACCGGTCGATCCCGACGGCGTGGCCAGCGGCATTCGTTACCGCTTCGGCTTCTATCCGTTCCTGGAACCGGCGTCGTTGCGCGGCTACGGAATGGTGCGGCAGCGGCATATCGATCCCGCGGTCGAGGACAACGTATGGGTGTTCAGTCCCGCCACGCGCAGGCTGCGCCGTGAATCTGCGGCGGTGCTCTCAGACGCTATAGGCGCCCTGCCGGGATTCGGCGGTGGCGGAGCCGGCGGACCCCATGGAGGCGGTGGCGCCGGAGGATCCGCCGGAGCCGGCGCTTACGCTAACACGCTCGATCCGGACTCTTACTTCGGCTTCTCGGCGAAAATCGAAGATTTCAACTACCGGTTCCTGGGCGAGAAGCAGATGCTCGCGTCGGTGCACGCCGCGCATTCGCCCGAGACGCAATGCCCGTTCGACGGCGGCAAAACCATTTGCCCGGAAGACTGGGAGATGCGCCATCTGTACGTGATCGAAGCGGACTCGAAGCCGGGCCGTGATCTGACGATCCCGAAGCGAATCTTCTACATCGATTCAGAAGGATGGTTCATCACGGCGTCGGATCAGTACGATCGCGAGGGCAAGCTGTGGAAGACTATCGCGACCTTCAATACTTATCGCGACCGGCCCGTGCCGGACGCGAAAGTCGCCATTTATCCATACAAGCGGATGTTCCAGCTCGGTCTGGTCGATGAGGATCTCCAAACCGGCTACAGCTCGGTCGTCTATATGCCCGGAGCGACCGCGCCCGATCGCGAATGCTGGTATATCGATATGGGAGTGGTGGACAACTCCTTTCTGGCGCCGCAGGCGCTGGAGAGATCCGGCCACTGATAAGAAAAAAACGAGCTACAGTTGCAGCACGAACCGGATGTCGCCCAGGCGCAGCTGGCTGCCGACGCTCAAGAACGCCGAGCCGTGAATCTGGCGGTCGTCCACGTAGCTGCCGTTAGTCGAATTCAGATCCATCAGTTCGAATCCACCGTCGCGGCGCATCAGGCGCGCGTGCTGGCGCGACACGCTGGCGTGCGGTTCGCGATTTGACGAGGGCCAATTTCTTTGTACACTGAACGGGATGAGCAAGCCCCACAAGGAACTACTGCACGGCACCGCCTACCGCTACACGGTGCTGTTTGAGCGCGCGCCGGAAGGCGGCTATGTCGCCACGATTCCGGTCCTCGGAATCGCCACGCAGGGAGAGACTCTGCGGGAGACCCGGGCCATGGCCCGCGATGCGATTCGCGGGCTCATCGAATCCCTGGCTAAAGATGGCGAGGAAATTCCAATCGAGCAACCTGCCGCCAGAATCTTGCCCCCGGCACCGGTAGGTGAACGCGGTAATCTGCCCTTATAGTTGCAACACGAACCGGATGTCGCCCAGGCGCAGCTGGCTGCCGACGCTCAAGAACGCCGAGCCGTGAATCTGGCGGTCGTCCACGTAGCTGCCGTTAGTCGAGTTCAGATCCATCAGCTCGAATCCACCGTCGCGGCGCATCAGGCGCGCGTGCTGGCGCGACACGCTGGCGTGCGGAATGACGACGTCGTTGTCCTCGCCGCGGCCGATGGATATCTCGTCCTTCATCAGCGAGTATTCGGCCGCCACCGGATCGATGCGATCGACTGCCACCAGCCGTGCGCCCTGCGTATTCCCGGCCCCGCGGGGCGCGGTGATCGGTGATTGCGGCGGTCTGGCGGGAGCGCGCTCGACCGCGCGCGCCGCTGACGGTGGCGCCGACGGCATCCTGAGTGAGGGTGCGCCCTGCGCCTCGACAATAGCTTTTAGTTCGTCGGCCGAGACCCCGAACCTCATTCGCGACAGGCCGAACAGCCCGATGATTGCGATCAACGGTACCGCTCCGTTCCACCAGCTGAACGAGAATTGCCGAAGCCCCGTGCCGGTCGAGTTTCCCGCGCCCGTGCCCGCGTCCTCCGGCACGTTAATCGCGGCGCCACCGAGCCCCCGCACCTGGTACGCGGTCTCGGCCGCGCCCCCTTCGCCGTTGTAATCGATCTTCAGTTCGACACTGCGATTGGTGCCGTCTTCAATCGGCCGCGGCGTTCGATAGGTCAGCGAATACTCCGTCGCGATCGAATGGCCGATTTCGCGCACCAGCGACGGGAAGCGGCTTTGTTCCGTGATGATATTGTACGAACGGCCGTGCGTCGCATCGACGATTTCCTGGTACTCGGGCGCGATGAACGGCGGCGGAACCACCCCATACAGAGTGAGCCCATTCTTCTTGAGCATGCCGGCGACTTTGGCGCCCGTCAGATCCGTCACCTGCACGCNGCGAGCATGATGGTCCCANAAGGCCTGATCGTGCGACGTGTCGGCCGAGCNGTCGCCGTCATGATGAGGCGGCGCGTCGGTGACGATAATGATGATGCCTTCGGCCTCGGGNCGGAATGGAAACTTCGCCGCATAGGCNAGCGCGTCGAGCTGATCCTCGGGGATGTCGCCGCCGCCGCCGGCGTGCAGGCTGCCCACCCACTCGCTGAACTGCTTGACGTCCGAAGTAAANGAGTTGCGATAGGCGCAGTTGCAGTCGGGGTACGCCGAGACCACGTAGTCCTCGAACGTCACCAGTCCGAGCCGGTAGTCGCGGCTGTTGGACTGCAGGTCCTGCGCAAACGCGATCACGTTTTGCTTGACCGCGTCGACGTAGGGCTGCATCGACTCCGTCACGTCCATCACGAACACGATATCGACGGGACGGCCCTGACCGACTCCGCGAAAATCGAGGATCTTGGCTTCCTTGCCGTCTTCAAACACTTTCACGTTGTCGGGACGAAGGTTGCCGACCGGATTGCCGTTCTGATCGGTCAGACCGAAGTCGAGCTGCACGCCGCCGTCGGTGTCGAAATGCTCGAGGCCCGGATTTCCGGTCGTGATTTTCAAACTCGCATCCGCCGCGGTCACTCGAACCCCGAAGCAGAGCAGAAAGAAAAGTGCGAATAGACCGCAGCAGGCGTTTCGATTCGACAAGTTCATCGCTGGGATTGATTCTCCAGATCGGGAAGGCGATCAGTCAAGCTCCGTGATCCATTTGACGTTCACGCAAGCGATTGTATTCTTGCCTTTGCAACCCGGTTAGGTTATCCCAAACGGTGACCCAATTCTTCTTCGATGGATTCCGTGTGAAAGATTCTTTTGTGCATCGCACTGCTCGCGGCCTGATAGTGCCTTTCGTCATCGTGATTTGCGTGCTGCTGGCCGGTGTCGGGTCGGCCCGGGCCGCCAAAAATGCGCTGGTCGAGGTAGGATTTGTGGGCGTCCCGCCGCCGAACTTTCAGAACGTTCTTCTCAATGTTCGGTCGGTTCGCATCAATCCCCATGCGAGCGCGGCCCCCGGCAATAAGAGCTGGAACAACATTCCGGTGCCTCCGGGGATTGGAGGCTCCGGCCGGAGCGCGGATCTGCAGATCGATCTCAACACTTCGCAGAACGTACCCCAGCTCTTCAACATTGCCGGTGTGCAGCCCGGCACCTACAGCATTGCCGAGCTCCTCCTCGATCCGGACAATCCCGGCACGTTGGTCCCCAACTGTCCGCTTGCGCCGCCGCTCNGCNNCGNCAACGACGGATGCATCAATTACCCCATCCAGTTGGCTGCCGGCCANAGCGTCATCAGCGTAACGAACACCGGTCCCGGCGGGCTGATCCAGCCGGGAAACGGGAAACTGACGGAGCTGGTCCTTCAAGTGTCGATGACGATCATTCAGGCGCCTACGACACCCGGCGGTGCGTACACGGTAGCGGTCACGTTGGCGTCGCCGCCCACGAATCCGGTCGAGCTGGGCGTCGTCAAAGGGTCCGTGAATGTCAAAACAGGTTCGGGCTCGGGAACTTCGCCGACGGGAAAGGTCCGCAAGTTGGCGGTGACAGCCGAAGCGATCGGAACCAATACCGCTATCGCGAGCGCTCCGGTCAAAAACGGGAAGTTTACCCTGGAGCTTCCGGCGGCCGGCGGCCCGGCGGCGCCTGGGTTTGGAACGCTCTACGACCTCGCGGTGGCCGGCGGAGGAGATACCTACGCCGCAGAACGGTTGCTGCCGCTATACCCGGGACAATCGATAACCGCTGATTTCAATGGTTCAAATAGCCTCACCGGGAGCCAGACGCTTGGCAATATCACGGGTACGATCACCGACAATTGCGTCGCGACAAAACCGATTGTCGGAGCGACGCTGCAGTTGCTGATTCCGCCCGATAGCAACCCGACGGCTAACTGCTTCCCGTCAGAGACCTCCCCCGAATCCTTCCTCGAATGCGTCGCCGTCGCGACGGCAAACACCGACAACACAGGCTACTTTCCGCTGCCCGGTACGCTCAAGGTCCCCGCTGAGTTCGCCAACGTTCCGATCCTGAAGAAAAAAGCGCCCTATGTGATGGAGGTCTCGGCGCCGGGTTACGACAATCTATTCGTCTACGCAATTCCGGGCACGAACAAGAAAGATGGCACTTGCAGCACCGATGGCACTACTTTCACCGCGTGTAAGCTCGCGCTGAACACCGGATACATCAGCGGCACTATCCCGATAGAACCGCCAATTTCGGGGCAGACCACTCTGGTCCAGGTATTCGCCGAGGACACCGGAACCAACAATATTGAAAGCGCGCTCCCCGCGCCGATTATCGTCAGGAGCTCGAACCCCGGCACGGTCGGCTTTACGCTTAACGTTCCGACTAAGCCGATTTCACCGGCCACCGTCAGAACGTTCGATCTGTTCGCGACGACGATCGATCTTTATCACGGTGTCACCGATCCATATCAGGGCCACACCATCGCTGTGCTGTCAGACGTTACGGGTCCGGCAGAACAGTCCGGGCATGTGTGCAATACCGTGGCGGCGCCTTTCGACCAAACGATCACCTGCATCGGTCACGGCAGCATCACTGCTGGTCCGGAGGCGTCGCCAACGCCGACCTCGGCACCTCGGTGGTTTTGTCGAAAGGAAACGTGCAGATAACGAATACTCCCGTGCAGAATCAGTCGGCAAATTCCAATCCACTCAACAGTTACTCCTTCTGCATTCCTGCCGACACTTACCAGGTACAAAGGCTGCAACTGCCGGTGCCCAGTCCCGATGCGACGCCGTCGGTGGCGCCTACGCCCTTCCTTGACGGCAGCCCTGTGACCGTCACGATTCCGCCGGCGCCGCTAGTCCACGGCCCGACTGCATCTCCGACGCCAACCATCAAGTGCCCGACCACCTGCGAGCATTCCGACGGCTCATGCCCCGGCATCTGCAACGACGTAATCCAGCCGCTGTGATCGCGACGGCAAACCGGGCGATGCGGCATCTCGTGCGAACTTTGTCGATGAGCGCGCTCGGCGCCGCGATGGCCTTTTCAGTCGCGGCCTGCAACAACCAGACTGGATTTTCCGGCAGCGTCGGTAATACGCCCAACGGCCCGCGGCTGGCTTCGTACGAGATTCTCGGCACCGTCGGCACGCCATTTACCGCGACCGTATCGGACTCGCGATCGTCGTGGACGCTTCAGGGGGTCGTTCCGCTTAGCATCGTAATCTGCAACAACAACCTGCCGGCCGCGATCGTCGCGACCAAAACCACCAGCAACAGCAACCTGCTGAGTCTCGAAATAGTCATCGGCACCCACGTGGCCGATCTCCAGTCCACCAGCGCACCTTTTGGCACCGTGTCGGTGCAGGCCGGAGGTCCCCTCACCTCGATCGCATCGCCGGCGTCCCCGGACCTGCGGATTTTCGCCGCCGGTCCCCTCAATCAGCGCTACACGGCAATGGTCGAGGACATCACCACTGGATTCGTGATCGGAGCACGCGCGCCGACGTTGATCCTGTTCGACAGCCCGAACGGAAAGGTGGACGCCACCTTTTTCGGAGGTCAGGATTACCCCACTTTCCGTCTCAACATGACGCTCAACGGCGTCGTGGTGGCAACCGTCGTTCACGGCCCCAACGCGACGATTCGCGAGCCATGACTCGCGCGCGCTGTTGAGTCAGCGCCCGCGGTAGCTGCGCAATTCGCGCGCATAACTGCCGATACGTCGAAGCGGCGCTCGATCGTCCCGGTTCGTTTGACAGCCTCCCGCATTCGTCATAGTTAGCCTCTGTAACAAGTGAGCGAGCCATTCGAAAACGCGCCTAGACCTTCCCGCCTCTGAAATCATTCTATGAATTCGCAGCTCGTACGCCGGGTCCTGTTGGTAGTGGCGATCATTGTCGCCGCCGCCGCCGCGATTCCCGGTTTTCACTACTATCGCTACATCGAAAGCCACGTCAGCACCGACGACGCCTACGTCGACGGCACTGTCGCGCTGGTTTCCTCGCGNGTTGCCGGCACCGTCACCAACGTTTATGTCGAGGACAACTGGACGGTTAAGGAAGGCCAGTTGTTGTTGACGCTGGACCNGCGCGACTTCGACGTCCGTGTCGAGCAGGCCCAGGCTCAGCTCGAGCGCGCCAGGCAATCCGTCGACGGGCTCTACGCGATGGTGGATGCGGCGCGGTCGGGTGTGTCGCTCACCGTGTCGCAACTCAAGCAGGCGCAAATCGATTTCGTGCGCGCCAAGGCGTTGAAGGAACAAGGCGTCGTCTCCATCCAGCAATACGATCAGGCCAACACCGGACTGCGCGTCGCGATCGCCGATGAAGCGCTCGCGGAGCATCAATTGACGCAGGCCCAGGCCGCCCTCGGATCGCCCAACGACGACCATTCGCGCTACGCACGCCCGGTCGTCAAGCAGGCCGAAGCCGCTCTGGAAGCCGCCAGACTCGATCTCGACTACACCAAACTGACCGCGCCGTTCGCGGGCATCGTCACTCATAAGACCGCCCACGTTGGCAATCGCGTCCAGGTCGGAGAGCCTCTGCTGGCAATCGTCCCGCTGGGCAAGCTCTACCTCACGGCCAACTTCAAGGAGACCCAGCTCACCGACGTGCGCGTCGGTCAAAAGGCGGAGATCGTCGCCGACATCTATCCCAACTACACCTACAATGGACACGTCGATTCGATCAGCATGGGCACCGGCGCGGCCTTCTCGCTGCTGCCGCCCGAGAACGCGACCGGCAACTGGGTCAAGGTCGTGCAGCGCGTGCCGGTCAAGATTGTTATCGAAGGGCCCGAGCCTCAGGACAAACCGCTGCGGCTGGGACTGTCGGTCGAAGTTGCGATCGATCTCGGCGATCGCAGCGGACCCTTGCTCTCGTCGATCGTGCAGCAGCGTTTCCAGAAAGACGGCCAGACTCTCCCCAACGAGACGCTCAAGATGGCGCCGAGGCCCCGCACGCCGGCTGAACCGCCGCCGCACACCGGAACCCAGCAACATTTTCTGCCTCGCGTAAAGTAACGGGCGAGGTAAATTCCCCCTTACCCTGTTCTAACAGGGACGGAGTCCCGCATCTTTGTTTTACCGTTGGGTGCAGGAGTCACCCCCTGGCCGGCGCGTAGTCGCGTAGTCGCGAAAAGATGCGCTGCGCAGATTTTCGCGTCTTCTCACTGCGGGTGCAGGGGCCGCAGCCCCTGCCCAGGGAGGTGCGGAACCC
>JGI20191J14862_1000816_pt1 | contig 10357 bp, 10 predicted proteins | sample NGESurdeep092012_7_FD_14862 | JGI IMG/M metagenome (IMG submission 14862)
CGGACGCAGTCACATACGAACCCGTCTCTACTCTCAAATTCCCTGCTAACAGGGAAAAGAACAGGGAATTTCGTCGAATCCGCCCCCTTAGTGCGATTTTGAAAGCTCACACACGAGCAAATTCAAAGGCTTGCAGCGAAATTCCCTACGCAACAGAACAGGGAATTATTTCGGCGAAACAGGGAATTCTGGCGCAGGAACAGGGAATTTCGCCTGCGAAAACCGAAATCGTCGCCGGATGAGGTTTTCGGTACACACAGGCGTTTTGTTGACGATGAAGTTCTGCGGGAGCGCCTGAAGGAAGCCAAGGGCATTGGCACGCCCGCAACGCGAGCCGAGATCATCGGCGGGCTGAAGAAACAGGGTTTTCTGATCGCTCAGGGAAAGAACATCGTGCCGACCGAGACCGGCTTGTCGCTGTTCGGCGTTCTCCAACAGGCCGATCCGGCGCTCGTTGATCCGGGCGTGACGGCACAACTAGAATGCCTGCTCGACGATGTCGTTGTTGGCAAGCAGGAAATGATCGGTGCGATCGACGCCGTGTGCGATGTCGCCCAACGCATCATCGGCAAGCTGAAGGATGGCGCCGCCGCCGGAGGGCCTCCCTTGCTTGGTGCTGTAATTGGCAACGGCGCCGGAGCGTATCCGCCAACGCCGGCGATGAAGCGCTTTGCCGACAGTCTCGCGCTGCAGAAGGGCATCAAGCCTCCGCCCGGCTACAAGACGTCGATATCGATCTGCCGAAAGTTCCTAAACGAACACGCGCCCAAGAAAGCCGCCGGAAATTGAAGTCGAGATCTGCTATCACGAACCGATGGAGTTGATCGGGTTTTTTCAACCTCCATGGGCATGGACTGGTTACGTGCTGAAAGACCAAGTGTATCCACGTTAACTTATTCTATCGACACCCTTTTGTTCAGTATCATCTCGATGTGCCTACGCTATGTCGGCTATCCGGTGGATGTCCGTGCCGGATTGCTCAGCAAGAAACACGTTGAGGCGATAATCAACAGCGTTTGTTTCGAGCGGGAGGAAATTAAGAAAGAGAACGAGGTGTGGCGGGAAGCAGAAATCGTAACCAAGGCTGCCCACTTAGGACTTGCGCTGGAGGCCTCAAATTTCAGCAGAGAAACTTGGATCGCCTGTTGTCCCGGGACAAACCATAGCCTCGAACTGCAGCCAAAGCAAAATCCTGTTCTACTGCGGCTACTGCAAGGCCGGAGGCGGCATAGACAAACTCGACGAGTTCGTTGCCCAGAGAAGGAGTACAGCTGCCGAAGTCATAAGAAGAAGAACCTTGAACTGACCAGCTAAGGAACCACGCCTTACGCGGACGGGAGATTTAGTTCCAACTTGCCAGCCCGTGCATATCGCAGAACTGGCTAAATCGGAGACTTACAATGACCGCAACTGACAACCGAATGACACGCAGAAGCATCTTTATTGGTGCGGCTGCTTCTCTGATGTGCGCGCCTGCGATAGTTCGGGCCGCAGGTCTGATGCCGGTGCGCCGCTTGCCATTACAGTTCTTGAGCCCGTTGGGAGAATTCTGCCGACGTAAATTTTATCATAACCTCGACTTCGAGTTGAGAACAGGCCGCAGCATGAGCATGGTTGTTGGAAACGGGAAAATAATTTCTGTAGCCGACGCCCGCCGGATGGTCGCGCTTGCGCGGGCAGAAGGATGGTTGGCACCTTAAAGTTCTACAATTTAGGTCGCTTATCCAAAACAAGTTCTTGTTATAACCGAACAGGTGATTGAGGTGCGCACGGCATGACACGCCATCTCAAAGAGAATGAGCAACAAAAAGAGGCCGAGGTTGTGCGGCTCCGCACGTCTCAGCTGCGGAGTTTATACTGGGGTTCGAGCGACTTTACCTCGCGTTCTAGATCGGATCGTCCGAGACGTGCGCATAGTGTTGGGTAGTGAATGGGCCATTTTTATCAAAGCTCGGGCCATATCATTTTCAGCTTGAGTTCGGTGTCCCGGGCGATGCCGCCGCGTCTGATGTGAATTCCGATTTCCGCCCGCGGTGCGTCAGGATCAGTGCTCCACGAGCACCAATTCAAGCTGGTGATCACGAGATCGTCTTCGCCCCACAAGAGGAACTTGGCATGGAAGCCTTCGGATATCCGAAGGAGGCGGACGCCGCGCCCCTGTGCGTCGTGTAGTATTGTCGGGACCGTGTCCCCACTGACAAGCCCCGTAGTATCGCCGTAAACGACAACGGGAACAGTGCGCGTCGCGGCGGCGGCGACCTCAGCTGGAATGATGGCATTCGGAAAGACCGAATTGCCCAGCTTGTCGCTAGCTATCAAGAACCTCGACGGCGACGAGCCGCTTGCCTCTCTGAGGACTGCCTCGTGTGATCCGCCGGCGATTAGCCGAACGCCGTGAGGTCCCTCTAAGACCGGTCGGGCACGAAGGTTCTTAGACAGGATGAACATCTCCGTTCCGATCTCGGGCTTGAAGCCGGGGCGCGCTACGAGAGCAGCGAAGAGATCTAAGGCATCAGCCACTAGCCTCGGGTCGCGACAACGAAACGACAGCTCCAATCTGTTGAATCCGGTGTAGAGCCAATTGCACGACCCGATCAACGCTGCGTATCCGCCCTTGCCGTCGTCCGCGATCAGTAGCTTCGAATGAGAACCCGTGGAGCGGAGATGAATCCGGACGTGGCCATTCAGAATCTCGTCCTTCGCGATCTTGGCTGCCAACGCGGTTGCCTGGGTGAATGTCTTCTCATTGGGGTTGTCGGAGGTACCGGAGCCCCAGAATATCTCGAAGCGTGCACCTCTGCGGACGGCGGCCTTGATCTCCTCCTTCCAAGCCAAAAACCCGTCGCGGCGCAGAAATGTCGAGTGAAGGAAAACCCTGCGATTGGCCGCCCCAATCACCTCGGCGAATGCCTGGCGGTGTGCTTCATCGCCGAAAATGAAGTCCCCATCTTCGATCGTGACGGAAGTTAGCGGAGGCAACGGACGTCCATCTTCTGCCGGCAGAAGCGACGGCACCACGATCGGACGCGCTGCTTCCTTCGACTTCGCCACCATCGAAATCTGGTCGAGCAAAGTCTGCGGTGCCTTCCCAGGGAGGCCCCTTATTTCTTCGCCGTCGACGGTGGCAACGATGTATTCGTCACCCCGGTCGACCACTGTGTCGCCGTCAAAAAATAGGAACGTCTCGTCCCTTCTCAACACCTTCTGAAAGCGGATGGCGTTCTCTCTCGGTGTCGTCTTGAGAGCCGCGCCGGTGACCTTGACGTCGCGGACATCGACACCCCTGTCACGGTAGTATTTGAGGCCCGACGCATTGTCCGTCTTGACGTCAACCCGGGCAAATACGGTGTCGGTTATTAAATCGGTGACAAATGCGACGTTTCTAGACATCCGCAGTTTCGACGTCGGGATCTCGGAGCCGCTGCTCACGACGTGCGAGCCATACTCCGTCGTTTGAAAGGCCGGCATTCCGTCGACCAGCACGGCCTCTACGAGCCGGAAACGCATCATCCGGATTATCACCTCCAGGACGACGCGGCGCGGAAGGTCAATCTCCTGCGCCAGCAAAGTTGCCGCCATTGGCTTTCGTGACAGCGCCCACAGCACCAACTCGTCGACGGCACTCCATCCTCTGCCCTTTTCGAGTACGAATTTGGCCGACATCCTCCTGATCGGAATCGCGACGATTGTGCTCATGTTCCGCCCACCTTGATCTGGTCGACGGGAATCACGGTGACTGCTGGCGCGCCGCGGGCAGACTTCTGACTCTCGAGGCGTTTTATCGTCGTTAGAAATTTCAGGACGAATCCCAGCTCTTCGTCGTCGGGCGACGATACAAAACGCGTGCTCTCCTTCAAGAATTCAAGCGATCCAACGAAGATCAATTGCTGTTCGGCGCGGCTTAAAAGGACATTCATGCGTCGCGGGTCACGCAAAAATCCGAGCGCCGGCGTGCCTGTCCGGTGATTGTTTCTAACCAAAGAAACGACGACGAGATTCGCTTCGCTGCCCTGCGCGGAGTCGACTGTTCCGCAAATCCTATTGTCGTGAGTGAACCCGCCGAACTTAGACAGCTCACTCCCCTTCGTCGACCGCAGCACATCGACTTGCCTTGTCAGCCTTTCCGCCTGTGCCCGATAGGGTGCCAAAACTGCGAGCGTCGGCGCTGTGCCATCCTTTTTCTTCCCGAGGACGCGTAGCGACTTCAGTAACGTCAAGACCGTCTTGGCCTCCGCGGGATTATGCCAGCGGGGACGCCCTGATTCAGCTGCGGCGGCCGTTCCCGTACGAGGCGCAAAAGGCATATCCACGAAGACAATCGGCGACTCTGGAAATGATGGACCAAATGTGAAGAGCAGCTTCTCTGCTGCCTCTTTGGTACGCTTTGCGGCGGTGCCGAGGCGGTGGTCGTAGAAGCACTCAGAGATAAGTTCGGCGATGGCAGGGTCCATCCGATGCTGCGACAGCAATTCGCTCGATACGGACCTCCGAACGCCGCCAGCAGCGGGACGTCGTGCTTTATCTTCTTCCACCAATACGCGGAACGGCTCCAGGGCACGCGCCGCCATGGCGGAAATCCGCTGCAAAGCATCATCGTCCGCCATCTCATGCCGCAGGTCATCGAGTCCGCTTTCAAAGAAAGTGGAAGCAAGCTCGGCTGCAGCTTGCTCGACGGCGTCGCGAGCTTTGGCGGCGTCCGAAATTATGGCGGCGATGCGGTCGGCGTCGAATGGCGGGAGCTGGTTGTGGTCGCCGATGAATAGTCTTCTGCCCGACAAGGAAAGAGGACCTAACAGGTCTGGTCCGCTAGCCTTGGCTGCTTCGTCCACGACGACCCAATCGAATTGGGCGTCGTCGTCGCTTAACTGCTCGATGTCCGAGGACGTGCTCGTTGAAAAGACGAGATTGGCCGATTCCAATACCAGCGCGCTAAGAGCCCTTGCGCCTTCGGTCTCCCGCGCGTTTTCGGAGAAGTCGTCCTCAGCCTCGCAGGCGTTGTTGAGCGCTGCCATGGCGATAGAGAATGATTGCGGCGCTCCCTTGAGGAGGCTGGAGTCCCCAACTCTCGCGAGGTACGAAAGTGCGGTCTTGCGTACGTCGTCGTCGGTGGAGATGACGCCTTCCCGCCCCGGAGAGCGCACAAGAATCGCATCGCCGCTTGCTTCGCCGAGTAACATCCGGACCGAACGCAGCACATGATCGAGTGCTTGGTGGCTCTGCGAACTCAACAGGATTCTGACGGTCGGATCGGTGGCAAGCTTACGTCTGACGACCTCGCTTATGAGGCGCGTCTTTCCAACGCCGGGCGGACCGACGACGAAGTAGGTCGGGGTTGTGGTCCACAAGAATTCCAAAGCTTCCTGTTTCGGCTCATCCAAGTCGAGATAGAACCTGTCCTTCGCAAGCGCATCGCCGGAAGGGCGCAGCTTGCGCCGCGGGTCAACGAACATCGCTGCTAGGTCGCTTTGACGCGAAAGAGCATTGGTAAGCCGGAGGCGCCGTTTGATCAGACTCTCGGTACCGTGGTCGCCCTTTCTCCTGAGAAACAGCGCCGCGTCCTCGCTCGGAAGCAGCCCGAAAGACTGAAACTCGAAGACGGTCTGCCCGGCGGCATCGTGCGCAACGGTTTGAAATCTTACCGGCGTGTCGTTTGCGCTCCGCGAAGAAAGTCCACCGGACGTGCTCAGCCGCCATTCGACGTCCACGCCGAGATCGTCCTGATCGAACAGTCGTTCCATGATGTCGATCGTCGGCTTCTCGCCGATGGACTTGGCGATCGCATCTCTTTTGTCCTCACGAGCAGCGAGTTGTACATACATGAGGCCTTCGCGAACCGACGTCGAAGAGATGCGGACCGGCAGGATTTGCAGGCACTTCAAAACGGCATCAACGGTCTGCACCAGGAGCATCGCCTGGCGGACCGTTCGGATCTCCGGATCCTCCGGGGGAGCAGCGTCTGGTGTCACCGGAATTGTCCACTCCAAAGCATCGCCGCCCAATCGGGTGAGAAGTGCGGTGGCATTGTGTTTATTAGGGACCAACTCGACGGGGTGCCGCAGCGGGTAGACCTCGCGGCCAGGCGCCAGCCGCGCTTCTGAGCGCTGCAAGATGGAAGTTACGACGGCAATCTGCCAGGTCGGCGTTCCGTCGTCGCTGAGCGGCACGAGCTGGTAGGAAGCCATCTCTGTCAGGAGAAACATTCTGTCGATTTCGCCGCCGGCTACGACAGACGCGAGCTTCGCTCCGCCGGCGATGTCGGCTTCGATAAACGCCGCCTGGCTGTCGAAGGCGGTGGTGGCGATTTCCCCCTCGCTCATCGCGTAGATCGTCTCCTGCATCTTTTGATTGGGACGAAACAAAAGAATGTGGCAGCCGCTTCGAATTTTGGGATGCCCTGAAAGCTCTTTAAGGAGCACTTCGATGCTCCGAAGGATTTCCTTAGCCTCCAGCACCTCGTCCCGCATTGGGTCGATGAGCCGCCGCAGAAATCCAATTTCACCGTCGTTAAGTTCGATCCCAGCATTCGGCTTGTACGGATCATTTTCTCGGAGACGGGTCGGATCAAGACCAGCCAAGTCAGCAAACATGCACCCCAAAGCCTTCCAATCTTCGGCATAGGAGTAGATGAGACGGTCTATTCTTCTGCGGGTTTCATGGAGGGAAGGCTCGGTTGGCCTAGGCTCGCCTAAGATCAGGCTCCACTCGAATCCTCCGAGTCGAAAGTCCGGCGAGTGTGCGCCGCTCGTGAACACAGAGAACGCATCAAGTCTGCCATGCACGAGCCCGTGCGTGTGAAGGATCGCAAGGGCGCGCGTCAAGCGCGCCAAATTCCCCCAAAGAACGGTCCGATTTAACGGCACCCCCAACGAGCGAAGCCAGTTTCGGGCAGACGAGGTTCGGAGCTTCGCATGCAGAGTCACGGTGCCCGGCTCGTGAACGACGCAAAACGCATCCGCAGTTTCGATCATATCCACAATGCCGACCATCACTTCGTCGGCGCCAGGATAGCTCATCACCCTGTCGACCTGCCGTCTCTCATGCCTCCAAAGCTCGCGTAGGTCGCCGTCGGCCTCGGTGCCTGTTTTCAGCCAATACTTCAGAATCCTATCTTGGCCGTTGGCACGTTCGGTGGCTTCGATCAGCGCTGGGCGCAGGGTCGCCGCTTGCGGCCCCTGGAGATAGTCGTCGGGGAGTTCGAACAAATCTTCGAGGGTCGGTTGGTTCTTTTTCTGGGACATGTCGCCAGTCTACACCCTGCGCACGATTCGGGCCCTACGGCAGCCGCGACTCGGTCGGAGTTCGACGAGCGACCGACTCTCTATATCGCGGACGGCTGCGAACAAGCCGGTTTCGTTTGGAGAGTAACATGACCGACCCGATCCTTTCAGTGCCCCCAGGTGGAGCACTTTCCGTAAGAGATTTTTGCCGCTGGTCAAGTTTGGGCCGCACCGCCGTCTATGAAGAGATTGGTCGGGGCCGCCTCAAGGCCCGCAAAGTCGGCCGCAGGACGATCATCCTTTTTGAGGACGCGCGGCGTTGGCTAGATACCCTGCCGACTCATGAAGAAGCCCTAGACGCGGCGGATACCCGCAGGCGCGCCGCCTCCGGATCTCGACGAGGTAGGGGGTACGATCGACCGAGCGGGGGCAATTCGCAAAACGTGATGGGGGCTTCGCTCCCCTCGCTTTCCCGAAAAAGAAAAAAAAGAAATCCAGAAAAAGAAAAGCCTTGCTCGAAAAATAAGAAAGACACCGCTGAAAAAAAGCCCCCAGCGCTGGCGACACCGCGTTAACCGCTTGGATTGATCGCTCGCTCGTCGCGTTCGGCTGAATCTTGCACTCTCCGAGCTGTCATCATAGGCTCAGCTTATCGTCCAGAGTTCGGGCTTCTGCGAAATCGGCCCGATGCCAGCCTGCTTCTCCGAGCAAGGTGGATCGCAAAGACGAGGCGGCGCTTCGGCACCGCAAATAAACGGAGATATCAAAATGCCTGTCAAGATATTGGAGCTTAAAACATTCACGCGGGATGAATGGCTCGCTTTGGATAAGCAAACATTAAAAGATAAACTTGAAATACTTGATACTGAATACCCCCTGGAGCTGTACACGGATGCCAGTCGCACTTATTCGACAGTGCGACGTATGAAAACAGAAAAAAAGATCGGCCTTCCTATAAACCTTCGTAGTGGTTGCGCCATTTCTGTAGAAACTGGAAAGGCGGCAAACACGATGACCGAAGATGAGTGGGAGAAGTTCTACTATGATCTATCTGAACGGCTCAACGGTGATTATCCCGGCTTATACAAGATTCTATTTTCACGCAAAAGAAACGGCAAAGGAAAGAATGCAAATTGAACCCGGAATTCCCAGATGACTTCCGAACTGGTGTGACGCTTTGACGCGAAAGAGCATTGGTAAGTCGCAGGTATTTGTGCGGTGATTTTTGCAAATTGATCGTTCATCTTCGACCCTGATTTCGACGTCCTACGGAAATCCAATGACCGTTAGATCGCTTCTACCAGAACTAATTGATATCACGTCTTCAAAATAGTCAGGATTTACATCCGCCCACTTGCACCAACACGAAAGGCCTGTTCAACATTCGAATAGTTCACTAATACGCTACGTTCATTCAGCCCAGGCAGACGTATTGGCAGTGCGATGAAAAAAGGACACATCTATTAGGTGAATTGTCATTCTCAAATCAGTTCGAAAGAGAAAGCTATGACCTCGTCTTTTGCGTGGGTTGATTTTTCTGAGGATGATCGCGACCGCATGAATAAGATCATGCGGCTATTTGCTGAGAAGGATACCCTCGACGAACTCGGCATAGGAGCCGTTCGTGATGCGATAGCAGATCATCTATTTCCAGGGACGAGCACGATCCAAACCAGGGCACGTTACTTCTTCTTCGTGCCTTGGATATACCTACGTCACGAGAAGCGAAAAACACTATCGAATGAGATTTCGAATAGAGCCCACAACGACGAGATTAAGCTGATCGAGGTGCTACTGAATACCAGTGACACAGACGGTGTCATCGGAAAGGATGCGCGCTCAGCGCTTCAAACATTGCCGAGCAACATCTATTGGGCTGGGTTGGGGCGATTTGACATTCGGCGATTCGATGGCTCGCAGGACGAGTATCATCGCGGCTTCTCATCGCGTCTGCGCCTTGTTGCCGACGCGGTAGATGGCGACGACGAAGATGCCCCCAAGCCCATACGACGAAATTGGGATCCGAATCTTCCGGCAGCTCCACAAGACTTTCCGAACACGGCGGAACTCGCGCTGACTAGCAACGAGGCTGAGTATCTTGCGATGCGCATCGACGCATTGCAGCCACGTCCATTATTTTCCTTATTGATCCGAAAACTTGGGCCTTTCGGTAATGCGGCCGTCCCTTGGCTTCATCCTGACGTAGGCGCTCTTGGTGAACCATACCGATCACAGCTGGAGCACGCGCGCAACTTCTCTGAAACACTTCATGGTGCGTCGCTTCTCTACAATCTGATGCTCGCCGAAGCGCTTGGAAGCAAAGAGTACATCGAACAATATCGCACCGCATTCACCGAATGGGCCCAGGATTTGTCGGCGAGACGAGCTGCAATTATGGGCTGGGACCAACTAAAATTCTGGGACTTCGTCAACGAGTCTGAGTCACGCTCAGATCGATCGCGTCCCTTCATCGACAAATGGCTAGCAATCACGCTCAAAAGCGCTGACCCGAGCCTGATACTCGAAAATAATGAAGCTCGTAAGCTGATCAGGGAAAGGGAATGGGATACCAAACAAAATCGAGCACGCCTTCACAACCGACGCGCTCTGGAACGTTGGAGAGGTGCTACGGGTGCGTCGCAGCTTAATTTTCGCTGGCATCGCGTTCGGGCAATCGTTGGTGACGTCCGACGTGGTCTTGGGAAGGAGCCATGAGTTTTCTTGGTCCCAACACGCGCGAGATCTATCTGAGCGCACTGCGGCCTCCTGAAGGCTATACGCTCGATCACGCCATTGGCACTACATACTCTTTGCACCTACCAACTCTACTCTCAGTCCCACTTGCGTTCGCGCTCTTTGACCGCAGCAGCACGAATTCAGATCCGCAGCTGGTGCTGCAGCCGACCGCATTCGCGCACTCTTGGGAAATGCCGCCGGCAGCGAGGCGCCGCAGGAGATCAGATTCTCGGTCCCAGACATTTGGTCCCGAAAGCTTTTTATCGCGCTCTGTCGTCGGTACGGGATCAGGCCCTTTCGATATCATCGGATGCACATGCAAACAGTCATCGTCAAAGCGCCACGTAGCTTTGTCGATGGGGTTCTCTGGCCCGAGTTCCAAGAACTGAGCAGCGCACTCACCA
>JGI20191J14862_1000817_pt1 | contig 10355 bp, 10 predicted proteins | sample NGESurdeep092012_7_FD_14862 | JGI IMG/M metagenome (IMG submission 14862)
GTCCGCGATAGCCTTACTGGCGGCCGCCACGGCGGCCACCGCATGGCCCTCATAGAGCACCTTCTCGCGCGCCATGATGTTGCGCGTCATATGCCAGAAATTCTGCGCAACGCGTTCCGGGCCGACATATTCGAACTTCTGCTCAGGCAAGTCCGCCGACGTCACCACAGCCTTGACGCCGGGCAGCGCCGCCGCCTTCGAGGTATCGATCGATCGAATGCAGGCATGAGCGTGGGGTGAGCGCAGGATCCGGCCGACCAGCATGCTGGGCATTGCCAAGTCTGCGCCGTACTGGGCAAGCCCCGTGACCTTCGGCACGCCGTCCGGACGAACCGGCCGCGTTCCAACCCACTTGAAGGGTTTTGCAATATCTCGGGAGATGGTATCGCTCACAGTTACCTCGCCTAACCGACGCGTTGCGCCCGCCTATGTATGAGAGTCGCGCGGGCAGCGCGCAAATGCAAGCCGTTCTGCAATCAGGTTAGCCATGCGCTCGTAGCCGTCGCGAAGTCTTGCTTCGGTCTAGACCGCTAACCAACGCTGGACTAGCGTCCCGCTCGGCTAGTTTGGAGACGCCAATCTCATGCTCAATTATATAGCCCCGTCGACGGTCGAGGAGGCCGTTCGCATTTTGGCCGGAGCCTCCGGCGTTGCGAAGGTCCTGTCCGGCGGGACCGATCTGCTGGTTCAGCTCAGGTCCGGCCGAACCAAACCGGACTTGATCGTCGATATCAAGAAGATCCCCGGCATCTCCGGCATTCGCGAGCGAGATGGCGCCTTTGTGATCGGCGCCGCGACGCCCGGTGCCGTGATTGGCGAATGCGAAGCCCTCCGGCAGGCCTGGCCCGGGGTGGTCGAGGCCGCCAATCTGATCGGCTCGACCCAGGTGCAGGGGCGGGCGTCACTCGCCGGCAATCTCTGCAATGCGTCGCCGGCGGCTGACAGCGTCCCAGCGCTGATCGCCGCGCGCGCGACCTGCGTGATCGCAGGTGCAAACGGGCGGCGCGAGGTTCCCGTGGAGAGCATCGCCACCGGTCCGGGGCGTACCTCTCTGAGGGCGGACGAGTTCATCATCGAGTTTCACCTGCCCAAGCGGCCGCCCCACTCGGCGGACGCCTACCTCCGCTTCATTCCGCGGACCGAGATGGATATTGCCGTGGTCGGCGCCGGGGTCAGCGTTACGCTTGACTCCGGCGGCGCCTGCACCGATGCGAGGGTCGTGCTGGGTGCCGTGGCGCCAACCGCGATCCTGGTTCCCGAGGCCGCTGCCGCTCTGATCGGGCGCACGCTCGACGAGACAGCGCTCGCGGCGCTCCACCAGGCGGCGCGGCGCGCCTGTAAGCCGATTGACGACAAGCGCGGGACGATCGAATTCAGGACCAAAGTTGCCGGCGTGATGACACGCCGGGCGGCGGTTATCGCCTACGAGCGCGCGGGGGAGCGTTGATGAGCAAGCATCACGTATCGACCACCATCAACGGCGAGCCCACCGAGTTTCTGTGCGAGCCGCAGCTCACACTGCTGGACGTGCTGCGTGACGAGCTCCATCTGACCGGCAGCAAAGAGGGATGCAGCTCGGGCGACTGCGGCGCCTGCAGCGTGATGGTCGACGGTCGCCTGGTCTGCTCGTGCCTGATGCTTGCGGTCGAGGCCGAAGGTCACGCGATCGAGACGATCGAGGGCTTGGCGCGGGGCCATGATCTCCACCCTCTGCAGCGGAAATTCCTCGAGCATGCGGCGCTTCAGTGCGGTTTCTGCACGCCGGGCCTGCTGGTCGCGGCTAAGGCCCTGCTGGACCGCAATCCGAACCCGACGGAAACCGAGACGCGCTACTGGCTCGCCGGCAACCTTTGCCGGTGCACCGGCTACGACAAGGTCATCCGCGCCGTTCTTGACGCTGCTGCCGAGCTGCGTGGGGAGTGAGTTCGTGAACGCGTTCGTCTAGCACCGCAAGCTCGTTGGCGAGATCTGGCGCGCTCACCTCGTCGTCGTCAGGTTTGACTCCGATATGCAGATCGTAAAGGCGCGCAGCAAGAATACCCAATTAAGCGAGGCGGATTACAATCTTGCCGAAGTGCGTGCCCGCGACCATGTGCTTATAGGCCGCCTGAACGTCATCGAAGCCGAATACCTTGTCGATTACCGGTTTGATCGCGTTTGCTGCTATCGCTCGGTTCATTGCATTAAACATCCGCGTTGCCCTGGACGTTTGCCCGCTTGGCCAGGATCATCCCTGGATTAAGCTCAGTCGCTGGTCCGGTCAGGCCGCCGATCAAACCGATCTTTCCGCCAACGCAGATAGAGCCAAACGAACGCGCAATCGTGCCGGCGCCACCGACCTCGACCACGCAATCGACGCCGCGACCTCCGGTGAGTTTCATTGCCGTTTTGTCCCAGTCGGGCGTTGTCTTGTAGTTGATGCCATGGTCAGCGCCGAGCCGCTTCGCGCGCGCGAGTTTGTCGTCACTAGACGAAGTGATGATGACTTGTACGCCCATAGCCTTCGCCAGTTGCAAGCCGAAGATCGAAACGCCTCCGGTGCCTTGTAGAAGAACGGTGCTGCCGGCAATGAGCCTTGCGCGCTCGACCATGGCGTGCCACGCGGTCACGCCGGCACAGAGTAGGGTCGCGCCCTCTTCGAGCGAAAGATGCGCTGGGATTTTCACGACACCTTCTTCTTCGAGCACCACGTATTCGGCTAAGTGCGCCGGCAGTCGGCTCGGCCCAACAAGTGTGTCAGTTGCTATTAGCGTAGAGCAGCCGGTAACAGCCGATCGATACGCCGGCTTCGGACAGTTTCCGGTTGAGCGAACTCGCGAGCGCCAATGCTGCAGCCTCCCGCGCCGTTTCGACCACGATGGCGCCGCTCGCCACCGCGTCGGGCTCGGACCTGGTCCGCGATTCGGGGGTGTCGGTGCGCACATTGGCCGGAGCGGGTTGCCAGACCTTCGCGCTGACGATCTCACTGCGGTCAACCGTCTCCAGTGCCGCGCGTGGCAAACTCGTGGGCGCGCCATTCATGTAGCGGGCGACCACCAACGCGCCGCCAATTCCGCCTCCCTCCCGCACGATTTCGACGAACACACTGCGCACCATCCCGTAGAAATGCGGCATGATGCTTCGGGTCAAAGGCGTTGGATTAGCCAGCCGCACCGTATAGGCCGGGTCAACCAGCACGTCCGGGCTGTCGACCTCGTAATAGGTGAAGAAGGCGCGGTCCGCTTCTATGGCCTCGTAACGTCGCGCTGTCCGGAAGCCAGGCACAGCAAGTCGCTCCGGGATATGCTCGTTCATGTACCAGCGTTCGTAGTCGCGCTTGATCGCTTCCGACCGGTCGTTCCACACTGCCAGGATCCCGTTCATGCCCGATTGTCCTCCCCCGCACCTTTGCCGCCGCTGCCGACCAGGCGCTATCATCATTTTGGCATGTGAATCTAACTGAGGTGATCTATGGCATCCACTGCCTACGCTTTTATCGGTACCGGAGCGATGGGGCGTCCCATGGCCGCACGTCTGATCGGCGCCGGACTGCCCCTCACCGTCAACAGTCGCAGTCGCGGCAAGGCGGAGTCGCTGCTCGCCGCCGGGGCGCGCTGGGCGCAAGACCCCGCGGAAGCCGCCAACAACGCGGATGTGGTGCTGACCTGCGTGACCAACAACGAGGCGACGGAGGACGTGTTGTTCGGCCGCAACGGCGTGACGTCATCGACGCGCGTCAAATGCGTGGTGGATTTCTCTACCAGCGGGCCGCCCACCGCCGCGGACATCGGCAAGCGCCTTCAGGACAAGGGCATTGCCTTCGTCGATGCGCCGGTGACCGGCGGCACGCCGCGCGCGGCCAACGGTACGTTGACCATCATCGCCTCGGGAGACGCCAACGCCATCGACATGGCGCGCCCCGCATTCGCGGTCATCGGCTCCAACGTTTTCATTGCCGGACCGCAGCCGGGCCAGGCCCAGATGGTGAAGCTGGTGAACAACATGCTCAACTATCTCGCCATGGCCGCCACGGCAGAGGCGCTGGTCGTCGGCGTCAAGGCCGGGCTCGATCCGCAACTGATGCTGGACGTGCTCAACACCGGCACCGGCAAGAACTCCGCAACTGAGGTGAAATTCCCGAAGGCCGTGCTGCCGCGCACCTTCAACTACGGCGCCACCAACACCACGGTCGACAAGGACCTGCTGCTGTTTCTCGACGAGGCGGAACGCATGAAGTTGCCGGCTCCGATCGCGCGCAACCTGTCCGATCTCTGGCACGGCTGGGCGAAGGAGCATCCGAGCGACGACATCACGACCATCACCAAGATGTACGAGCATTGGGCGGGGGTGGAAGTGCGTGGACGGCCCGGATAGGCACTTCAGCCGGCTTAACGGAACACTGGATCGTCCACTTTCGCGGACGATGACGCCGCGGGTGTCGCGGCCGTGGCGCAACAGCCAATCACCCTTACACCTTTGGCGCCGTCAGCTTCATGATCTGACCAACATCGTCGCTGCGGTCCATCGCCCAGACTGCATCGATGACCGGTGCAATATCGACGCCGGTGCCGCCCAAGACAGTAAGCTCCCGGGCCTTGGCTTCGATTTCGGCGTCGCTCAGCGGACATTCGAGGCTGCCGCGCGCGTGCTTCACATGCGCGGTGAGCGTCTGCCCGCCTTTGGTCCGGACAGAGACGATCGCCGCTTCGATGGGGACCGCATCATCAGCCTGGGCGCTTACTTTGTTGCGGAACGCGACGACCTCAGGATCATCGATTGCCGCATATTCCTTCACGCCGGCAGCGCCGAGTACGAATGCGATAGCGGCGCTGTGCTGAATCGAGAGCTTGGCAATGCGGTCGTCGGGCACATGCGGGCGGTCGGCGCGCGCGAGCAGCAGGCTATTGCCGCGCACCGTCACTTGCTCGACGTCGTCGGGGCTCAGCTTGTGATCGCGGCGCAGATCGAGGCAGGCGTTGATTACCGGCGCGAGCACGATGCCGCAGGGATAGGCCTTGTAGGCATTCTTCGCGAGCTCCCAGGTTTGCCCAAGGCCACCGAGCAAAGCCTTCATGTCCGGCGCGTCGCCGCTCGCCCGAGCCCAGCCGCGCGCACCCTCGAGCGCCTGCGGCGCCGCCGTGTAGCCTTGCTGAGCAAACAGCGCGGACAGCAAACCACTGCGAGCGCAGTTGCCGACCTGGATGTTCTTGGCGCCGGTCGGAAGGTTCTCGACCAGGCCGGCCGCATGCGACGCGGCAATGCCGATCGCATGCGCGGTCTGCTCGGCGCTGAGCCCCATGAGCCGGGCGCACGCCGCCGCCGCGCCCATCACGCCGCAGGTCGCAGTGATGTGCCAGCCACGGGCGTAGTGGCCGGGCGACACCGAATTGCCGGCGCGGCAGGTGACCTCGACGCCGAGCACGAAGGCCTCGATCAACGCCGAGCCCGACACGCGCGCGCCCTCGGCAAGCGCGAACAGCGGGGGCGCCACCGGCGATGTCGGATGGATCACCGTAGGCATGTGCGTGTCGTCGAACTCGAGAACATTGGCGTTGAGCGCATTCATGAACGTGGCATTGAGGATGTCGAAGCGCTGCGGGTAGCCGATCACCGTCGCTGCCGGCTTTCCCGTCATCGGCTCAATGACCTTGAGCGCCGTCTCGCCGGCCGGGTCGAACCGTCCGCCGAGCGCCACGCCGAAGAAATTGAGGATCGCGCGCTTGGCTTCGTGCCGCATCGCTTTGGGCATATCCTGCCCACGGAAGCCGGTGACGAACGCGCCGAGCCGTGCGCTCGCGGATTCGGTGGCGTCAGGGGCACGCTGGTGAACTGCGTTGCTCATAGGAGAGTCTTTCAGAAAGGCCGCAGCCTAGGATACGGCCGCGGCGGGATGGAACATCAAATATTGCCGATTGCTCTGGAAGCGGCGCATGCGCTTGATCCAGGGCGTCTGGTCGGCTTGGCGCCAGGGCGTCGAAGCATAGGCGTGCGGATCCGCCAGATGATAGATCGCCGCATAGCGCGGCGCGCCGCGCAGCGTCCGGAAGCGCCGCGCGCAGATCACGCCCGGCACCGCCGTGAGCAGCGGGACGTGCTCGGTGTCGTACCAGTCGTTGAACTCATCCTCGGCCGATTCGGCAATATCCATCGCCACGACGAACAGCGCGGCGGCGCCGTCCGGCGAAGCGCGGTCGCCCGGGTTGATCTGCTCAAGCAGCCAGATGCCGTCCGGTTCGCTCTCCGCGCCGTCAGCAATGTCGGTGAGCACGCACCAGCGCGCCGGCCCCGCCGGCTGACCGCGCTGGCCGGGATCTAACGTACCGCCGACGGCCTGCCCTCCCCACCAAAGCTGCGCAGACAATCCCGATCCCTTCACGTCAGGGATCGCGGGCCTGATCTCATGGAGCACGAGCGATAACCGCAGCGCCGACATGCTCTGAACGTTCCGATCCCGCACGCGCCAACGCGTTCGTCAGTCGGACAGCCGCATGTTCGCGCGCTTGGCAATATCGCCGAGTTTTGCGATCTCGGCCTTGATGAATTCTCCCAGTCGTGCCGGAGTCATGAATTCGACCTCGATGCCTTGGTCTCGGAGCCTCGATGCAATGTCGGGCCGCTTAAGAGCGTCATAGAAAGCGGCATTGAGTTTGTCGACGATCTCCTGCGGGAGACCGGCTGGGCCGACCACGGCATACCATTCGGTGACGGCGAAGCCCGGCAGGTTTGCAGCTTCGGCAACCGTCGGCAGGTCCGGAAACACGGGCGAGCGGTTACCGGCGGTGACGGCGAGCGGCCGAACGGTTCCGGCGCGAACGTACGGAACGATTGAGGTAAAGTTGCCGAACATCATCTCGATATGTCCGCCCAGCAGATCATTGATGGCCGAGCCGCCACCGCGATACGGCACGTGGACGAAGTCAGCGCCGGTACCAAGCTTCAATAACTCGCCGGAGAAATGTTGCGAGGTGCCCATGCCCGACGATCCGTGGTGAACCTTTCCCGGGTTGGCCTTGGCCAGCGCGATCAACTCCTGCATCGAGTTGGCCTTCACGGCGGGATACACCACGACGATGTTGCCGACGTACCCAAGGAACGCGATTGGGGTGATGTCCTTGATCGAGTCATAGGGAAGCTTCGGCTGCAGCGCGACATTGGAAGCATGCACGCTGATGATGGTGCCGATGGTGTAACCGTCCGGCGGCGAACGGACGATGGCTTCGGTCGCGATGATGTTGGAGCCGCCCGCGCGGTTTTCCACGATGATCGGCTGCCCGAGAATTTCCTGCAATGGCGCCTGCAGCATGCGGGCCAGGATGTCGTTGGTACCGCCCGGCGGATTGGGAAGGATGATGCGGATCGGTTTGCTTGGCCAGGATTGGGCCTGGGCGGGCATGTCAAAGATCGCGATTGCGCTTGCCAGGGCGCCCGCTAGCGCGACGGCTAAGGTGACGGCCTTCCGTTGCATCATCTTGCTCCCCTTTTGCACCCTATTGTTTCGTGCAGGCCGGCGCTGGGCTCGCGCGGCCGTTTATCTAACTATGCGGAAAAGAAAGCTGGCGTGCAACCGAGATTGCTGACGCAGCGTGCGCGATCCGCTCGGTGGAACGCCGTGATTCGCTTTGACAATTGGGAGCCGACCCGCACAATTGCGCACACGGGCACACGGGCACAGGGGTGTAAGCAGATATGGATTTGGGACTTTCCGGCCGGGTGGCGCTGGTCACCGGCGCGAGCCGCGGACTTGGTCGCGCCATCGCTATGCGTCTTGCCCAGGAGGGCATGCACGTTGCCATCGCCGCGCGGGATCGATCGAGCCTCGACAAGGTCGCGGAGGACATCCGCGCGCTCGGCGTCAAGGCACTGCCGATCGTGGCCGACCTCTCGACCACCGAGGCCGCCGATGCCGTGATTAAGGCCGTCATTGCCGAGTTCGGCCAGTTGAACCTTCTGGTCAACAACGCCGGTGCGACCCGGCGCGGCGACTTCCTGAAGCTCACCGATGCCGATTGGGCAAGTGGCTTCGACCTGAAATTCTTCGGCGCTGTGCGCCTGGCCCGCAGCGCCTGGCTGCACTTGCAGCAATCGAAGGGCATGGTGCTCAATATCGGCGGCGTCGGCGGCTTCGCCGCGAACGCCGAATTCATGATCGGCGGTTCTGTCAATGCGGCGATCGGCCTGTTCACTAAGGCACTATCCGACCGCGGCGTCCGCGACGGCGTTCGGGTATTGGCGATCCATCCAGGCTCGTTCCAGACCGAGCGCTTCAATGCGCGCGTGCGCACGCATATGGCGCAGCATAATCTGTCGTTCGAGGACGCAAGGGAATTCATGCGCAAGGAGCACAACATCGCGCGCTTCGGGAAGCCAGAAGAGCTGGCGACACTGATCGCAATGCTGGCAAGTGACAGCATCGAGTTCCTGCAGGGCTCCATCATCGTCATGGATGGCGGCCAGTACCGTTACGTGTAGCTCCATGGCGGACCCGCCGCATACGGACGTGCTGTTTGCGCCGGGCAGGATCGGCTCGGTCGAAATCCCGAACCGAATAGTGATGCCGCCGATGACGACGCGCGCCGCCGACGCGGAAGGCTTCGTCACCGAGGACTCAATCGCCTACTACCGCGCGCGTGCGAGGGGCGGCGTCGGCCTGATCATCGTCGAGATGGCATCGCCGGAAATGTGCGGTCGCCATCGCCATCACGAGCTCGGCATTTACAAGGATGAATTCATTTCCGGCCTGACGCGGCTGGTGGAAACGATCCATGCGGCTGGGTCTAAGGCTTCGATCCAGCTCGGTCACGGCGGCGGGCACACCCGCATCGATATCTGCGGCGAACAGCCGATCGCTCCCTCCGCCATCCCGCATCCGGTTTACGAGATTACGTTCGAAACGATCGTTCCGGAGGAAATGAGCCAGGCGCGCATTCGCCAGACCATCGCCGCTTACGCAGCGGCAGCAGCGCGCGCCCGCCATGCCGGATTCGATTGCGTGGAGATCCACGCCGCGCACGGCTACCTGATCTCGCAGTTTCTCACGCCGTTCGAGAACCGCCGCACCGACGAATACGGCGGCTCGCTGCGAAACCGTGCGCGGTTCGGATTCGAAATACTGGACGCTGTGAAGCGCAGCGTGCCGGGAATGCCGGTCATTTTCCGGCTGTCGGTGGACGATTATTTCCCGGAGGGGATGACATACGAAGAAGGGCGGCAGGTCGCGCTTTGGGCAGCGGAGGCTGGTGCCGACGCGCTGCACATCACCGCCGGACACTATCGCTCCCTACCGTCAGCGGCGCGGCAAATCCCGCCCATGGCGCTGCCTGACGCCACCTTTCTCGGCTACGCCGCCGACATCAAGAAGAACGTGAAGATTCCGGTGATCGCAGTGGGCCGGCTCGGTGATCCGGCGACGGCGCGAGATGCAATCGCATCCGGCAAGGCTGACTTCATCGCGCTCGGCCGCACGCTGATCGCCGATCCGCAGTGGCCGGAAAAGGTGCGCCGTGGGGAGACGCCGCGCCGGTGTCTTGCTTGCAACACCTGCGTGAATGAGATGCGCGGCGGCGCCAAGCTCGGCTGCATCGTTAACGGCATGGCAGGAAAGGAGCGTCGCTTCGAGGGCGCCGAACCGCCGCGTGGCGAACGCATCGCCGTCATCGGCGCGGGCCCGGCGGGTCTCACCTACGCCTCGCTGGTCGCCGATGAGAACACCGTGACGATATTCGAGCGCGATGCGACCGCTGGCGGCGCATTTCGCTATACTGGCAAGGTGCCTCTATTCCAGGAGGTGGAGGCAGACGAGGAATCGTTTCGCCTCTATATCGAGGGCATGGTGCAGGCCTGCGAACGCCGCGGTGTCACCTTTCGTTATCATTTCGACGTGCGTGCGGCGCCCAGCCCGCTGGCTGGCTTCGACCGGATCGTGATCGCCACGGGCGCACGATACCGTTTTGGCATCGGCGGCTTGCTCATGACGCTGATCGACGCAGGCGCCGCCCGCTGGCCGGCCATTCGTGACATTGCGTCATCCTCAAAGTTTCGCAACTGGTTCTATTACAAGCTACGTCGAGCAACGGGCGGCGACGTTCGATCGCTGCTGTCACCAGATCAAAAGCTCTGCGTGATCGGCGACGCGGCAAGGCCGGGCAAGAGCAAGGAAGCGACCAGCTCCGCCTTCGAGGCGGCATTGCTCCACGCATCCGAGCCGCGTCCCACTGCCGCTCCCTGAGCTTCTGGAGATCCCCTCGTGGCCGCGAGTTTCATCGACACGACTGCTTGTGTGAAGGTTTTCGGATGCCGGCTGATGACGGACGGCGCCGCTAACTCCGCGGTTGGGGGCCGGCGTTCGAAAACCTCCAAGGGAGGAAATCGCGGGAATG
>JGI20191J14862_1000823_pt1 | contig 10324 bp, 17 predicted proteins | sample NGESurdeep092012_7_FD_14862 | JGI IMG/M metagenome (IMG submission 14862)
GCCGAGGCAAGGGAAGTAGCCCTTGCCTCGGTAGGGGCCCGTGACCATGAACCTGACGGATCTGACCATATTTCTCCTCAGTGGCGCAGAGCAGACGAAAGTCGACAGGCAAAGGAGCACAACGGTGGGCAAGGCGAATCGACAGCGGCGTCGGATGAAGGAGAAGGAGCGCAAGCGCACCACGCCCAGGAACTCGGGCGAAACGTGGCCGGCGAGCGACCAGCTGCCGATTGAGGAGCGGGCCGCGCTCGACGTTGCAACGGCCTTGCGCGCGCTGGCTTACGACGACAGGAGGGCCTTTGCGGCGGCGTCCGCACGGGTGGCCGACCAGTCGAGATCGGCCAGCTCGCGCAGTGCTACCGAACGCTTGCTTGCCGACTATCTGCAGTCCGTCGTCTCCGGGGCCTGGCACCGAGGATGGCAGCCTGCCGACCTGGTGCGCGTCGTGTCGCACCAGCTGAGCAAACGGCATGTCAGCCTGGCGGGTGACGCGATAGCAGCCCAGATGCAGCACTACATCCCGTCAACCATCGACCCACGATGGACGTCCCAGCTGTCTGATCTTGCGGCTCAGGTCTGGTGGCGACCTGGCCAGAACCACTTGCAGGCGTGGGCAGAGGCGCAGACCATGGAGTGGTCCACGGTCGTTTCCTGTGCACTCGAAGTTCTCGACCTCATCGCCGGTCTGCCGGATCTGGAGAAGCTGATCCCGATCCCCGGCTCCGCGCGACCGACCGGCGCCACAGCGCAGCCGCAAAGGGCCGCCATCGACGAGCGGGTGCTCAGCCGGATCCGGGCGCTGCTGGCAAAGGCCGAGTCAAGCACCTTCCCGGCTGAGGCCGAGACGTTCACCGCCGGTGCCCAGGCGCTGATGGCTCGACACAGCATTGACCACGCGCTGCTGGCGGCCCTCGACCAGAGCTCCTCCGAGGAACCGACGGGCCGCAGGATCGGGATCGAGAATCCGTACGAGGAACCGAAGGCGATGCTGCTGGGGGTGGTGGCGGAGGCGAATCGATGTCGTACGGTCTGGAGTCGCGACCTCGGCTTCAGCACTGCTATCGGATTCCCTGCCGACCTGGACGCTGTGGAGTTGTTGTTTACCTCTTTGCTCGTCCAGGCCACCACGGCCATGATGCACGCCGGCTCCCGGACCGATGGCTCGGGGCGTTCACGTACCCGGTCTTTTCGGCAGTCGTTCCTGACCGCGTATGCCTCACGGATCGGCCAGCGGCTCGCGGAAACCACTGGGACAGAGACCACCAAGGCGGCCACCGAGCCCGCCGGCCGGAACCTGCTCCCCGTGCTCGCGGCACGCAGCGAGGCCGTCGACGAGGCGGTCGCCACCATGTTCCCGGAAATGACTAACCATGTGGTGGGGTCGGTCACCAACAGGGAAGGCTGGTTCTCCGGTCTCAGCGCGGCCGACCGGGCCGCCCTTCACATCGGCGACGAGCTTCTCGGCTAAGGACCGCTCTGCAAAGGGATCCGATGAGAACGGACCCGTCGCGCATTGGTCGTCGTGAGTGTGCGGTCAGCCGGTGACGATGGAGACGCGAGGGTCCATGAGCCCATCCGCGGAGCGGTTCCTTTTATGGCGGGAATGTCGCTGAGGCGGTGGTCCGGGTCGGTTCGACTGTGCGCAAGCCGGCGGCGTGCTGCCACCGCGGCCGTCGAAGCGCTGCTTGACCACTTTGCCGAGGTTGGTTTTGCCGGTGAGCGGGCGGCTACGCCGTGCAGGCTCACGGACTGGTGCAACGCGTGAGCGAGGATGCGATGGTTCATCTCGTCGGGGGCACAGTTGCGATTTGTTGGCTGAGCACCCACTGCTGCCAGCGGGTAGACCACCTCGGCCACCATGGCTCACTGCCATGCTGCCTCGACGCCGGGCCAGTAGGTCGCCATAAACGCACTGAGAACCCCTCCAAGGGACTCGGGCGACTTGGCCGGGGCTCCGTCGTCTGCCTCGTCGGTGAGAACTCCGCGCGGTTCGTGCCCGGCGCGCGCGGTCTCCAAGTGGAACCCCGGGCGGGCTTGTCGCCGTATACCCCGCCCGCTGCATTCACTGGGACAGGGACGCCTGCTGGGATACCCACCCCGACCGTGTCGAGCCCCTCTCGTCTGTCTCGGCGCGCGCGGAGATGGAACATGGACGTGAGACGGACACGAATGGAGCCGGTGCCCGAACTGCCGACCGCGTCCAGGTCCGACAGCCTGTGCACGATTATCAAGTTGGCGACTCGGAGTCCTCGGGAGAGCNTTTCCGTCGGGAAACGCGTGGAACGTTGGTGGACGTCCGCTGGTGTGCGGATGAGACTTCTTTAGCCGGAAGTGGGGACAGCGTTTGTCCGAGAACAGCGCGTCGGCTGATGCGGTTAAGAGGTGGATGTGTTCTCTTGGTTGAGCGGTTGCCAGGTGGTATGGGCGTTGTTCGCGACAGCGCCGAGGCTTGCCCAGAGGGGATGCGACCGCGACCCGATCAGTGCGTTGAGTATGCGTAGCCGCTTCCGATCGCTGCTTTTGAGTTGGCCCGCGAGGTTCAGGGGGTCAGTGATGAGTGATACGAGGGACGCTGCATCTGCGGCGTGACGATCCCGGTCCCGGCTGTCGACGTGGTAGGCGGCCGCCTTCAGGATGAGGGATCCCAGGACGCTTGGCACGGGTACGTCGGTGGTGCGGTCGCCTTTGGTGACGGTGATGACTCGCAGGTTTGCAGGTTGCCCCCGGCGATCTGGATGGTCTGCAGTGGTGGGACCGTGGTCGGCTTCCAGCCGGGCGGGCTGTGGTCTGGGGCGAGGATGTCGATGGCCTGGTTGTCCTTGGTTCGGACGAAACGGTGGAGACGTTTGCCATCCATGGACGGTTCCGGCTCGAAACCGAGGTCTCGCACCACGGCAACCGCTGTGCGCAGTGCATTGGAGGACGTAATGAGGTTGCCGAGGACGTCGATGTCTTGGGATGCGCGGGTGGGGGTGCGGCCAGCGGCGAGGCCCTGTGGCGCGGGGTTGCTGCGTTCCCGAGGTCNGGTCCTCGGTCTCGGACGCGAGCGCCAGCCTGCGAAAGTGGTCCCTTGGTGGGTACGCCGCCCGGTCACGGTGCATGCCGGCCAGTCATCGCCGGCTGCAACTCAGCGGAACCGACCGGACGACGACATCTTGAGCGCCTCGTTCGCGTCGTCGAGGTTAAAGAACTCCGGATCCCATCGTCCGCCGATCCATTCGCTCCGGTCGTCGTGATCGGGATGCCGGGGGTCGGCCAACGCCTCGAGGAAGTCTGCGTAGCCGGGCCAGCCGCCCACGTCCTCAGGCGGGCACGACCTTGCACCTTCCAGGCAGCGGGACGTCGCCGAACCTGGGCCGGCCGGGAGGATCTCTTCGACCACGATCTCGTGCTCCCAGGAGTCACCGAAGTCGTATTCGTAGATGAACCGATCGCCCTTTTCCGCCAGGGAACCGAGCCGCGGCTTGCGTTCATCGTGGACGGGACCGCCAAACACCGGGACGTAGTCGGGATCGGGCGAGCCGTAGCGGATGCCGCCGATCTCAAACTGATGGAGATGGCTGTTCGACCAGCCCATGACGGCCTGGATATCGCCATGGACCCGGGACAGGGTGACGCCGCTGGGCACTTGAACGCGACGCCAGACATGGGGTTCAACACCCAACAAAGTGATGGTGAGCTCGTGGACCGTAGACCGTGGAGACATGCGGACAGTATGTCGGGCTGCTCCGTCAAATGGCCACAGGAATACTGGTGGAGCGTTCGTGGACGTCCGCGTGTGTGCGGGTGGCCTGGACATCTGATGTTTACGATTGTAAACTTCACGGGTGGGATTTGATGTCGACTAGAGGTACGGGGCCGCGCATATGTGGTCTGGACACCAGGTCACGGTCGCTGAGGCCAACGAGGCCCTGGCAGATGTCGACGCGCGGCTATTCGATCCGGACCCCAAGAGCAATTACGGCACCAGCGCGCGGGTGATCGGCTACTCACCCACCGCAGTCGCGGTGCTCGTCGTGATCCTCGTGCACCGCGAGGATAAGCCTGGCGCGTGGTGGGGCGCGAACGGGTGGCGGGCCAACAGCACGGACCGACGTGCATATCGAGAGGGAGCATTGGAATGAGCAACGACACAAAGCAGTTCGTCGAGCAGATCGCTGCCGAAGCCGACGCGACTGCTGATCAGCCGATGCCGGCTGCAGCTACGTCGACGCGGCCGAACAAGTCGGTCACCGTGGCGACCCGCATGTCGCCGGAGGACCTGCATGCGATTGAGGCCCTGGCCACCGAACTCGACGTCCCGGTCTCTGCGCTCGTGCGGGGTTGGGTGCTCGCCGGACTCAACGCCCGCAAGGCCGAGTCCCTGACGACTGCTCTGGACCGGATCGCTGCCGACGTGCAACGGCTCCGCGAACTCGTCGCCTGACCTCTTGGAGGGTCAGGTCTACTGGCCCGGATGGAAAGCCACCGCAACCAGCCACGCGCCGTCGTGTGCGGTTCCTGGCCACGACGCACGCTCCGTCCAGACCTATGCCGATGTCTTGCCCGTGCCGTGTACCGGCCTGAGGCGAAACGCGTGGAACGTCCGTGGACGTCCGCCGGCATGTGGGTGGTTGGGGTGATTGACTATTGCGTGACAACGGCCGCGAATATGGGGGGGATATCACGGGACGTTCACGGACTGTTTTTGGGCTCAGTGGGGGAGTGTTGAGCACGGTGTTTATCCCTGACACGGAAGAGGTCACTGTTCGATCCCAGTATCGCCCACGAGCACGAAACGGCCCCTGACCTGCAGTGATGTGGTCAGGGGCTTTCGTCTCTCCGGATCGCGTGCGATCTGTATGCGATACGAACGCGGCGAAGGCAGCACGGGCCGCCCTGGTGCTGACCATTCGGGCATCGCTTCGGGCTTGACTCCCAGCATCACTACCGGCATAGTCTCCAGCATGAGCGATACGGACAAGGTACGGGAGAACCGGCTAAGGCGCGCAGCCCATCGGCAGGGCCTGATGCTCGCCAAATCTCGGAGGCGCGACCCACGCGCCTCCGACTACGGCACATACATGCTGGTCGACGCGCAGACCAACACGCTCACTGCGTGGGGTCTACCGCCCGGCTACGGGATGAGCCTCGATGATGTCGAGGATGCGCTCAGAGGGGAGCAATCGGACCTTAAAGGCTTGGTATAGAAACGCTCCGCCTCCACCGTTTGACGGAGGGCCGGCGTAGCGTGCGAAAGACGGCCCCGGCCGGAGCGGCGAGCTCCAACCGGGACCTAGACCGAAACACCTTCTCTGAAAGGCGAAAACGATCATGACTTCATCATTGCAGGACGACACCACCGCAGCAGCCAGAGAACTCCCAGCCACCATCACGGGTGCGGTTCTGAAGGCGATGCGTGTCGCGGTTGGGATGAGCACGCGCGAACTGGCAGAGGCGATCGGATGCTCTCACCAGCACCTCAGTCGCGTTGAGTCCGGTAAGCGCTCGTTGACCGCTGGCTTCGGCTGGCCGCTCGCGCAGGCCATCGCAGATCAACTCACCCACCTCAACGCAGAGCACTACCGCGCAGCCGAGCGCTGACCAACACAGCAGCGCCCGCCTTCGAGGGGAGGCGGGCGCTGCTGTGCTGTCGAGACTAGGCCAGTGCTCGGTGCAATCTTCGGGACCTTAGTCCCTAGCGCTGCGCGCCGCGCTGCTGTGTTATGCGTGCAGCGTGCCCCCGTTCGCCCTCACCGTCCCCCGGTTTGGAGGCTTGAGCGGGGACGCGTTTACAGGCTCGATGTCAGGTTGAGGGTCAGGCCTTGGCGCGATGGAAGGTCTCGGTCAGCGCTTGGGTGCAGAGCCTGCCAGGCGTCGCCGCGGCGGCGACGCTCGTTGTAGCAGGCGTGCCACGAGTACGCGATGCCGTTGTCGACGAACCAGGCGTCGCGGTCGCGCATCCACTGATGGAACTCGGACCGGAGGACGGCCGCTCGCACCGGATCAAGGGAAGTGGTGCCCCTCGGTCCCAACACCCATGCCGGCCAGGCTTCGGGGGGCAGCGCACCGGCCTTGAATACCGTCAGGCGGGCCATCAGCGCGTCCAGAACTGTGCCCGGCGACGAGCATTGCCCTGTGCCAGGGCCAACGGGCACGCCGGGCAGTCACCTTGGACTCCAATCGGGTGACCCTCGCCACCATCGGCCAGGAGGTGAATCCTCTTCTCAGCTCGCAGAGCGTTCAACCGCTCCTGTTTGCCACGGGCACCGACCAGAACGACGGCCTTGAGCCTGCCCATCAGACACCCGCCTGCCGTGCCTGCTGAGCCCGCGCCAGATCACGCCTCGCCCACCGCACGTTCGCGGACCTCTGCGCCGCGAGGTTCTTCTGGACGCCGCTGGTCGTGTCGCCGATCGTGATCTGTGCCAGGACCTTGGAGAGACTGAGTGTCTGCTGGCGGTGCTCGACCAAAGCGGGGTGAACCCGCGTGACACCTGTCCGTGTGACCTGCATCCGACCCTCGCTCTCGATGATGCCTTGCAACACAGCGATGTGGTCGATCACCTCACGGGCCAGGTGCAACAGAGCGGCCTCTTTCGCGTCGGGCTCGACCCCGATCTCTGACATCTGCTCAATGATCTGAGCGACCGCCAGTTCGCCCGCGGTCTTCCTCTTCGCTGCCATCACTGATCTCCTATCTTGCTAGTCGTTACAACGGGATTCGGGCTGTGAGTGCATCTGCGGAGATGAGATTCGTTGGCCCCTGCCGTGGTGCTGCCGGGGGTGTTCGTGGCCCTGTGAGGCCCCTGTGCGGCCCTGGGGTGCCCCCAGCCCCGATCGTTTCGCAATGCGGAGAAGGGAGCCCACAGCACCTTAGGGTGTAGCGGCCTGGGGGGGGAGGGGGTGGCACGGGTGGGGGTAGCTGGATGAATATTTCTCGGTCGGATGAATATTCCTCGAGGTTGACGGGGGCTGCGTTCTTGTTGCGCCAAAGTCTGCGCCCACCCACGCCAAGTTCTGGCGCAGCGCGGGGTCGGCGGGCGGTGGTCCGGCTGACTGCCTCGGTTGATCGGATGGTTCGATTCGATTCGTTGATTCGATTCGTAGTTGATTGCAATTCGATTCGTTGATTCGATTCGATTGATCGGTTGTCGAGGGTTGATCGACGACGACAACGGCAACGCATCGAACGTTCGGGATGTCTCCCTTCGTTCGGGGTGTCTCCCCCTCGATCGTGTGGGTGTCCTTGCCTGTGTCTGAGGCAGGCACCCGGACAGGCAAGGACAGGCAGGTGAGGACTGGGCAGGCAGGCGAGACCTGGGCACCAAGGGCAGGGTGAGGACTGGGCAGGCGTCGGCTTGTCGGGTGCCGATGGTGGCGACGTTGACCTGACCGCGGCGTGTCATCCATCTGTCGTGCCTCCTCGATCGATGGGAGTCACTGACGCGCCCGAGTCTCCCAACACAGAGCGCGCCAGTGACGTTCATGGGTGGGTCAGACCATCGCGGCGTAGGTGCGAGGCATCGCGGCGGTGTGAGATGCCTGTTCTGCGGGTGTCTGCCACTTCAAGCGCACCCCGTCGACGGACAGCATCGCGTTGCACCATTCGAGCGACCCGCGCTGCATCGCGTGGGTCCTGTGTGGAATCTTGACGGCGAGGTCTTCCATGCACAGCAAGGTTGCGCAGCGTGTTGGCAGGTCGGCGCCGCTGTTGGCCGGCGTTGCATCGCCTACCCTGCCGGGGGCCATCTGGTCACGTACCCGGACGAGTTCGCCAAGCGTTGCGACCGTTGCCGGGTCCTGTGGGGCGTCCGGGGCACGGTCGTAGACGGCCATGAACTCGGCCGCGGCCTTGTCGAAGGGCGCCGCGAGCTCGATCAGGAGCACCTGCTTGAACCTCGCGTATGCGGTTTCGACGTCGCCGTCGGCGATGTGCTCGACGCGGGCGGCCAACCTGAGCCGTTCGTCACGCTGACTGAACACGAGTATCGCGTCGATGGTCTTGGCGATGTTCTTGGCGTTGACGCCTTCGAGTGTCGGCTGTTCGAGGGCTTCGACTTCGGTCCTGTATTTCGTTGCCGCGTCGAGGAATGCCTTGGCGGTGACGAGGTATTCGGGCAAGTCGACGGCGTAGGTTTCGGCGGCGTTGGCGAGGAAGTATCGCTCCATGTTCATGTTTTCAGTTCTCCTGAGTGGTTGGGCTGAGTAGGGCGTTGAGTCGTCCGTCTTGTCTGGCTTGGGCGATGGCGTCATATTCCCGCGCCTTGTACATGCGCGATACATCGGCCGCGGTCAGCGGCGTTTCGAGCTCGGCTGCCTTGGTCAGTAGGGCCGCGGCCTGGATACGCAGCTCATCGGAAGTGCTCATCGGTATGTCTCCATTTCGGTGTAGTCGCTCGGCTCGGATGCCTTGCGGGATTTGCGCGTGCGGGTCGGGCAGCTAGGGCAGCCCTTGCCGCGGAAGTTGACGGGCTGGTCGTGGTGATCTCTGCACCGGTAACCCGCGCTGCTGATGGGCCTCGGTGCCGGGGCGAGTGTCGGCGGTGTCGCCTGCTGCCTCGCTGCCTCGCTGCCGACGTGTCCGCACTCGGGGTATGTGAGCCGGATCCATCCCGGGCTGACAGGTTTGGAGGTCGGCCGCGGCCGCGAGCATCCGCCGGCGTGGGTCAGGGTTAGGTCACGCACTGGCGCTTCTCCTCTCCCGTTCCTGATCCAGTTCGAGCCACGTCGGGCGGTGGCCCTGCTGCTCGAAATAGCGGGCGAGGCGGTTGGCTTGGCGTTGCCGCTGGCTTGTGGTCTCGCCGGCGCGTAGAACGTCGGCGGGGATGCCGGCCAGGATGGCGGCGGGTGTCATCGGGTTCCTTTCGGTTGAGGGTGGATGTTCCGCTCTGCTGTGATGGCACCGCAGCCAAGGCAGCGGGTCACGGTGCAGGAGTGGCCTCGTTCGTGGGCGACGCCGGGGCGCTCGCAGTTGGGCGCGTGTCGCATGTCGTCGTCGGTCACGACGTCGCCTTACGTCGCGCGAGTTCTTCGAATGTGACGCCCTCCATGACAACGGCGATGATGCGGGCACGATCGCAGGTTGAAGAGGATGTGGTGTCTGCGATGTTGCCGAAGGGTTCAACTTGATACACGTCGCCGACCTGGGGATGTTGTTGTGAGGCGAAATAGACTGCGGCCATTAGTTCTTTGGTGACGAACACGCGGCGGAGTTCACGCTGGCGCCAGTCGGACTGGCGGTATGCCTCCCAGGCCTCGGACACGTTGGGTAGTGCGTCCGCAACCCTGTCCACCATTGAGGTCTGGCCTCCGACTGTCGGAGGAAGCAGGAAGTCTCCAACGTGCAGTCCAGAGATGCCGCCGTGGTAGAAGATCTCTGGTGCAGTCAGGTTCGCCCATTTGGCGGCGGTCATCGCTGGGCCTCCCGACGTTCGCGGGCTGCCCGGAGGATGGCCCGGAGCTCGTCGCGGGTGCGACGTGTGGGCCCCGCTATGGGCCCCGGGGCCCTAAGCGGTTCGTTGTCGTCTTCGAGCGGTTCGCCGAAGCGATCGAGCCGGCCTGTCATGCCGCACATCCGATGTGCCGGTGGATGTTGTCAGCGATGAGATCAGCGGCCAACGGCTCACCACATGCGAGGCAGTCGGTGACGGTCTCAGCGGTTACCTGTCCGATGGTGTCCAAAGGTGTCCAAACGGCCTCTGACCTGCGGGTTTGTCCGGACGCCTTCAAATCGCTGGACGCCTTCATGGTGTCCGGACTCTCAAAGGTGTCCGGACGTTTGTGCAGGTCAAAGGCTTGTGGGCGGGGTTGGACACCTTCGGACGCCTTAGCGGCGGGTTTGGTGTCGTCGTCGGCTTCTGGAAGGTAACGGGACCATGCATCGAGGAAGTCCTCGCGCCGATATCCGCGTTCGGTCTTGCCCGTGTTGTGTCCGGTCCGGATGCCATACTCAGACAAGCGGCGCCCGAGTTTGGACGGGTTGAGGTCGATGTCCCGCCAGGGTGCATCCGTGATCTTGCACAGTTCAGTGCAGAGCACATCGGACTTCATGAACGAGATGGTCAAACTCTCGAACATGTCCTTGATGTCTGCGAGCAGGTGCATCCCAAGCGACTGCTCGGCCTCGTCGTGATCGCTTTCGCTGACCATTGCCAGAGACGCCGCACGGGCGCGGGTGGGCCAAAAGCCACCCACAAGCTCAGCCACGGCAAGCAACGGTTCCCACGTGTCAGCGGCGCGGTCTTCGACCCCCGCGGGCATCTTCGGATCTGCCCCGTCGAGCTGGTCCTGTGCGATAACTGCCCAGTCGGTCAGTCGGTCACGCAGGGCGAACAGTGGCGGG